>Ga0272441_10012385_pt1 | contig 12472 bp, 16 predicted proteins | sample SSMProp6N_FD_193582 | JGI IMG/M metagenome (GOLD analysis project Ga0272441, IMG submission 193582) | Marine sediment archaeal communities from Little Sippewissett salt marsh, Falmouth, MA, United States - SSM-Prop-6N | ecosystem: Environmental > Aquatic > Marine > Wetlands > Sediment ...
AGAAATGAAAAAAGCACTTGTTATAATAATTTTAATACTACTTTCAAGCTGCAAAACTGCTCAATTGGTATCACATGATACCAAAACGCGCGAAAATACCGCCGTTGTGCAGGAAATACAGACAGACACTACGCGCATGACTGTAAGAACCGAATACGACGGGAGCGGCGCGGTTGTTGCTGAAGAAGTGACAACAGAAGAGGAAAACACGGTCACAGACACAAAGACGAGAACTGAGACAAAAGAAATTGTGCGGGTACAAGAAGAAACGCCAGAAAAGAAAAGCCCCGTGCAGGGGGTACTTGAAATATTGTTTGTAATTGCAGTTATCGCGGGTGTGCTTTTTTTAATCTGGCGTAAGGTCTGGCCAATATGAGCTTTTTTAACGTACCATGCACGCGGCGAAGGGTTGCCCACGGTTACCGTGATACAACAACAGGCAAGTGGGTAGAGGGTGCGTCAACAGATACCGAGATACAAGCTAGTATCCAACCTATCAGCGGTAAGGAGCTTTTGTCTCTTCCTGAAGGCAGAAGAGAGCGGGAAAACATAAAGGGGTACACATCATCAGAAATCCGGGAACTTGACCCGGAAACGGGGAATGCGGACTTTATTATATTTGGGGGAAATACGTATAAGGTTGTCAATTCGCGGCTGAGAACATATTTACTCCCGCACTATCATTTTGAGGCAATGAAAGAATGACATACGAAGAGGCGCAAGCAAAGGTTTTTTCTGTGCTGACTGCAAGTGGGGTCGTTGCTGCCGGTCACATTATTCCTGAGAATGATAACAGCCCGCGCCCTTCCGCTTCGGCGGTATACCTGACGTATGATTTTGTTATGACCCCGGACGGTACGCCTATATATACAGACCCGGACAACGCGGGATTGAGGACGATTAAGCAGCGGTATATTTTGGAGCTTGACATAAACGCATACAACACAGGAGCAAGAACGGCTTTAAAGACCCTCTGGGAAAAGTTAAAACTTGATACACTAAAATTACTTTTGATAGAAAACGGCTTAGGGCTTTTTCTTAATCCCGTTTTTCAGGATTTGACGGAATTACAAGACAGCAAATTTCAAGAACGCGGTCTTTTACAGTTTAGTATGCACGCGATAAGTGAACAAACGGAAACTATAAGCTATATTGACACTGCTGAGATAGCATACGACATATAAAACGAGGTTTTAAAAATGGCAGAAAAAAAGACAATATTTGTAACGGTCACACTCGGCACGCCGACCGTATCGAAGGCGGGTTTTGGTACGCCTTTAATAGTAATAGCAGCCGAAGACACGGTATTTTCAGACCGCGTAAAAAGCTATGCATCGCTGGAAGAAGGCGCCGTTGATTTTGCAAGCGGTACAATCGGCTATGAAGCACTTCGGGCAGCGTTTGAACAGCCTAATCCACCGGCAGTTGTAAAAGTTGGGCGGGAAGAGGCGGCGGATGCAAACTTTACCGCGACGCTTAACGCGATAAAGGCCGAAGATAACGACTGGTATTTCCTTACAATGACTAACCGGGTAAGCGCTGATCAACAACTCGCTGGAGCGTGGGCAGAGACAGAAAAGAAATTTTTTGCATTTGCTGAGGATGACAAAGCAGTGCCGACGCAGACAGCACTCGAGGCGCTCGGCTATACAAGGTCATTCGGTGGCTACCATTCGACCGCAGACGGCACAACAAGCGATCTTTTCGCAGATATACGTTTTGTCGCGCGTATGGCAACTACTACGCCGGGTGAAACAACATGGTCAGAGAAAAACGTCGTTGGCGTTACGGCTGATACGTTTACCAGTGCTGAAATCACGGCTCTTGAAGCGGTTAACTCGTGGTATTTTATAGACACTCCGGGCGGAACACTGCCGTATGAGGGAAAAACTGCAAGCGGGGAGTGGGCAGACGTTATACGTTTTGCCGACTGGCTTAAGGCGGAAGTTGAGTATAATATTTTACTCCTTAAACTTACAAAAAGCCAGCAAAACAGTAAAGTTCCGTACACTTCCGCAGGTATCGCAATGTATGAGGCCGAAATCAGGAAGGCTTTCCAGCAGGGTATCACCAACGGCGGCCTTGCGGATTACAGCGTGACAATGCCGAAAATAGGCGATGTGTTAACAGCAGACAAGACCGCTCGCGCGCTCCGAAATATTGACGCGGTCGGTACGCTTGCCGGGGCGATCCTGTATAGCTATATTGATATAACTTTGGAGGCATAACAATGACTTTTGATATAGATCAATTTAACGTAATCATAGCGGGAGCCGCGCCCTCTGACTTGGGGGACGGCGAAGTTTATAAATTCACGTCAGACGGGGACGACTGGAATTTTTTAACTGGGGCGGACGGTGTGACATCGCGCTCAAAGACTAACATAAAATCCGGGGTCTTTGATGTAGTGCTTAAGCGGACATCCCCTGATAATACCAGATTTTCCAGCTTACGTACCGCCGATCGTTCCACACCGGGCGGCGCGCCCTTCTCACTACTGGTAAAGGACAACGCGGGCTCAACGGTCTTACAATCAGATGAATGTTGTTTTGTTGGTGTTCCTGAAGCGGGTGAATCAAACACTGAAGTTTCAACGAGGACTTGGCAGATTAAAATGATGAACATCGATACTAACCAAATGATCATAGGCGGCAACGAATGACAGACAATTTAAAATCTATCACCTTTGAAGGGTACAACGTGGATGTATCTCTTTTCGAGGGTGAAGAATCTTTTAAAGTGCTGCACTTGTTGCAATCAAAAATCTTTCCGGCGCTTGCCTCGGTTTTTTCCGGGGTAGCAACTCCGGGGGACTCCGGCAGCATAAAGGACGCGCAAGTTAACTTATCCGCCCTTCGGGAAGGGATCGAAAACCTGTTTAAAAATATAGGGGATGAAAACGAGGCGTTTAAACTCGTCTCCCGTATTTTAAAAGGTGTTACTGTGTACACCGGGAACGGCGGGAAAATTTTGCATCTTAACAACGCGGCGGATTTTAACACCTTTTTCATGGGCCAAATTGAGCTTGCGTACAAACTGTGTTTTGAGGTGCTAAAGCTCAACTACCCTTTTTTTCTGGCGAATGCGAAGCTTTCCGGCCTAATGAACGTAATCAATACGTTCGGAGAGCGCGCGCAGCAGCAGCAAAACGGCGGAGGGAACTCGGGAATATCGGAGAGTTACCAGAAAGGGTACTCACAAGCTGGCCATACTGGCGACTCAGTAGTAGCGAGCGTTTTGCAAAGTCAGACATAGACAAGATGACGTATGCTGATATTATGTCATACAACGCGATATTAGATTTTGAGGACTTACACAGCGCGGCGCTGGATGAGTATATGACACCAAAAGAGGCTTGAAACTAGATGACAGTGCAGGAACTTACAACCCTTTTAGGTTTTGAAGTTGATGAGACCGCCCTTAATAAATTTGAGAACGGGCTTAAAAAAGCTGAAAAGGTCGCGCTCGGCGTATCGGGCGCGGTGCTTGGCTTAGGTGTTGCCGCTGTTAAATTTGCCTCTGATTATGATGAATCGCTTAATAAAGTTAATGTCGCGTTTGGTGATAGCGCAGATACTGTGAACGAGTGGTCAAAGACAACGTTAAAAAGTTTTGGCCTTGCTCGCGGGACTGCACTTGATGCCGCCGCGCTTTTTGGTGATATGGGAACGGCTATGAAAGTTCCTGAAGCGGCCGCAGCTGATATGGCGACCGAGCTTGTCGGGCTATCTGCTGACCTCGCGTCATTTAAAAACGTGTCACAGGAGTACGCAGCGCAAGCCCTTAAAGGTATTTACACTGGAGAGGGCGAGAGCCTTAAAAACCTCGGTGTCGTCATGACTCAGACGACGCTTAAAGAATTTGCCTTGTCTCAGGGTATAACTAAGACGATAAAAGATATGTCGCAGGCAGAACTTGTGCAGCTGCGCTATAAATTTGTTATGGATGCGACTGCAAAGGCGCAAGGGGATTTTGCCCGGACATCCGACGGGGTCGCCAACCAACAGCGTATTGTGACCGAAAGTCTAAAGGAAGCCGCGCAGACATTCGGCGTATTACTACTTCCGGCAGTGGCCGCGGGACTCGCCAAAGTTAACGAGTTTATCGGGGTACTTGTCGGGCTTGATGAGCAGACAAAGAAAAACGTCCTTATAATTGCGGGGCTTGCCGCTGCAATATACCCGGCTATTAAGGCGATCCAGATACTCATGTTTGCCGTAAAACTCGCAGCGGCGGCGAAAGCAGGCTATTTAATAGCAACAGGGGCAGCCACCGCGTCCGAGGCAACGAGTACCGCCGCGAAGATATTTGCAACAACCATAACGGGGTTTCAAACGGCGGCCACGTGGGCCTTGACTGCTGCACAATGGGCGCTTAATATCGCGCTGTCTGCTAATCCAATAGCCTTAATAATAATTGGGATTGTCGCCCTTGTCGCCGCGGTTATACTAGCGTACAAGAACTCAGAAACTTTCCGCAATATTTTAAACAGACTTTGGGAAGCGATAAAATCCGGGGCGGCTACTCTTTGGGAATTTGGAAAAGTCGTTTGGGAAGTCATGCAGCAAGCGGGCGCAGCCGTATATAAATACCTTATTCAGCCGGTCATGGACGCAATCGGCCTTATAAAAAAAGCAGTCAGCGCGGTCAAGGGATTCTTTGGCGGAGGCGGCGCGCCTGAAGCCGGAAGCACAGGCCCGGGCGCGGGGCTTGGCTCGTCAGGGCCGGGCGGCGGTTTTTCTGCCCCCGGAGGCGGTGGCACACAAAATTATAGTGTTGATAGTAGTGTATCAATACAGGTTCCCGCGGGAACGCCGGAAGCACAACAGCAATTTATCCAGCAAGATGTCAGAAAAGTTGTACGGGAAGAAAATCAGCGGGCGTACAGTAAGACACGCCGGAGCGCGGGGAGGGCTGAGTAATGAGTTTAACAACGTTATTTTTCGGGCAGCGTAAGACTACTTCCTTTGGGTTTTTTCAAGCGGACGTTTTAAAGTCTGAAAGAATCGATATGAAAGCAACGGTCACAAAACACCCGGTCGAGCTTGGATTCGAAATAAGTGATCATATAATACTACAGCCGTTTCAAATAGCGGCGGAGCTATACACATCAGAACAGCACGCCTCCGGCGGGACGGGGTCGCGCGTGGCTAACGCGTATGAACTTTTAAAACTACAACGCGCAACAAAACTCCCGTTTTCGTATGTCTCGAATCTGCAAGTATTTCCGTTTTGTTACGCAGAAGAAATAAGCGCGCCCCGGTCAAGTATGGACGGGGATAGTATAACATTTAGTCTTAAGATTCAGCCGGTTGTTATCCTCCCACCGCTTGGGGTTCCTTTGCCGGTCGATATTGTAAGTCCAGCGGTCTTGGCAACGGTGGCCTCATTGGTGACATTATGACAGAAATTACACGCGATACAACAAGCAAAATTCCAGCGTTTCAAAAGCAATACACGCTTGACGGGTCTGCATATATAATCCGGCTTACATATAATAAGCGTGATGACTCATGGTATATGTCCATATTTACGCCGGAACTTGTGACCATACTTTCACCTATACGGCTCGTAAGTAAAATATTTTTGCTTAGGGGCAAGCGCGCACTGCCTAACATCCCGGCAGGCGATTTTAAGGTTGTACAAAAAAGCTCGGATAACGCGGCGGACATAACTTTTGATAATTTTGGCACTGAATTTAGGCTGTATTATTATGACGCGGATGAGGTCACTTACTAATGTTTAACCGTGTTTTAAATGTAGCTGTTAACGGGCTTTTAATAGGCGGGCTTCGCATAGATTTTGATTTTTTGCAGAGCACGCGAAAAAATACAGACGAGCCTGACAACGGGGAAATCAAAATATATAATTTGTCCCCATACACCCGAAAGCTGATAAGCAAAATAAACAGCGCGGTTACGCTTAACGCAGGGCATATTGACAACTTAGCCGCCCCGATTGTATACGGGACCCTAACAAACTACCGAGAAGAGCGGACAGATACGGACATCGCCAGTATTTTAGAAATAGAAGACAAAGGCGGCATATTCGGGCAAAATGCAATTGAGACAACAAAGCGCTCTTTGAGTTTTCCGCCGGGGGTGACGGCTAATAGTGTTATTGCAACAGTAGCGTCTCTTTCCGCGCTGCCTATCGCCTCCGTGCCGTTTATTGATTACGTGTTTTTAGATGGTTACTCATTTTCGGGGCTTTTAAAAAGCGCGCTTGATGATATAGTATATAATGTCCTACGGCTTGAATGGCATATTACAAACGGGGCGCTGTATGTATTAGGTGATGATATACCGGCGCTCGCTCCGCCGCAGGCGATAACAGCGCTTACCGGGCTTATCGGCGGGGTAGAAACATATTACGAGGAAGAGCGCGACAAGTTGACCCCGGTTAAAAAATATAAATTTAGAACGCTTGTAACCCCGCGCGTGTTTGTCGGGATGACCGTCCCGGTTGTATCAGTCACGGAGAAAATAACAGCGGTTACAAAAATAGAATCAATACGAAAATACGGGTCAAACTGGACAAACGAATTTTATAACGATTACACAGGGCGGGCGATTGCATGAGCGAGAATAGCTTAAAAAAAGCGGTTACGGAAAACGTTCAAGCCGCGCTTGAAAATGTGCATACCTGTATACCGGCCTCGGTTATCGCATTTACAGGAACTACGGTTACAGTGAAAGTGCTTGTCAATAAATTGTACAGGGACTTAACAAGTGAGAACGCACCGGAGCTTTTTAACGTACCCGCGCGGGCAATGCAAACAAAACTTTGGGGTATATCGGGGGACCTCGCGCCGGGTGATTCTGGTATTTTACTATTTTCGGAGCGTGACATAACGATAGTAAAAAAATTAGGTATCGCAGCAACAGCGCCGACAAGCCGAAAATTTGACCTTAATGATAGTATGTTTATTCCGTTTGTGTTTTCTGAGGCGGTATTACAGACAAAATATAGGCCACTGCACACAATACTATACCGGACGGATGCGGGGTTTGTAAATATGGAAAACGCTTCCTTATCACTTGCCGCGCTTATGCAAACGCTATGCGATGTATTGCTTAGCCTTACGACATTCGGCTCGGCAGCTTCTCACACGCCAGACCCGGTCTGGCTGGCGCAGGTAAGCGCACTACAAATACAATTAGCCGCTTTAATGGGGGTACAATAATGCCTATATCAACAGCGAAAGGTCCAGTGGCCTCTGCCATAATCGCGCTTAACGCAGAAATGAAAACCACTAAGATGAATGACGCGACGTATGCGGATAAAATGGAAGACATAATATTACTCGCCGTTTCAAACGCAACCGGAACGGCCGCCGCTACGGGTAGCCTGCTGGATAGTAACGGCTTGCCGTGTACAGGGCAGGCACAAATATGATTGACTTTTTACGGGATAACGGGGATATTTCTTTTAACGGGGCGTGCATTTGCAGTAACAGCGATTACGCGGTACAGGTAAAGCAGCGTTTGACCCTCCGCCTTCAAAGGTTCTTAGGTGAGTGGTTTTTAGATACGACAAAGGGTATTGATTTTTTTACATATATAAAAGTCAAGAATCCAAACATTGAAGTAATAGATGCGGCGCTGAAAAACGAAGTGCTTAAAGAATCCGCCGTAAAAGAAATAGTTGTTTGGGAGAGTACAGTTGACGCAAGAGAACGGATTTTTAAGATTTTACCGGCAACAAAATTACTTATTGACACCGGCAATATTATAGAATTCGGGGCGACATTATGAGTAGTACAATTACGGAAACCGGCTTTAATATAGAGTTATACGACGATAAAATAGCCCGCATCCGCTCGACATATCAAGATTATTTCGGGGCGGAGCTTGATGTATCGGACGAATCGATTGTCGGTATGATTATAGCAGTACAAGCGGCGGGCCTACAGGACCTAGACCAACTGATACAGTCGTTGTTTTCACAGCTTGACCCGGATCAAGCACAAGGTGTATTTTTGGATTTTGTCGCATCCTTTACTAATACCGAGCGTTTATCGGCTGCGCCTACCCGAGCGGTAGTTTCTTGCCGGGGGCTTAACGGTACACAGATATTGACCGGTACGCAGGAAAAGCGCGTTGCGCAATCAAGCGGGCAAGTACAATTTATATTGCAGGATGACCTCATAATTGATTTTACGGATGCAGTCGAGGCGTTTTTTTCCGTTGTAACTGTGCAGGATTCGACCGCGTACACAATAACCGTAGACACAACAAATTATACGTACACCTCGGATTCTACCGCGACAGAAAGCGAGATACTCATAGGACTTAGGGACGCAGTAAACGGCGGTTCTCAGAACATAACCGCAGAGCTTTCCGGTGCCGAATTGTACGTCTATTCCGACGATTTTACAAATACTTTTTCCTTCGCTGTTAGTACTATAAATGTAAAAATTGAGCGGTGCGGTTGCCGGGTGGAAACACTTGCAGCGGCTAACGGGCCGACCACTGCGCCCGCCGGGTCTATTGATACAATAGTAACCCCGGTTACAGGGTGGGTGTCTGTGAGAAACCTTGTAAACGGCACGACAGGCCGCTTGCGAGAGGATGACGACACCTTGCGAGTTAGGCGGCGGGATAATCCGCAAGCCTCGCGCTCAGGGACTGATAAAGGCATACAGCAAGCAATTTTTGATTACGTCGATGGGGTTATAAACGCGCTCGTCACAAGTAACCGCGAGGATACAACCGACTCAGACGGTGTCCCCCCTCATAGAGTGCACGCGATTGTTGAAGGCGGGCTAGATCAAGATATTGTTGATACTATTTTTCCAGCGCTCCCGTCCGGTATAAAAACATACGGCAACACAAGCGGGACAACGACAGACAGCGAGGGAGTTACACAGACAGTGTATTTCTCCCGCCCTGTTGACCTGTATGTGTGGATAAAAATAACGATTGATGTAAATACAGATTATCCCGGAACAGGCGACACACTTGTAAAAGAGGGTCTTGTAACGCTCGGCGCATCCCTTGCGGATATAGGCGCAGAAGTACGCTATCAAGATTTGTTTCCGGCGGTAATGTCCGTAGCAGGAGTTGACGAAATAACGTCTTTTACCGTCGCTACGAAAACTGATACATCGACGCCCGACCCCGGCGACTACGCCGAGGAAAATATAGAAGTAACAGCAGCACAACGCGCAGCGTTTGCAATAGCACGGATTGAGGTTACTACGGTATGATAGTACCTGAGATAGCCGCAACATATACAACGCTTTTTAAATCATTGCTCTTGTATCAATTTAAAGGAGCAGAGAATATAAACAAGCTCCTTGAAATTTTTGGTAATGAACTTAACGATACCGAGGCGCTTGCATACAGGGCAGTATCCGCATACTTTTGGGAAAACGCAGAGGGCGAGCTTTTAGACACACTGGGCCGGATAGTGGTATTTGACCGGGACGGCAGAACAGACGATAACTACAAAACATTACTACGGTTAAAGATAGTACTTAACGTTTCGGGCGGAGAAATACCCGCGCTATTATCCGCGATAAGACAAATATTTAATAGCACGGAAACTATTTACTATCAAGATTTTGAGAATGACCGCCCGGTTGCTAAGATATTTACCAATGGGGATATAAACCTTACTGAGATATTCGAGGCAGGCGTCTCTGGCGGGTCTGATACAATCGGGGTAACCTACAACGCATTGCAAGATTGGACAACAGATACAGGTGATACGATAGGCGATAACAACTTTAATGTTATACAGTTTTTCGCGCCGCAAATTGCGGCCGTTGATACACTCGGCTTTACGCAGGCAGACGCGCTTGACGAACGCATTTTATACGATGTTCTCCCGGCGGGCGTTGGCTTGTATTTTTTATCAATGTGGGCAACAGAAACCGGCGATTTAATCGCAGATAATAACGGAAATATAATAGCTTTTTAACGAGGTGATATAATGGCGATACTTACGATACCTGACCTTCCAGCGATAGCAAGCGGAAACGATTCGATGCTTTTTGGGGTCGATGACTCCGGAGTGACTAAGAAGTTAACTGGGACACAACTATTTGAATATGTGGCCGATGAGATGGCCTCCGTATCAACACAAACAAGCCTTGCAGATAACATGACAATGTTTTTGCGCAATGTGTCGAGCGGGGCGGACGAAAAAACAACCTTACAGTATATTAAAGCGTATGTCGACGGAAACATAGGAGACGTAAAACACGTGCATGAAGACTTTCCTAACGCTCCGGCGCAACCGTCGTGGTGGGCTGCAATGGACGGTTCCGCGATTAGCGACGCGGACAGTCCTTTTAACGGATACCGTTTGCCAAATGACAACGGGGCGGACGTTGTGTTAACGGTTACTTGGGCTTCAGGGGTTGCGGCGATTCCGGCGACTGACGTAACTGCCCTCGCTGTCGGGGACACGGTTGTCGGTTCCGGTATTGCGGCAGATGCGGTTATTGACGACATAACGGGCACAACAGTAACAATGTCAGACACAAGTTTTTCGGGATCGAGCATCTCGACTACTTTTAGTAACTCCGGGCGGTTTTGGAGAGCCGCGGAGGTTTCTGGACCGGGTAAAAATCATGCTTTTCAGGGTCACAAGCACGTTATGGCTATTTACGGCACGACGACCGGCGGGGGTACGACATATCCCGCTCTTGGCGATACTTATACAGCTGGCGGGTACAGTTTTACAAGCATCGAAAACAATTATTCAAGCGCGGGCGACGGCGATCCAAGAACAGATTCGGAAACACGTCCAATTTATCGGGCGTATGTCGGATATATGAAAATTAAAAACGTACCATAGGAAACACTATGAGCGATAGACTAAAACACGAGACCGCACTCGACGGATGGAGCGACGTTTTCACCTCCGTCGAGCATGAAAACAGCGCCGATATAGTCCGCTATGCGGGGAGCGCGGGCGGGCGGCTTGCCGTTCGGCACCTTATCGAGCTATACGGCGAGGGGCTTTCAAACGTTATATGCACAGAAATTCCGAGCGACGGCCTTAAGAACGGAATATCTATTTCCGGAGATGAAGACGGCGTTTTACACAAGGCGCTTGAAAGTCTTCGGGTGTCTACTGAGTTTCATAACGCGTGGTCAATCGCGCGGGGGCTTGGCGGCTCGATTATTGTTATGTCACTTGATGACGGCGGGGCGCTGGATGAGCCTGTGAACATAGACAGAATAAGCGCGATAACAGACCTCGAAGTATTCGACCGGTCACAGATAAAAATTGATACTACCTGTTTCGATACAGATACCGAGTCAATATATTTTGGGAAAGTTTATAGATATAGGGTAACGCTTCGGGACGGGCAGGAAACGTATATTCACGCTGACCGCTGTTTATATTTTGCCGGGGACTTTCTGCCTTGGGAAAAGAAAAAAGACAATGACTATTTTGATGGCTCTGTTATTCAGCGGTGTTATTCATCACTGACAAAATACGGCCCCGGCTTAGAGTATATAAACAAGATTTTAAAGCGCGTGAGTATTTTAAAATTTGGGATAACCGGCCTTGCCGAAAAAGTCGCAATGGGCAAAAGTGACGAGATCAAGCAACGTCTCCGCATAATGAAACAATCAATGTCAACCCTTGACGCGGCAGTGTATGACGCAGACGGGGAGACCGTGACGAGTGAAACACTAAACACGGCAGGGCTTTCCGACCTCATAAAAACTTTTATGATACCGGTTAGCACAGAAAGCCGGATCCCCGTAAGCCGATTGTTCTCGAAACTTGTCGGTGGGCTGGGCAACGAGGGCGATTCTGACGAAAGCCGGTATTATGACCACGTAGGGCTTGAACGTCGCAGAGTCCTAACGCCGGTATATAACCGGCTTATAGAATATCTGTGCATTGCTAACGGTATAGACCCGGAATCAGTGTCTTGGGAGTTTAACCCGCTTAAGCAAACGTCAAAAAAGGAAGAGTCGGAAATCAAAGAAAAGCATTATGAAAACATAGTAAAGCTCTATGACATGCGCCTGATAAATACCGAGGACGCGGTCAAGGCAATAAACGATTCCGGGTACTCCATACTATCGAGTATTGATACTAATGAGGAGCTTTAATATATGCCTCTTCCAAGGGTTCGCAGCGGCGAAAACAAAACTAATTTTGTAAGCCGTTGCATGATAAATAACACTATGATACGGGAGTTTCCGGGGTCAAAGCAGCGCGTCGCCGTGTGCATAAACTTATATGACGAGGCGACAAGGGGGGCGGATGCCAGAGAAAGTACGTTGCGGCAGGAACTCGCCCGGCAGGGTGTTGATCTATCACGCAGGCGGATAAAAAAGCCAAAACCATATAGGGACCCCCGCCGTATAGAGGACACCTATCGCAAGCAGCTATTCGCAATGGTTAGGGATATTAAGACTAATGTGAAAAATTATCTTATCCCTCTTCTGCCCCCGCTTGTTGAGGATTATACGCAAACTATCGCGTCAGTCGGGCT
>Ga0272441_10012386_pt1 | contig 12472 bp, 5 predicted proteins | sample SSMProp6N_FD_193582 | JGI IMG/M metagenome (GOLD analysis project Ga0272441, IMG submission 193582) | Marine sediment archaeal communities from Little Sippewissett salt marsh, Falmouth, MA, United States - SSM-Prop-6N | ecosystem: Environmental > Aquatic > Marine > Wetlands > Sediment ...
ATTATATGAATCGCAAGGAGATTGGCGGTTTAAAATTGTCGAATGCAGCTGAAAAATGGTTCCCATTGAAATCTAAAATTCAAATCTCTGTTGGGATTACATTTAAATATTAAGATAATACAAATAAAGTTTAATGAGGAGAGAAATTAAATGCAGTTTCGAGTTTCAAAATCAAATCAGAACTTTTGGATAATGGTATTTTCATTCTATATTCTCTTTTCATTTACGCAAAGTAGCTTACTCTCGGCTCAAGAAATTGGTCAGTGGAATATCGGAGTAAACGCTGAATATTCACAGCCAGTTGGAGGGCTCTCTGAATGGTTCAAGCCCGCCCCTACCTACTCCATAGCGGTCGGAAATCAATACAATTCGAACTGGATAATTGAGGGCATCTTCGAATATACAAATTTTGAAGAAGAGAATGCAGGTAGTTACATTAAAAATAATGTAGAACTATCTCTTCAACATTATGGAATCGTGATAAATGGGAAATATCGACTGATAGAAATGAATCCAGTCAAATTATTCTTCAATGTTGGAGCTGGTATTTATAATTGGGAAGGCGTTCGTGGTGAAATTCAAGCTGATTCCACATCGACACCATACGTTCCCCATATTGATGAAAAAAAATTAGCCGAAACGAATTGGAGTTTCCGATCGGGTATCGGAATTGAAATAAAACCTGTCACCGCTTTTTCCGTTGAATTTCTGGCTTATTATCGTTTTATTGTCGGGGATTTATGGCCAACTCTTCAACCACGTATTGAATTGGAGGAAGTATCCGGCTTCCAGACACTCAACCTCAGCATGGGAATTCGCTACTTTTTCTAAGCCACAATATAATAACGATTTATAGATAAAGCTGGACCCGAATTATTTTTAGTTTTCATCATTGCAATTAGTTACTAAATCGTATACGGGTAAACAGATTGAAATCAGATATTATTTTGAAATAAGAATTTGTGATTATCATAATATAATCTTAATTAGTTATCGGACATTAATTACGGAGGTATTTATGCGCAGAAAATTGTTACTATTATTCATATTAGTGCTGACTCAATCTGTCAGTGCTCAATATCGTTTCAACTGGACTAATTATAAATTAATGAATCCAGGTAATGATGTTACCAGATCTCTGGCATACAACAGAGAAACAGATCATATTTTAGTGGCTACCAGAAAATTTGGCACAGATGTCGTCATCCTGGATGCAGCCACCGGAGATTCATTGGGATTGTTGAATACTGATATTGTATCGGGAGGAACATATCCAATTAATATGGTGAGTATAGCAGATGATGGTACAATATATGTTTCGAATTTAGTAGCTCCACAATATTCACCCGGGGCAAAGTTCCAGGTGTATCGGTATGAAAACGAGGAGAGTCTTCCCGAGCTTGTTTTAGAGAATGAAATGGATGGCGGACGTTATGGCGATTCATTTGCCGCGGTTGGTAGTGGCGATGAAAAATATATTTACGCATCAGGGATGGGAAATCCGAACATCGTAGTAATGAAGGATGTAGGGGCAAGTCTGAATATTGAATATTATGTTCCTTTACCTATACCGGGAGCAGCGCGGCATGGTATCTCACCGGTTGAACCAGACGGGAATATTTGGATTAATGGAGCTGATACAGGATCTCCTCCTCCGCGTCTTATCACAAAGGGTGGTACGGTAATAGCTGAAATCCCGGATTCTCTCGCATCGCCTGGTGGTACATCATGTTTGAAACACCTTGTGCTTGGTAATTACAATTTGGTGACTGTATCAAATGCGTGGTCAATATCCGTTAGAAATGTGCGATACTTTGAAGATGAGTTAGGCACAATCACGTTTGATTATTTCGGAAGTGACTCAGATTCTCTGCCGCTTATTTATGAGGGAAACACATTCGTAAATAATATAAACGCAACGGCAGCGCTGGATTACGATTCAAAAAGACATTCAATTATTAGTCTTTTTGGTTATAACAGTGTTGCGTCCATGAGTCTGGATTCATTAGTACGTGCAAGCACGCCGCGACCGGATTCATTAACTGTGAGTGTGGATGGTAAAAATGACTTCTTCCCGACCGATCACGTTGGTTCCAGCAATAATCGTGATATGTATTTAACATGGTCCGAAGGAAAGGTTTTTGTTGGCGTTACAGGGAATACACTCATCGATCCCACTGAGACAAATAGAATGTATATTGCATTTGATCTCGATCCCGGTGGGGATAGTGGATCGTCACAGGCTCCTGAGAATGCAGCTGATGTTAAGAGATACCCGTTCAAAGCGGATGTGGTTTATATGATTGAGCCCTGGACTGAATCAGATTATATGATTGGAACCATTTATAAATGGAATGGATCTGAATGGACTTCTACCTTATTTGATGGTAATATGGCAAATCAGGGAGCCCTGGCCTACGCCGATGAAGGTGATCGCAAACTGGCTGAATTTGCTGCGATAAAGAACGAAAATGGAATTGGCAATGATTTTGCAAATATTGGTATACTGGTGTATGTAGCTGAGAAAAATGCCTTGGGCAATGTTCTGTGTTCATTCCCTGATGTGAATCCGATTGGTAACGGCGTCAGTTTTAGTAATTATTTTTACGCGGATAGTCTCGGGAAAAACATGTATCCAGCAGATCAAAAGTATGTACAAATTTGGGAAGGTACTGTTTCTGTTAAAGAGGCAGTTCATAGTAATGTTCCATCTGAATTTATATTACATCAGAATTATCCAAATCCATTTAATCCCGAAACTCGCATTAAATATGATCTCTCCAAAGATTGTCGAGTTAAAATCGATATTTTTGATGTGACCGGAAGGCACATTCGAACTTTACTTAACAAGAGAGAGACTTCTGGTTCACATTCATTTGTATTTGATGGAGCTGAGCTGTCGAGTGGTATTTATTTGTACAAGTTAGCGATTGATAATAATATTGTATCGACGAAAAAAATGGTGTTGATTAAATAATTTTGAAATGCAAAATATAGTAATGAAAGCGAGTTAAATATTGAAAAAGGGAATTATAGGCGCCGTAATACTATTGATATTGTCAGGAAACGTCTTCAGCATTTATCCTCAGGAGAAAGAATTTCGTGGTGTTTGGGTGGCCTGGGCAGGTAGTAATGTGCCATCGAGAGAGCGCATAAAGGAGATGATGGAAGACATTGCAGCTCACAACATGAATACAGTATACGTTGATGTCTGGCGTTTTGGTTATCCGTATTTCAAGAGCAAGGTAAATCATGCGCATACTGGATATTATACGGATCCAGCATTACCATTTGGTCGAGATGTGCTTGCTGAAATGATAGTTGAGGGCCATCGGGTTGGTCTACATGTGGAGGCGTGGTTTGAATATGGATTTGTTGTATGTCAGGGGAATAATGATGTGTTTTATCAAAGGCATCCTGATTGGTTTGCCCGGAAGAGAAATGGTACAACATTATTTAATGGAAGTTATCAATACAGGTGGTTAAGTCATTGCAATCGGAACGCTCAGCAATTTTTAATCGATTTATGTCAAGAAGTGGCCCTGAATTATGATATTGATGGAATAGAATTGGATCGTATTCGTTATCCGGAACTCGACTGTGGTTATGATTCTGCCACGGTTGAATTATACAAACAGGAGCATGATGGAGAGGAGCCCCCTCAGATCGTGACAAATTCAGAGTGGATGCGATGGCGAGCTGATAAGTTAACAGATTTTGTAGCCGATTTTTACGATTCATTGAAGGCCATACGTCCGGACATTCCGATAAGCAATGCTCCTATTGTGTATTCTTATGGATACGAAAATTTTTGTCAGGATTGGCGACCATGGATTAACGAGGGATATTTAGATGTTGTCTCACCCCAGGTTTATCGCTCATCGAATGCTCACTATTCAACTGAATTAAGCAAGCAAATGAATCATGTTACAGATCGTTCAAAATTCTATCCTGGACTTACTTCGATTGCAAACAGCTATCTGGTGCCGACCAATGAAATTGTTGCGATGATCAGAACGACGAGAAATCGTGGTTTAGATGGTCATGTGATCTGGTTTTATGATACAATTGCGGATGACTTGCCAGTATTAAAGAATGAAGTTTATCAATCAGCTGTGGAGCCCCCCGGGAGACCGGACGGATGGAGAAGACCGCCAATAATAATTAATGAGACATCGACTAATGTAGTGAAGTCCGCTGGCTGGCAGGAATATACGACTATTCCCGGATATAATGATGGATGTCTATATGTAAATTCATCAAATGCTGAGTGGATAGAATATTCTGCGGATATCGATATCTCTGGTTGGTACGAAATTTACGTCTACAATATTTATCACTGGAATGGGACGCCAATGGCTCCGTATGAAATTTCGCACAAGGCTGGTACAGATACCGTACATTTTGGACAGAACATGGCCACGTTCGCCGAATGGCAGAAGCTTGGTGATTACTATATGGAAGCGGGAACGGGCAAGCGTGTAGTAAGGTTATCGAACGAGACAATCCCCGATCAACTTCTCTTTGCGGATGCGATCATGTTGTTAAATACAAATCGTTTGAAAGGTGCAGCGACAAGCGTTGATATCGAACGTGCACCGGATCAATCAACAGGCATAAATTTGCATCAAAATTATCCAAATCCATTTAATCCTGTCACAAACATCTCTTTTCATCTTAATGCAGACGTTCAAGCGTCATTAAAGGTGTACGATGTGACGGGCAAGGCAATTATGACGTTATTCAACAAACGTTTAGATGCAGGTGATCACACGGTTGCTTTTGATGGCAATAATTTAACGAGTGGAATATATTTCTATACCTTGAAGACGGATAATTTTTCCACATCGAACAAGATGTTATTAGTGAAGTAGAGCAGGTTGTGGCATAAATGAATGGATCAACGAGACACCTGATCATATTGGTGATAACATGTCTTATAGTAATTTATCATGTTCTATAGATTAGTGACTGTGAGAAAATTTCAAGTCAATATATACGTTATTACGGAGTATCTGGTTAATTTTATCTTTTAATTCAATTCTAAAAGTATTGGAAAAAAATGCAGGAAAAAGCGGACATCAAATTAGTGAAAACTCTAAATGAAATTCGACTTTTGAATCTAATACGCGAGAACGGCCCCATTTCCCGTAATGAATTGTCGAAGAAATCGCACATATCCAAAGTCGCTGTTTCAGATATTGTCAACAGATTGGATAGTGCTGGTTTCATCCTGGAGATAGGAAAGGGGGAATCGACGAGCAAGGGGGGTAAAAGACCAACTCTGTTGAAATTGAATTCAGAGAACGGATTTGTTGTCGGGATTGAAATTAAGCGAAAATACACCAATATCGCACTTGCGAATATTGAGTCCAAGATAATAGAAATGGACCAGATACATTATGAGGTAGGAGCCTCAATGGACAAGGTCATTCCAAAGATACAAAAAAATATTGATCAACTGTTTGAAAACCATAATTTCCCTGAGGATAAATTAATTAGTATTGGAATTGGTATTCCTGGATTTGTGGATTACTCGCATGGTGAATTAAACTTTGCGGACACGCTTAGAGGATGGGCGCATCTTCCAATCGCGAAACGTTTCAATGAATATTTTGGTGTCAGTACTATTGTAGAAAATGATGTCAACACGATAACCTATGGTGAGTGTCTTAAAGGTAGAGGACGGGGCAGTTCAAATTTAGTATGTTTGTGGATTGGTGATGGGATAGGTTCCGGTATTATTGTTGATGATCAAATGGTACGCGGTCAAAATGGTAATGCAGGAGAGATTGGTTACCTTGAATTAGGTCACTGTGTGACGAACAGGGAGCGCATCAGGAATCTATACACGAATCAGCGATTCTTCGGAGATATTTTATCCGAGGTTAATTTAGCCGATACATTGCGGATGAAATTGCAATGGAATTCGGATCGAAGTGATTTTCCTTACGCGACTCTTGACAGAATGCTGGCGGCAGGCGATGATGGGAATATTCATGTGCAGGAAATTCTGGATGAATATGCCTATTTGTTATCTATAGTATGCATGAATTTTATAAAATTACTGAATCCAAGTCTCATTATCATCACGGGTAGAGTCGTCGAACACTCAAAATATTTGATGGATAAAGTAAGACAATTAGTAAAGCAAAGCATGATTAATATCCCATTTCAGAAGACACGAATAGAAAACGGACAATTACGCGAGATGGCAGGAGTTAATGGAGCGATAGAGTTAGCATTGAATACAATATTTGAACCACCTGTCAGAAAGCGAGGAAGTCATTTAAAAGTAAGTATAAAAAAGGACGTGTTAAAATGATGAAAAGGAGGTGATGAGAAAAAAAAGTAAACATGATACACAATATTTAGAGTTTTTTAATTAATTGGGAATATTTTCAAATAACAGGAGGTAAAATGAAAAGACTCATATTTGTTGTATTATTAGTGATATTGTCGACTTCTTTAGTCATGGGAGCAGAAGAGATAACGACAATATGGGAAAAATCAGAATCACAGGGAACATTACCTTCATGGTTTGACACCGGCAGCCTGACGCGAGGATTTGCGTTTGGAGCTGTTGATGGCAACGAGAGACTTTTTGTTGTCAGTCGCAATGGAGGTAGTTTTATTTATGTATTGGACGCTGCCACTGGTGACTCTGTTGGAGTCCTTGATGCCACAGGAATTACAGGTGGTACGTACCATGTCAGTGATGTCGGAGTTTCTGACGATGGAGTTATTTTTGTGTGTAATTTAGCTTTGGGAGGAAACTTCAAGGTTTACAAATACGCTAATGAAGGATCGGCTCCGGAGGAAGCCATTGTTTACGATGCGACCGGAAAAAGGCTGGGTGACAAGATTACAGTCACTGGTTCTGTAGCGGATAATAGCGTTACTGTATGGGCTGCATCAGCATCCAGTACAGAGTTGGTTAAATTCACGACTACGGACAATGCAGTTACATTCACTCCGGAAGTTATGGATTTAGGTCTTCAGGGTGGAAGTGCATCGGTGGGCCCAATGATGGGTGGATTTTATTATAACGCCACTGGTTCGCATGTTCATAAATTCGACATGACCGGAGCAGATCTTGGTAGTATATCCGGTGGAGTCGTTTCGACGGGTTCCAACTCAGTAAGATATATAACGACGTTAAATACAACGGAATATATTGTGACATTCCAATATGGAGCAGGGAATGAAAACGCACGAATTATCAAATTACCAGACGGTGATCCGGCGATGGCTGCGTCGTATGTTCTTACGCCGAGTCTCGGTGGAAATGGTAATGGAAATGGAACGGGTGATGTTGCTGTAAAGGACAATGGTGATGACACGTTCACAGTATTTGTGCTTGGTACGAACAATGGTATTGGTGCTTATCAGGTGCAGTTCCCGGTACCGCCGGTTGATCCGATGAATTTAACCTTGAACTGGGAGATGGGAACCGGAATGTATCCATTTTTTGCAAACGATAATAATACTCGTGGTCTTGGATACAATCCTGCCACAAATCATGTATTGGTTCCCTCTCGATCGGGCGGTGTATTCATTTATGCACTTGATGCTGAGACCGGTCTGGTTGCGGATACACTGGATATGACCAATGTAACAGGTGGAGTTTTACCATTAATGAAGGCAGTTGCCGATGAGAATGGTGTTATATACGCATGTAATCTGGCGCTGGCTGGTGGCGAGTTCAAGGTTTACCGATGGGCTGATGAGACAGCAGTCCCGACTGTTGCTTTTGCCGCTGCGGTGATCGGACGAACCGGCGATGCTTTTGCTATTACTGGAAGTGGTCTTAATACAGTAATTTATGGTAGTGGATCGGGAAGCGCAGAAATTGTTGTGCTAACGACGACGGATGGTGAGACATTCACAGCGGAAACTCCGGTTCCTGTTGCAACGGGTGCTGCTCGCGGTGGAATCGCTCCGACTATGCCGGGCTTGAATTCTGAAATTTGGGTTAATGGTTCCGGAACAACCTTACAACATATAGGTGCTGATGGTACCTTGATATCAGAAATTCCGGGTAGTGTTGTGGCATCATCCTGGATGAATGTTGCCTACATTGAATCAGATAAGGGAGCAAAATTGCTCGCAGTGAGCGCCAACAATGTTACTGGCGATGCTCGAAAATTGCAGGTTTGGGACGTAACAGCGGATGAGACCAACCCGTTGATGTGGGGAATCGGTGAAACCAGTAATCTGGAACTGAAAAACGCGAATGGTTCCGGAGAGCTCGTGGCAGTAGATAACAATGATGGTACATACAATATCTACCAGATGACCACAAACAATGCGATAGCTTCGTGGACATTGCAACTTCCGGATGTTATGCCGGTTATGACGATAGCTGAAGCTAAGGTTGATGCCAATAATGATAACCGTCCTGATTTATTGGATCAGGAAGTGACAATACGAGGAGTTATTACCAGCCCAAATTATGGTTATCATTCACAATATTACATGCAGGATGCTGAGGCTGGAATCGTTCTTTATTCTGGAAATGTAGATCTTGATTTAAATATAGGTGATGAAATTCTCCTGACTGGAACAATTGATCAATATAGAGGATTAACAGAAATCGTTCCGGATGCAGTTGAAGATGTCACTGTGTTGAGTACTGGTAAGGTTGTGGAACCGAAAAAAATTACAATTCCCGAAATGGGCGAAGCGTATGAAGCCATGCTGGTTCAATTGGACAATGTAAAAATCGTTGATATTGCTCAATGGCCAGCCGAAGGCAAGAATGGTAGTGTTGATATTACAGATGATACGGATACTACGTACATATATATCGACAAGGAAAGCGATCTGGATGGATGGGATCCGCCCACGGGTTACATGCAATTGAGTGCTGTAATTGATCAATATTCATCATCTTCTTCAGTTTACGATGATGGTTATTCATTACGTGGTACGATAAAGGATCATTTCGTTGATTTGACTCCGGTAGGACCTCAGCTTCCAATAGTCGAAGCGGCTACAGACGGTACTTTTGATCAGGAATGGGCGTTCAATTCGTCCGTTGAAGATAGTTATGTAGAAATAGTGGACTCTACGGCGAGTGCCTGGGGAAGTCATGCAATTCGATTTGTTGATACAACATATACAGGTCTGGCTTATGTGAAAGATGCATTATTTGAAAATTATACAATCGAAGCAGACATTTACATTGTTGGAGAAGCTGATCCCGATTTTTCACTTTATACGGGTATTGGAATCAAGATGGCAAGCGATGAAACGAAATATTATCGCTTTGTATTCCGTAATTCTTCATCAAGTGATCATGGACAGCTTCGATTACAGGGATACGATGGAGCATCCTGGCACATCAGTCAATACTGGAATCCAGGCGAAGATTTTGATGCTCTGGAAACTGGCTGGCACAATTTCAAAGTAACAGTCATGGGTAATACGTTCTATGCCTATATTGATGGTGAATTATTGCCAGGTTGTCCGTATAGTGATGAAGATCCGTTCCTCACTGAAGGATATCCTGGTGTATATAAATATAATGCTGGAATCGGTGATGTTATATTTGATAATTTCATGGTTACAGAGCCAATTGTACCGCCACCACCAGCACCTGAGAAATTATTTACGCTCTGGGCACAAACACAGGCAGCTGGTACATACCCGGATTATATGTCCTCGTCTAATTATGAGCGTGGAATGGCATATGGCAATGTGAATGGTCAGGACAGAGTATATGTTGTAACCAGATTTGGACCTCACCGACTGGTGATACATGACGCAATGACCGGTGATGTTCTTGGAGAGATCCCGAAACCTCCACAGGCTGAAGGTGTAGGACTATTCCACCTGAACTGCGTCGATGTGTCTGATGATGGTGTAATTTTCGCTTGTAACATGTCATTAGGTTCCGATGCCACGCATCCATTCAGAGTCTATCGCTGGGATAGCGAGGACGCAGAAGCGCTAACAGCTATTTCCTATGATGCTGGTTTGGGAAGAATGGGTGATATGTTCAGTGTATATGGTCGAGCGGATGATAATTCATTGACCATCTATGCGGGTGTCAAAGATCAACCCAGGATCGTAAAATTCACGACTATGGATAATGGCATGACTTTCACGCCCGAAGTGATTGAGCTTGAGACTGGTCCATTAGGAACAGTCGCAAATATCGCAGAGGCAAATGACAAAACATTATATGTCAAAGCCTATGCTTCACCATTGGTTCATATCAACGCTGATGGAACTGTAATCGATACAATTTCAACCGGTGTTGTCGGCACAGGTGCTAGCAAAATCGTTTATCAGCATTTCAATGACAAGGATTACATCCTTGCTTATTATCCTGATATCCCGGGTGCTGGCGATGCTGAAAAGATGGATATGGTTAATGTTACCAATGGCAGTGCTTATTCAGTTGTTGAATATTTTTCTCCATCTCTTGGAAGCGTATCGAATGGAAATGGTACGGGTTCCGTCGATTTGAAGGTCGTTGATGATGAGACTATATTATTCTTCCTCATGGGAACGAATAATGGTGTCGCCGCCTTTACAAACAATGATGAATATTTCTTTGCAAATGTGGATACTTTGTTCTATGGAAATACGCCGTCGTTGTTAGAAAATCCATATGGAACGGGATATATTTGTGGTACGAATGAATACGGTGATGTCGGAAAATATCAAAGATTCGATTTCAATATGAATGATGAACTGTACGGATTCAGATATTTCTTCGGATACAAGAATATTGTCGGAGAGACTGACTCTATTAATCTGGTCTTGAAGACAGTGGCCGAAGGTGGTGCTCCGGACTCATTGATCATGACAATGAAAGTTGCTGTTCAGGACATGGATACGACATTGATTGGAAATGTATTCTTCCTGGATAATCCAATGAAGTTACACGGACCGCTCTTCCTTGGATTCGAATGGGATGGAACGGTTGTCGATGATGAATTTGCACTCTTTTCAGATGCTGATGGTGAAGGCGATGAAGCCAACAGGGTATGGGAACAGTTCAATGATGGAAGTTTCAACGATTTTTCATCAGTTTTGAATCCTGATTTCTCCTGGTTGATTGACACAGATCTCTGGATAGCTGCTTATTACAAGAAGGCGACTCCTACTGCTGTTGAGGAAACTAATCCTATTGCAGTGGCGGATCGATTTTTACTGAGCCATAATTATCCAAATCCGTTCAATCCGGTCACCAAATTCAATGTCTCAATCCCAAGAATGAGTGATGTTGAAATATCAATTTACAACATGCTTGGCCAAAAAGTGAAGACAATCTACAATGGCAAGTTAAACTCAGGAATTCATACGTTCACCTTTGACGCCAGAGATTTTGCCAGTGGCGTTTATCTCTATCGTGTCAAAACAGATGGATTTACAGATGTGAAACGCATGATCCTGTTGAAATAATATTTGTATATATTCCAGAAAAGATGCCGGTATCTTGTGCCGGCATCTTTTTTTTTATTAATGAGGTTAAATTGTCTTCATGTAACTATTATGATAGACCATGTTTTGAGAGGCATCATGTTACATGTTAAGATGTTGCTTAAATCGTATTGTAAATAATTGCATGTTCATAATCTTTTAAGATTTACGTTTCAATTACATAATTTTTGATAATGATATTCAAATTAAACATAAAATGATTATGAGTCGATGTGGATTTAAAAAATGTTGAATACCTACAAAAAAATAATGCTATATGATACTAATTGAATCAAAAAAGACCAGGAGTTTCGGGGATTTCATTGTAAAAATGGGTATCGAAAAAGGAATGCATATTATAGTGCACAGTTCTTTTAAAAAAATTGTTTCTGCATTCCCGGAACTTGATATTTCATCCATGATAGGTATATTGCAAGATAGTGTTGGCAAGAATGGATCGTTGATAATGCCAACATTTACATATAATTTTAAAAAGAAATTTGGTTTCCAGGAGATCTATGATCCGGAAAAAACACCAAGTAAAGTGGGACAAGTTACAGAAACATTTCGCAGGATGCCGGAGGTAATCAGGACAGCTTCCCCTACACATTCCTTCGCGTTATGGGGGAATATCACAGATGATATTGATTGCAAAAATTCACCAGCCAGTCCATTGGGAGCCGGGAGCGTAATGGAATGGATGGCAAATCAGAAAGATTGTGCTGTATTATTATTGGGTGTAGATTTTTCATCGCTCACGTTTGGGCACTATTTAGAAATAAAGATGGGAGTACCCTGGTATGATTACAATCCATGGGATTATTTGGGTATCGAAGAAACTGGTCTATCTGTTACTGGTGCCCAAAATTTAACAGAGATTCCTGGTTGCAGCAAATCATTTGTCAATTTTCAGGTTTATTTATTGAAAAAGCGTGCGATCGAAAATTATATAATTGATGATTTAACAAGCTATATATTACCAATCGACCTTCTTCTGAAGGAAGGAAGCTATTTTTTTAAACGATGTTGCAGCCAA
>Ga0272441_10012387_pt1 | contig 12471 bp, 13 predicted proteins | sample SSMProp6N_FD_193582 | JGI IMG/M metagenome (GOLD analysis project Ga0272441, IMG submission 193582) | Marine sediment archaeal communities from Little Sippewissett salt marsh, Falmouth, MA, United States - SSM-Prop-6N | ecosystem: Environmental > Aquatic > Marine > Wetlands > Sediment ...
GAAAGTTGCCAAGTTCGGCAACGTGTATTCCGGTTCTTCCCCTATCGGCTTGGCGGCTGTTCTGGATGTTGCTAAACCTGATGAGCGGGTGTTGCTTGCCAGTTACGGCTCTGGGGCTGGAAGCGACGCCTACTCTTTCATTACAACCAGTCAGCTAGTGGAGAAGAGGCGGCGGCAGAAGTTCACGGTTCGCCATCAGGTTGAAAACGAGAACTTGGAGTATGTGGATTACACCACTTACAGGCGGCTTAAGCAGGGGCTCTGAAGTCAGGGCTCTTTCTCTATGCGGGTTGTTGAGGGGTCTGTCCGTGGTTTTGTTAGGGTGCCCCAAGACAATATTTATTAAATATTAATACATAATACACTTATGCCTTTGAACACCCACACATACCCAAAAACAAACCAGAAAACCATCCAGATTCTCAATACACATTCCCCCTTCATAACACTTTCAAAGCAAAAACGACGAAACAACTCTCAAGAACAGTCTTTTCATGAATAGGCATAGAGGGCAAAACCGAGGTACACGATAAAATGGTCGTAAAACGCGGAATAATCGTATGGATGTCTGCATTCATAACCTTCCTAGCAGTCATGTGTTCTTTTGCTATGGCGGTTTTGCTGATAAACGAGGGAGCGGGCACCGTTGTCAGCCCTTACATCCTAGGCGGCATCTTCGGCGGTCTCAGCGTAGAGTCCTACCTGTGGATATCCGTAACTGCGACCTTCATTCTTCTGGGCATCACCTGCATACTAATATACCGTAAACAGCCACCTGACCCTGAAATCATCAAAATGTTCCTGAAAGTTGGGGGAAACCTTGCTGCCCTCCGGAAAGCCCAAGAAGCCTCGATAACTGAGACGGCTGACCAGCTGGAATATAACAGAAAGGTGAATCAGAAATTTTTCGGCACCATCAAATCAGACTTTGAAGAAGCCAACAAAGAAGCATCAACTCTTCTGGAAAAACAAAGAAGAGCCGTCAAGAAGATTCGCCTAGACCTAGTTTCTACGATAGAGAAAACGATGGCTGAAACTGGAGAGAAGTTGTCTGCTGACCTGAAAAAACAAGGAACAATGATTGTTGGAGTCAAGCGTTTAAACGAGGAAAGCGCTGCGGCTTTGAAGAAGCAGCAGGCGGATCTGGCGGAGATTGATCTTAGGCTTGAAAGAATCGAGGGAAACATGGTGACAAACTATGCTATGCTGAAGAGCCTCGACAACCCCGAGAACATTAAAGGAATAGGACCAAGTTTGGGGAAAGAGTTGACTGATCTGGGAATAACTTCTGTCGGCGATTTCCTTACCACAGACCCTGCGGTAATCGGAGAAAAGACGCGAGTGTCGCAGGAGGCGGCGGAGAACCTGCAATCAATGGGTCAGCTTATGATGGTTCCGGGAGTAGACGCGAATGACGCTGAAATACTAATAGACGCGGGAATAAAATCAAGAAAGGATCTGGCAGGTCAGGATTTGATTCAGCTTAGCAGAAAAGTGGGCGAAATCTCCAGAATCCATGTTGATCAGGGCAAAATTTCTAAGGATAAATGTCCAACCATTGAAGAGATTTCCTCTTGGATAAGAATGGCAAAGTGATTGCTGTTCAGCTTCCTTAGAGGAATAGTTAAATATACGCGCTAGGACTATATGGTCGTCGTTCTAAGATGATACGAAGACTTATCCTAGATGTCTTAAAACCGCATAAACCCAACGTTATTGAAGTTTCTGAAGCTCTCAGCCACCTAGAAGGCGTGGAAGGCGTAAACATAATTATAAACGAGATAGACCAGCAAGTCGAAAATGCGAAGATCATCATTGCTGGAAATCAGCTAAACTTTGAGGAAATCAAAAATAAACTACAAGAGTTGGGGGCTACCATTCATTCTATTGACGAGGTTGCAGCTGGAAAAAGAATCATTGAAGAGGTAATGACGCCTCAAGATCGAACCGCCAGAATGTAAGGCAAGACATCCCGAAATTTTTGTTCAAAACAGAGGAAAACAAAGAGAGGGCTGTTACGTTAAACTCTGTTATACTGCTCCTAGCAGCACTGCAATCACGATTGTTGCCGCGCCAGCCACTAATGTTTGAATTCCGTAAAGTAGCATGTTTTCTTTGGCGATTTTTCCCAGATACATTCCAAGCATGAACAAAGTTGCCAGAGTTACCACAAGAGAGTACATGTAAGCGTTTTCAATTGTCACTAAGCCATATAATACAAAAAAGAAAGGCGACAGCGAAATAAGCGCAGTTAAAATCGGTGACCCTCCGTCAACTAGGGCTGCGTAGAACGAAACAAAGGTGGTGGCGTCGGTTATGACGGAATCATCAAGTTTCGTTATCATTGCGCATTCAAGCTTTTTGAGGTCTCTTTTTCTTTCAGCTCTCTCGGTCATGTATGCACCGGATACTCCTGAAATTCCCATTGCCAGACAGGCACCTAAACCAGTGGTTACAATAAACTCTGGTTGTGTAGTGTTCACAATCCATGCGCCCACAATTATTCCCAGCATGGTCATGGAGCCGTCAAAACCGTTTTTCACGAAGTACCTTCTTGCTATTGGTCCCATCTCGGTGATTTGGATGTATAATTGAATTCGCTTAATTAGAGCCTTTAAACGGTTGATCAAAATTCTTCACAACAAAAAAGTTCTGCGAGCCATTCGCCAGTAATGCAAAAGCAGATTGCATTTGGTAGTGCCATTAACTGACCAGTCTTCCCTTATCCTTTACCTTGTTTGCTCGGTATTAATGAACTTTTCCCAGTGATGTACTTCATGCTGCTGCTTACCGGTAATCACCTTTCTGTTCGATCACGCAAACTTCCGTTTTGTTATACCGTCTGACCACTAAGCAATCGGGATGTTAACAGTTATTAGGCGGGTTAGGAACTCTTTTATCTAATCAGAAACGCAAACGATAGACAATACACTGTGTGGAGAATGCTGTAGAATTGGTTGGTCGGGAAGTAATTGAGGTTCTGTATTCTCCGGTTAAAGCTTTAAAAAAAATAATCGAAAAACCCGACCTGAAAGGGGTCCTTCTGGTTTTATTGCTGGTAATAGCTTCAACTCTAGTTTTCCAGTTTGTCTACAACTCAAAGCAATTATACGAAAACAGGGAGCCAACAAACGATGCGTGGACCGAGTCACTGGCGGATTCGCACAGCTGGACCTCCAATGGGTTGCCTTCCGTAGACAGCGCCGATTATCATATGGGAAACAGCAGCGTTGCCTCTTCCATTCTAAACGAAACAAGCGTCTGGCTGAAGGTCACCGATTTTGAGTCGATCAACTGTTCAGGTGAGAAAGGCTACAATGAGCTGTTCTTCTGGCTCAATTGGACCAGCGAGGCTGAAACGCTTCCAAGTTCAGGAAGCCTGAGATTGTTCTCCGGCAGCGAAGATAGCTACTTCGAATCAGACATAACCGACCTGAGTTCAAGCGGAGAATGGACAAACACAACCCTCACAGTCGGGTCAAATCAAGGTTGGACTTCAACAGGTTCTCCGGATTGGCAGAGCATAACAGGAATCAAATTTAATCTAGTTTGGTCGGATGCGGCGGATCTGACAATGAAGGTTGATGGACTATTCTTCAGAAACTATCTTTCGCCAATCGAAATTTTAGGGTTTGAGGCTGCAATGCTCTACCTTTTTGTTTCAACCGCGTTTTCTGTTGCTATGAATTGGATATTATGGTCAGGCGTTGTGTTCATTGTCTCGAAACTTTTTGGAGAAGACTTGGGCAAATGGAACTTGTTATTCATTATCATTGGACACGTTTTCATAGTTACCGTTGTTTCCACCCTGGGGACTGCGCTGGCATTCTCTTCTCTCCCTGCTGTGAGCTTGCCTTTAGACGCTAATCTTCAGACAGCTGTTCTCAACGAATTTTGGTTACCTAACTTAGCCTATATGGTGGGAACAGTGGTTATGTGGGCAGGAGAGGTTTGGATAGCTGGTCTCAGCGCCGTGGTGATACGGCTCATGAGACAAACTACCTGGGGAAAGGCTGCGGTAATCGCTGCGGTTGCCTTCGCTGTAAGATTCATTCTGCGGCTGTTTATCGGTTAACAACGTGAAATCTGTTCAGCCTGTCGTTAGCGTACGGAACAACCGAGAGGTTGAACGGTTTTTGGCGCCGATAACGTTTTTCTGTTTAGGAGGAAGCTTTCGGATGTTGGCGGTAAAACTTATATCTGACGTTAAACTCCTTTGATTTCGCCAACAAAACGGAGCAAGTCGTTATGTGACAGGCTGATCTATTTTGGCGGCGTTTGACAAGACGAGAGGACGAAAATTTGAAAATTAATGAATTGAGAGATGGAATGCGAAAAGTGGACGTTGAAGCGAATGTTATCCAGAAATCGGAAACTCGTGAAGTTCGCTCCAGATACACCAACGAAACCTTCAGGGTTGCTGATGCCACAATAGAGGATGAAACGGGCACCATAACTTTGACCCTGTGGAACGAGCAGACTGAACAGGTCAATGAGGGCGACAGAGTTAAAATCGAGAATGGATACATCAAATCCTTTAGGGGAGAGCTTCAGCTTAACTCCGGAAAATACGGAACACTAACAGTTCTGTAAACTGAACTAGATAGAAGGGATACTTAGATGCCATACGAAAGAAGAGGATTTGACCGAGAATTCCAAAAGCCGGTTGAGGTCGGAAAAGAGTACGATGTGGAAATCGAGGAGACCAGCCGCCGAGGAGAAGGAATAACCCGAATCGAGGGGCTAGTGGTTTTCGTTCCTAACACCAAACCCGGAGACAAGCTGCGAATAAAGGTAACCAACGTCGGCAGACGATTCGCAGAAGCAGAAGTAATCGGAACAGCATCAGAAGAGACCGAAGAATCGGCGGAAGAGTCAGCAGAAGAAGAGGAAGAAAGCGAAACAGAATAACGCGGCATCCTTTTTTCAACAAGCTTCTTTCACCACTGCAAATCAATGTAGAATAGGCTATTTTCTGCCTGAACACCAGAAAGCAAACGTGAGTTTTTGGTCAGTTAGCTTTCAGGAAATCGTGTGTTGAGCGTTAAGGTTAATATCGAAGAGGAAATTATACCAGAGAACATAGGTTAGAGAACACGTTTAGCCCGGTAGTGTAGCGGCAATCATGGAGGCCTTTGGAGCCTCTGACGGGAGTTCGAATCTCCCCCGGGCTACCACTACATATTCAAGAGAACTTTGCTGTTGATGTTAAGGCTTTTTATGGCGCCTCTGAACTATACCCTGTGTGGGAATGTGTTATGGTTTTCTTGCCGGGTAAGGTTCCGACCGAAGTTTTGGAGGAGATAGTTTTCAGGAACTTGGGAGCAGAAAGAGATGATGTGGTTCTCAGTCCATCCGTAGGCGAGGACGCAGCCATAATCAAAGCTGGAAACGAGCTGTTGGCGGTTTCTTCAGACCCGATAACTGGGGCAGAGGAATGGCTGGGGTGGCTAGCCGTTCACGTGAGCGCAAACGATGTGGCGACCCGCGGTGTTCAGCCCCGATGGTTCAACTCGATTATACTGTTGCCCAAGAACTCGACAGCCGAGCTGGTGGAGAAGATTTGCACGCAGATGAACAAGGCTGCACGTCAGCTGGGCGTCGCCATAGTTGGGGGGCACTGTGAAGTTACTCCGGGCATAGAGCACGCAATAGTATCTGGATGCGCCATAGGCGTTGCTGAGGAAGGAAAGTATGTGACCTGCGGAGGAGCAAGAATCGGCGACCACATCATACTGACAAAGGGAACAGGAATAGAGGGAACAGCCATACTGGCTTCAGACCGACGCACAGAGCTCCTAACTGTCTTTGACGAAGACTTCCTGAACCGGGCAGAAAATTTCTTCGAAAAAATCAGCGTAGTAAAAGATGCACTCGCAGCCTTCAGAACTGGAGGAGTCTCAGCCATGCACGACCCAACCGAGGGAGGAGTAGCAGGCGGATTGCATGAGCTGGCTGACGCCGCAAACGTCGGTTTCAACGTTTATGAGGAAGCCATTTTGGTTCCTGAAGAGACGCGCAGAATCTGCGAATATTTTGGTGTTGACCCTCTGCAGCTCATAAGCTCCGGGTCGCTTCTCGTCATAGCTGAACAGGATAAGGCGGACGAGATAATCGGCAGTTTATCGGAGAATGGCGTTCAATCTTCTGTGATAGGTGAAGTGACAGAGCTCTCGTTGGGAAGAAACTTGGTCGCAGAAACTGGAGAAAAAACTGAGCTTGTCAGACCCGCCAGCGACCATCTTTGGAGGGCGCTCGCAAAGCCAGCCAAAACCTAGTTTACCTGTTTTTTTGTTTTGCTCAGAAGAGGTCTTGGCGCAGGTTTTTTGCTAGGTCTTTTAGGTCTATCCATTGGACAGCCACAAGTCCTATGGCGATTCTGAGCCACACCCATAAAATGCGTATAAGCACTGTTGCTGCTGCGGCGACAGCGGATTCTACGGCAAGCAGGGTGTAAAGCCACGTCATGGCTGTGTCCACAACACCTACTTCTCCGGGTATTCCAAGGGGAACAGACTGAATGTTTGTGCTGACGGAGTGAACAACCACTATTATGGCGAAGTCAACGTGCTGACCGAGAGAAACAAAGACAAAATAGGACATGAGGATGCTGAGGAACCAGCCAGTTACCGAAAAAAATATTGGCACAACCAAACTTCGCGGGTTTCTGTGTAGTATGTCGATGGAATCGTGGAAGGCAGTTAACGCTTTGATTGCTGCTTCTCTTAGGCGGTCAATGTTCAATCGTCCCCTGGTGACAAAGGCTACAAAACGCAGCAGAATGTCGATTAATCTCTGTGCCAGCTTCTCTTTTAGGCTGAAAAGAAATATGAAGAACAGCGAAACCGCGGTGCCAACAATTATGAGCAGAATTAGACCTGAAACAAGAATGGGAACCTCGATTTGCAGGACGTAAAGCCAAACGAAGCTGACGGTTAAACTGACTGCAGCTGTTATCATGAGCATGATTCTGTGGCTCACAACAGACGCCAAAACTTTTCCCCCATTCTCGTTTGACTGCTTGATCATCAAGTAAGCTTTGGTTGCGTCTTCGCTGATGGACTCCGCTGGCACCAGAAGGTCAACAAAGAAGCCTATCCACGTGAACAAGAAAGTTTTCCGAAAGGGAACTCTTACAGCGAGTGGACGGAGAAGATACTGCCAAGTCAGAGCGTTTGTAACCGTGTTCAAAAGGAGAGCCGCGACTGCAAGACCGTAATAGACGATGTCTGCATTCTGGATTGTTGCGAGGATTTCGGGTATTCCGATGAAGAAGTGGAGGTAGGCTAAGAAAATCAGAACGCCTAGCAGCAGAAAGGGAACAGTTTTCTTCATTTTCAACCCGTTTTCAGTAACCATTAGCTTCCGCGCCCATCATGAACACAGCCAAGTGTCCTTTTAGGCATATTATCTTTTGCTAGGTTCCAGCCGCTCAAGAGAACACAAGCCGAATTCGATTTCCCGCCTATCAGAAGAGACAAGTTTGTCGGTAACCGTGTTCTGTTTCTAGAATTCTGGCTTTGTTTTTCCCAGTTTCTTGTCTAGGCACGCTTTGATGAAGCCGTAGTATTCGGGCTCCGGTTTGGTGGGTCTGCTTGTGAATTCGCCGTGGAACTGGGAGGCAAAGAAGAAGAATCTTTCTGGAAGCTCCAGAATCTCTTTTCGTCTGCCGTCGAGGCTGTTTCCCGAGAAAATCATCCCATTTTTTTCTAGGGTGCTCCAGTAGTCAGGGTTGACTTCCCATCGGTGACGGTGACGCTTGAAGAGTTTTTCAACACCATACAGCGTGTATGCTATCGTGTTTTTCTTCACCGTTACGTCGTGGGCGCCTAAACGCATCGTCCCACCTTTGTTGTTCACGTTCCTCTGCTCAGGCATCAAATCAATCACCGGGTGAGGCGTATCAGGGTTTATTTCAGTGCTGTTGGCATCATCCAATCCACAAACGTTGCGGGCGAACTCGACAACCGCCAACTGGAACCCATAGCAGATTCCCAGAAACGGAATGTTGTTTTTGCGGGCAAAACTGATGCCCCTGATTTTTCCTTCTGTTCCCCGGGGACCAAAACCGTAAGGAATGAAGACGCCGTCATGACCCTCCAGAAGCTTCAGCCCATCCGCGTTGTTTTCTAGTCTCTCTGCCTCAATGTAGTTTATCTTAACTTTTGTTTGGCAGGCTGCGCCGGCGTGTCTGAAAGCCTCGTTCATGCTGACGTAGCTGTCAACTAAGCCCGCATATTTGCCGATCAACGCTACCTTAACTTCGTGCTTGGGGTTTTCGAAGGAGTCCACAAATTTTTTCCACTCGCTCCATTTCGGGGTCTTTTGTTGTAGCCCCAATCTTCTGCAAACGTAATCGCCCATGCCTTGGTTATCCAAAATCAGGGGAACCTTGTAGATGGATGGGACGTTATAGGAGCAGAACACCGCTTCCTGTGGGATGGTGCCGAAGAGCGCTACCTTCCGAAGGGTCTCCTTGTCAATCATGTCTCTGCATCTGGCTACGATGGTGTCCGGCTGGATGCCTATTCTGCGCAGTTCGTTGACGCTGTGCTGGAGAGGCTTGGTTTTCATTTCGCCCGTGACATCCAAGATGGGGATAAGGGCTAGGTGAACGTAGAGGATGTTGTCGAAGCCTTCTTCTAGCCGCATCTGGCGGATAGCCTCTAGGAAGGGCAGCCCCTCTATGTCGCCTACTGTTCCACCCAGCTCTGTGAGGACGATAGCTCCCTTTGCTTGTTTTGCAACCATGCGGATGCGCCGTTTAATTTCGTCGGTGACGTGGGGGATGATTTGGACGCATCTGCCCAGAAAGTCGCCTCGCCGTTCCCTGTCGATGATTGTCTGGTAGATTTGCCCTGTTGTTACGTTGTTTTCTTTTGGCAGGTTGATGTTCAGGAATCTTTCGTACCCGCCAAGGTCGAGGTCTGTTTCGCCTCCGTCCTCTGTGACGAAGACTTCGCCGTGGATGTAGGGGTTCATTGTTCCGGCGTCGACGTTCACGTAGGGGTCAACCTTTATGACTGTGATGTCGAAGCCTCTGACCTGAAGCATTTTACCTATAGAAGAAGTGACGATTCCTTTACCAACAGAGGAGAGTACCCCACCCGTTACAAAAACATACTTAACCATTCTAGTAAGCCCTCACAATAATAAGTCCCTAAACCATGTTTACCGTTAAAAACCCTTTCTACACAAGGATGTATCTGTTAAATTAACTGCGCAATGATGCTGTGTTTGCTGTTTTGCTTCGCTTCAATATAGCTAAAGCCTGTTCGCCAGCCTCTTTCATTGTTTTGCCCACAGAAACGAAACCATGATTTTTTAGCACAATCATGTTGTTGTCTCCCAGAGTCTTCAGCGCTTCTTTTGCCAACGCTTTTGTACCAGATTCCTGCTCTCTTTCTGTGACTGGCAACCCCAGTTTCTCACCGTTCGTTACAATTGCGTCGTTGTGTCCATGGAACACTGCATTCACTTTTTTGTGTGTCTTGTAGATTAGATTGTGCATCACCGCTTCTGAGGAGGGCTTCCTGATTCCCTCAACATAAACGGTGTTAGTTTGTTTGTCGTAATCTTTTACGTAAACGAAGCAGTCATTGCCTAGGTTTTGCTTGTTTTTCAGCCCAGACGCGGTTATCACGAAACCTTCCCCAAATCTGAAGCTCAGGTTGCCTGTGTAGTTTCCCTCAACCTCTGGAGTTAAATCGTTCTTCTGGAACCGTTCACACCAGTCTTTCAACTCATCAATTCCTGTATCGCTGCGAATTTGGTCAGAAACAAAACTGGTGTTGAATCTAATCTTTCCTTCTTTCATTTAATCACACAGTCTCAGTTTATCGGATTGAGCCTTCCGTGGGTATCTCCTAAACCCTGTTCGGCTCGATTATTACTTTCAGCGATTTTCCTGCTTCTGCCACCAGCCTGAAGCCTTCGGCAATCTCTCGGATGTCCAGCCTGTGGGTTATCATGTCCTTGACGTTGACCTGCTTTTTGGCTAGAATCTGCAGGGCTTCCTCAAGGTCTCTTGGTGCTGCGCCGTAGGAGGTTCGGATGGTTGTTTCGTTTCTCCAGAACTCTGTTATGGGTAATGGAATCTTGACTGTGGGGTCTGGAACAGCAAAATAGAGGATGATTCCTCCCCTGTCTACGCAGTCTAGGGCAGTTAAGGCGGCTTGGGTTGCGCCTGTGCAAACTATCACCTTATCGGCTGCTGCTCCGTTGTTGAGTTTCTTCAGCTGTTTTGGCAGGTCAGCTTTGGCGTCTATCACATGGTCTGCCCCAAACTTCGCTGCCAGCTTCAGGCGGTCAGGGTTTATGTCGGCAGCAAAAATCTTTCTTGCCCCCTTCAGTTTCGTCAACTGTATGTGGAGTATCCCCGCCATTCCGCTCCCAATAACAAGAACTGTGTCGCCTTTCTGGATGCCCGCCAGCCTTTGCCCCCTGACTGCGCATGCTAGGGGCTCGATGAATGTTCCCTCCTCGTACGTCATGTTTGCTGGCAGCTTGTAGACTCCGGTTTCCACGTTTATTTTTGGCACCCGTATGTATTGGGAGAAGCCTCCGGGGTAATAGTTTGTTGTGTGCAGGGTTTCGCAGGCTGTGTGTGCATCTTTCAGGCAGTAGTGGCATCTGTTGCATGGAACGTGATGTGAGACGAATACTCTGTCTCCAGTCTTGTATTTTGTTACGTTTTCTCCTACAGCGTCTATGCTTCCTGTGGCTTCGTGCCCCAGAACTCGGGGAGCCTTGGGGAGCCTGTACCATTCCACCACGTCGGTTCCGCAGATTCCTGTTGCCATCACCTTCAGCAGTATCTCGTCTGCTCCAATCTCGGGTTTAGGCGCCTCTTCAACTCGTACGTCCTTGTTGTTGTGGTACACGGCTACAAGCATCTGTTCACCAGAAAACTGTGAAAATGGTTACTGTTTTCCTGCTTTCACCTGCTCGAACAGCTGCTGTGCCTCTTTGGGTTTGAGGTTTTCGTGGATTATTCCGCGTATAGCCCGTATCATCGCTACTGGATGCGGGTGCTGCCAGATGTTTCTGCCAAGGTTCACGCCAATGGCTCCGCACTGCAGTCCGTCATAGACGAACTCGAACACCTCCAGTTCGGTGTCCACTTTTGGTCCGCCAGCCATAACAACGGGGACGGGGCATCCGTCAACAACTTTGCCGAAGTCTTCGCAGTAGTATGTTTTGACTACTCGGGCGCCCAGCTCAGCTGCTATTCTGGAACACAGTGCCAAGTATCGGGCGGTGCGCTTTTCGAGTTCTCTGCCTACCGCGGTTACTGCCATGGTGGGTATCCCGTAGTCTTCGCATTGGTCAACAAGACTTGAGAAGCTCTTCAAAGTTTGGTGTTCATGTTTTCCGCCCACGTAGATGCTCATGGAGACTGCGCTGGCGTTAAGCCTGAGAATCTCCTTGATTGATGTGTTCCATTCTTCGTTGGAGAGGTCGTCTCCTACTACGCTGTTTCCTCCCGAAACCCTCAGGATTATGGGCTTCGGGATTGCTGGGTCTACGCAGTTTCTGAGTACGCCTCTTGTCATCATTATGGCGTCTGCGTACTGTATCAGCGGTTTTATGGTTTCTCCGGGTTTCTCCAGTTTGCGGGTTGGACCCTGAAAGTATCCGTGGTCGATGGGCAGAAAGAGGGCTTTTCCGTCTTTCTGTATGAGCCTGTTTAATCTGTTTTGGATTCCCCAATCCATCATCTTTTTCCTCCCTCATCCTTTGGTCTTACAATTAAATATCCTTTCTCTATGAGCCAATGATGAAACTCGTAGGTAGTGTATCTGCAGCCTGTTTTGCATGTTTTCCTGATTTGCTCATACTCTTCTGAACCTTCGGGCAACTTGTTCAGCTCAACCTGCACCGGGCAGGGTATGTCATTGCAGAATTCTCGGCGCTTATAATCAACAAAACCCTCTAAACTCATGTCCCCTCATCCCAATTGATTCATATTTTTGGGTTGACGGAACTAAAACCTTTCTGAACTTTGACACAATCTCTTTTTGAAGATTAACGCAACAACGACAGCAATCAGGAACATTGGCGTGATAATCCATGACGGAAACTCTGGAATTGCCCTGTCCAGTGGAGCCATCAATGGCGAATAGTCTAGGACGTCTTCGTCTAATTTGTATTGTGAGGTGTGTGGAGTGTCTCCTATTCCATCTCCATCTGTGTCTGTGCCGTTGTAGTCGCTCCAGTAATTCCTTTCCACAATTGGCACATCAGAAAGCCCAGCACCTATCCAGCCGTTAAAGAAGTCGTTTTCAGTAATGATGTCTATCCCGTATGGATTATAGTCAACAAAGATGCCCGAATCTTTGAAGGTGTTATGCTTGATTAGGTCGCCTGTGATGTTTGCGTTACCTATAATGTGTATGCCCGCATCTTCCAAATAGTTACCTATGATGCTGTTGTTACTTCCGCCAACGATGTATATGCCTTCGTAAAAGT
>Ga0272441_10012388_pt1 | contig 12471 bp, 12 predicted proteins | sample SSMProp6N_FD_193582 | JGI IMG/M metagenome (GOLD analysis project Ga0272441, IMG submission 193582) | Marine sediment archaeal communities from Little Sippewissett salt marsh, Falmouth, MA, United States - SSM-Prop-6N | ecosystem: Environmental > Aquatic > Marine > Wetlands > Sediment ...
AATATGTTCTTTATTTTAGTATTTTGCTATGAAAAAATTGTTTTTATAAAACCAACATTAAAAAAAGAAGAGAGAGATTGTTAGAATAGAAACTATAACGATTGGCTACCTGTGGCTCCAGATGTTGTTCCAGTAGTTGCATTACCAGTAGTCGCGGTACCCATGGTTGCAGCACCTGTAGTCGCAGTTCCAGTAGCAGTACCAGTAGTTGCTGTACCTGTAGCGGTTCCAGTAGCAGTTCCCGTAGCGGTTCCTGTTGCAGTACCTGTGGCAGCCCCCGTGGCGGTACCTGTTGTATTCTGAGTATATTCATATGTTTTTTTTGGAGCAGTATCAACATCGATAGTATATGTTACATTTTCAGATTCCATTCTATCACAATCAATGGTTCTTAATATAACAGTATATGTTCCCTGATTCTCATAAGTATGATAAGCATATCCTTTTTCACCACTATCATAAAACTCTGTTATACTGTTACTACCATCCCCCCAGCTTATATTGAATTTTACTGGATCCTCATTTTGATCAATAGCACGAGGTCTAAATCCTATTGGTACTTTTGCTTTCATGTGATCTGGTATCTCTAAAGTTGGTTCCTCTGGAGGAGCAATACCATCAATTGTAATACTTTTTACCATTCCTGCTGCGTATGCAAATCCAAACCAGAATAAAAATCCTTCAGCATTTGTCCGAAGCCCAGTGAATACCCAATGATCTCCTTCATCAAATGTATGACTCTTAACATAATGCTCAGTATGAGCAATCTCTGCGTTTTCATACTCTTCTAGGAGTGTGTCTACTTCCCAATGAGTAAATAACTGATAAAGTACTAATATCTCCCATCCTACTGTTAATATTAACCAAAGGGGAATTAAAGATGAAACAGCTGCACCTCCAGTTGTTGATGCCGATGTAGTAGCAGCTTGAGAAGCCGTAGTTGAAGACTTTCCTAACATCCACTTCCAGGTAGTTGCACCATCCTGGAAATCCTCCCATTGCATCCGATGAGCCCATTTAGCGCCTTCACCCATATAGCTTGTATCAAATTGGTTTCTTACATATTCCGCAGCTTCATCATACCAATCAGCAGCATAATAATATGTATTGACCCACGATTTTGTTTTAATCATATTTATTATCATTTCATGCATCTTAGCAGGTTTACTAAGTTGAGCAGCTAAAGCTACCGCACTAGCAGCAAAAGTTTTTAGATCACCCATGGTCCCAATGTTTTCCATGCCATCTATAAACTCTTTTTTAGGTTTAAACACACCATCAATTTTAATTATTTTATCAAACCAGGTCCATGAGAAAGGTAGCACAGAATGACTACCACTTATATAACTGATCTCTGCATCAATAGTCAATGTTTTTTCTCTTCCAACATAGAACCAACAACCTTGTAGAGCCTCACTCCATGCATATCCTGCTGGAAAACCACCATAAGCACCTGTGCAAATTGCCCCTGTTGAAGCGTTAGCATGAGCTAATCGTCCTGTTCCTAGAAATAATTCAAATTCGTTACCATCTGTTGCTCCAGCGAAATCATCTTTGTTAAAAATTGTTGCAGTACTCTTCTCAACAATATCTACCATTTTAGGTTCTGACCATGGCGTTATTTCTCCATTTATATCTTTCACCCGGACTTTAACATCGTAGTAACCAGTTTCATCCCAGTAATATGAATATGTTCCCATTGTTCCACTATCAACCCAAATAACGTCATCCCAACTAGTTATTGTTCCATCGCCAAAATCCCATTGATATTTGATTTTATCTCCATCTGGATCGGTTGAATATGATGAGAAAGTATATGGTTGATCCTTATATCCTGTGTCAACACCGCTGGGTATTGTTGCATTATTTGGATGTAGATTATCCTCTGCTGTTTTAACAATTAAATTTACTGAATCCGACCATTCACTTAGGTTATAAAAATGATCTGTTACAATAGTTCTAATTTTATAACCCCCCGCAGGTTTATTTACCCATTTATACCAAATATGATGATCAATGCCAGAAGTAACATTTCTAATCTCATAATCAATAATATCATCTTCATCAAAATCCAAATAAATATTCATATTATCTCCATCTGGATCCATTACATTAACTATTAACCAAAAAGACTCTCCGATAAACATTTGACCTGATACTGGATGCATTAATACTTGTGATGGTTTCTCCGGGCGATTGTTATCAACTTCTTCACATTCATCTAAAGTCATAGTATGAAATGTCCATATTGGTCCCTCAGTTACGCCTCCCTCTGAATCAGTGGCAATCACCTTCCAATAATAATATTGATCAGGGACTAAATAAATTTTAGAGCTTTCAGACTTTGTTAAATCTTCATTGTATGAATCTAATTTATGGGGCTGTGGTGCTAAATTAATATAAACATCATATGTGACAGGATCTCCTTCAGGGTCTTCACCAGTCCATGACAATGTTAACCCTTCAATATCAACATTCTCTGAATTATTTGCAGGCGATGGAAGACTTGGGACATAAGGAGGTCTATTGATACCTAACCCCAACAGAGAGGATGTATCAACATTACGATTTGATCCATCTGCTATAAGCATTGCACTCTTACTACCAGCAGATGTAGGACAAAATCTTACATCGATGGATGTAGACGCACCATTGCCCTCTAATGAAAAACTTTCATCCCCAGATTTTATATGGAATTGCCCAGGATTACTACCACCCAACGATACAGTTCCAGTAGAAATACCAGAACCAACATTCTCAAGTACAAAAGTAGAAAAAGAGGAGCAATCCCCAATATACACATTACCATAGTCCTTTAACTCAGGTGTTAATTCTAGTATTGGATAATTTGGAATACCATACCCCGCTAGTGACGATGTATCATCATTACAATTTGAACCATCTGCCTTAAGAATAGCATTTTTATCACCAGATGAAGTTGGGCAGAACTTAACTTTAACAGATTTAGACGCACCTTCCGCTAGTGAAAAGTCTCCCCCTCCAAAAGTAATAACAAAATGCCCCGAGTTACTACCACCCAACGATAAACTCCCAGTGGCAGTTCCAGTACCAACATTTTCAAGTGTGAACGAATATTCAGAAGAACACTCTCCAACAATTGTATCTTCATATTCAAGTTCAACAGGTGTTAGTTGAATCTGAGGATCGTTTGATACGACACCTGTTCCTGTTAGTGACGATGTATCATCATTACAATTTGAACCATCTGCCTTAAGAATAGCATTTTTATCACCAGATGAAGTTGGGCAGAACTTAACTTTAACAGATTTAGACGCACCTTCCGCTAGTGAGAAGTCTCCCCCTCCAAAAGTAATAACAAAATGCCCCGAGTTACTACCACCCAAATACACAGATCCTGTCGCAGTTCCGCCTCCAATATTCTTAATGGTAAAAGAAAATGGAGCGGAACAATCCCCAACATCAATATTGTCATAATTATGGGAATTAGGTGTCAATTGTATCTCTGGGCCAACATCATAACCCCATGTTTCAAAGGTAAAATCTCTATTATTTTTAATTTCCCATCCACCCGTATTAGGATTACGCCAATAACAATCACCAGAATAACGATCTGAAGATGAAAAATAAAGTGCTACATCATGATTAAGAGATTGATCCTGTGTCAACTCCCAGACCATATAATACGAGTCACCAGGATTTAAAGCAATATCATCATCAAAATCAAACACATAAGATGATATAGTTTCATCATCGATAGAGCTAGCTGGGATTGTTTTATAACCTAAAGTAGTACCACCATCGTATGAGGTTTTTATTGAAACTTTAACATCACCGACTACACTCATTCCATAAGATCTCAGCATCCATAGTTTTGCATAATCAAGTCGATTTAAAGTAGGAATAAACTCTTGAGCCCATTTCTCATCACCTAACTGAACTTGAAAACCCAATTCAATATAAGGTTGATATTGATCTCTTTGACTGTCAGGATTTCCGGAGCCAGTTGTATATGTTCTAAAGGAAACATCAGCGTCTAATTCTTCCCAGGTACCTGGTCCATTTGTAGTTTGCCAAAAATTACCATTAGGGTATGCTGATCCACCTGAATGCCCCTTGACAGCATATACATCGGGGGAATTTAGAGTTTCAGGTCCTTTAAATACTAGGTAGTATGTTGATCCAACTGTAACTGATATATCTGGGAAATCAAATTCTTCCCAATGAATAGGAGAATTACCAATTTCATCATCGGTTTTTGTAACAGATGTCAGATCAGCTCCATTTCTGTCATTTCTAATGCTAACTTTGAAATAACCGGGATTTCCACCTCCGTTAAACATCCAAAGCTCAGCTTTTGTTAGCTCGGTCGCATCAGGTACAAAAGCCTGTGCATATTCATTCCCATAGTAACCATTCATAACAGAAATAACTAAAGAATTACCTGGTTCACATTCTTGATCAACATTATCAGCTAAAACTATAGAGACAGTTGATAAACTAGCAACTAACATCATTACAACTAATATTCCACTTAGTATCTTCTTCATTTTTAAAATCACCCGAATTTTATCGAGTACATTGTATTCAATTAATATTTAAGCTTTATAGAACAATTATTAGATTTAGACTTGGTCTTTCATTTTATAAAAACAGCTAGACCGGCTAATCACAAAATTTAAAAATTACTCCACAGAAAGGACAACTTTTTGCATCTCTTTTTATGTGGTTTTTGCATTTACAGCATCTTCTAATATTTTTCACCCCATTTGAGGTTTTTAACTAACTGTTTTTTAATGTGAATTGTTAATTTAGAAATATATTGACAAAACCTAATTCTGTAATGTTAGACATGGTAACAAAACTCTCGCTATTTAGATAATTTCTTTTGTAAGCCGTTACAATGTAGTCGTGATCCATAGGCATAAATCTAAAAACTTTGTAACCTAGGAGATTAGTTCTACCTATTCTAACAATTGTGCCGTCTTTGCTCTCTAGGTATATGCGAGTGTAAGGAATTGGTATACTGAATAGGCTTTTTCCATTTAGACTTGTAACTGGGTAAGAAATCCGTATAGTCAGTTTACCATAGCTTTTTTCTCTATTGTTTTGAGATGTTTCTTCATTGTTTAATATTTTGTCAAAATCTCCAGGGTCATCTGAGTTTTCAGATTCATTTTGGTAGTTAATAGTGTTGTTTTCATTGTTTTGTTCAATATGGTTTGAGTTTTTGATGGATGTGAAGAATAGGTCTTGGTAAATGGATAATAATGAGAAAATTACTGTTATTATTAAGATGGTTACTAATATACTAACTATTTTTGTTTTTTTCATATTTTTTTGTCACCTCCCCCGCTCACATTTTTATTTTGAGATGACTTGAGATATTGTTAGATTGTGTATGGTTTTATCTTTTGCTTTGCACCACTTTTCCACAATTAACAATAGTTTAGTAACGATTGTTAATATTTTATTTTTATATAAAACTTTCGCCAAATAAATAAAAAAATAGGCAGATTTAGAGAAGAACATACATCTTCTCTAACCCGCTCAAATTATGTTGCGCAGCTATTTTTAAGGAGTTCCTGAACCATCTTCTACCAATATACAAGTTGTATGAGGTGGCTCTGTATCAGGAAGAACGATGTCAAATTCGACTTTTCTTTCTGTTTCCTTATTTCCAGCCATATCTACTGAATAGAAGTAAACAGTGTGATGACCCTCGCCTTCTACAACAAATGGACCAGTATATAAACTGTACACTATAGGTTCCACCATTGGGTCTAAAGCAAACATAGTGAAGTTTACTCCAGAATCATTATCTATTGCGTTCAGGGTTACTCTTACAGGTCCTGAAAATGTTTTTTCATCAGGGAGGTCGCCTGGATCTGCAATCATTACAGGTACTGATCCTACTATGAATAAAGACAGTACAACAGCAAAAATTGCTACAGCTGCTTCTTTTTTCTTTTTTCCTATTTTCTCTTTCATTTTTTTATCACTCCAAAAACTCTTCCTCCAACTCACATACTGTGTATGGAGGAACAGAGTCAGTTTTAGTTGAATTGTCATAAATAAACTCCAACTTGATCTGATTATGATCAAAAATATGAACCCCATTAGACAGAAGAAAACCAGGTGAACCCACTAAAAAAATATTCATCTTTATATCTTCAAATGGGCGACTTGTTTCATATTCTAATGGTATCTCTATTTGTTTTTCATCAGATGATAAAACATCAATTCTATGCACTGAGCGTAAAAACTTCTCCAATATTGCATCACTTGAAAAAGCTTCATCTGAAAAAAAATCCTCACCTTCTCTAATTATTAAAATCGACGCGAACAAATATCTACCAAAAAGATACTCCCTGCTTGTATTACCAAAGACTTCTACATTAATTTTCAATAAACTATTAACCAGGTAAGTATCATTTTCTGTTAAAGTGACATTAAAATCTAAAGTTTGGTTATCAGTAATATTTATAATTGGAGATACTCCGCCCCGATATTCCTCATAAACTCTAGCAATAATGCTTCCATTTAATGTTATTATATCCTCAATTGTCTCTTGTGTTTCTAAATATTCATGAGCAATCTTAGGATTACCTGAGACTATTACTAAGAATATTATAGAGACTATGGTAACGACTTGTATGATTTTCCGGTTTTTCATATTTTTAACCCTTTAAGTGATACACAGAGTCAAAAGCCATCTATAGCTTATTTTAACCCTAAAAATAGTTTTTATATTATATAATTAATAAAACTTGTTTAACAATTCTTACCAAAAATAACAAAGAAACGAAAAAAAGCCAAAAAGAATATTTTTTATAAACTAAAAACCAGATGATTGATTAAATTCCTCTTTTTTTTCTACAACTTCCTCATTTGAAGAATCATCAGATTCCTCAGCAGACCTACATGCATGCCTGGTAGCTTTCTCCAACTCAATAGTCTCCTGTCTAACAATATCAAGAATACCTAAAACAGATATAATACCAAGCCGGTTACTATATCTACGACAGGTTTTCATTAGCTCACCATGAAGCTCAATTTCTAACCTTTTATAATCATTAAGATTAACATCATCATCCATATCTGTAAACATGACTCATACCCTCAAACAAATAATAACAAGTTAGTATTTAAAACATTATTTAAAAATAAACAAAAAAATTCATACACCAATAAAGAATCTACAAAAGACATACAAATGAAGCTAACACCATACAAACTATACAATATACTATCAGATCATTTTGGGCAACAGAACTGGTGGCCAATAGATAGAGAATACCATATAGAAAACAACAGCGATCCACGTTTTGAAATAATAATAGGAGCAATACTCACTCAGAACACGGCATGGTCAAACGTCGAAAAAGCACTTAAAAACCTAAAAACAAAAAAAATACTAAACATAAAAGAAATCTCCAACGTAGAAATAGAAACTCTACAAAAAATGATAAAACCATCAGGTTTTTTTAACCAGAAAAGTAAACGTGTTAAAAACTTAGCATCATATATTGATAACAAATATAATAGCAATCTGGAACTTTTTTTTAACAGAGAAATAAAAGAAATTAGAGAAGAATTGTTATCAATTGATGGCATAGGACCTGAAACAGCAGATTCCATAATACTCTACGCAGGAAACCTTCCAATATTTGTCGTAGATGCATATACAAAGAGGGTATGTGAAAGAATACCACTAAATACAAAACTTATTTACGACGACATACAAAAATATTTTGAAAAAAATCTAAGTAAAAAATACCATACTAAAGAGCTAACACAAATCTATAACGAACTTCATGCATTAATAGTTACACTAGCAAAGAACTTCTGTAAAAAGAAACCAGAATGTAAAAAATGCATATTACAAAAAAATTGTATGTTTACAAAAAAAATCTTATCTAAGTAATTCCTCAACTTTGTTACTAACAATCTCCGCAGGTATATCGGGTAAAGATATAAGCTGTGTAGTACCAAGTTCGCCTTTCCCAGAAAGTTTCACAGTGATGAAACCCGCGTTTTCAATATCTTTCAAGTAGTTCCAAAACATTGTATGTGAACGAGGTTTCTCCTCATATTCCTCACATGTTACAACATAGGTTTTTTCAACATCACCTGTCTTAGCATAAGCTGTTCCATCTTTTTTTAATCTTTTAGCTATAGAAAAAAGCGTAAAAAGTTGATGGCGCTCAAGATTTTTAAGTTTTGACTCTGTTACAATTGAATACGTTTCAGCTTTTGCAGCACGAACATGCTCAGGGATAACCAAATCCACATGTTGATTATCCGCAGCGATACCTGATTTCCATAGAAGCTCTATAGCAAAACGAGCATCACCCCATTCAGAGGATATATCAGCTATAAGATCCGCACAATCCTCATCTACCACACCTTTATGAAAAGCAAGATCAACTCTTTGTCTAACAATATCATAAAGCTCATCACGAGTATATTTCTGCAAAGAGATAGAGTTACTACGTTTAAAAGTACTAAGAGCCGCAGAATCAAGCATTGACAAAACGTTTTTCTGAGAAATTAAAAGCAAAGAAACAGGTATTTTATCCTTAGTATGTTCATCTGAAAAACGAGTAAGATTATAGATAAGATTAGAACCACTTTTTTTAAGAAGAGCATCAGCTTCATCCAGTACAACCAATAACTGCGCCTTTCGCCTACTTAGTTGCCTACGTAAAACTTCAAGCATCTCCTCAACAGAAAAACCACGATCTGGAAAACGGGAATCAAAATGATTTAAAACACCGAGAAGAACCATTGCATCTGTTGATCTTTTTCTACAGTTAACGTGAACATATTCTATTATACGTCCTTTTTTACGAGCCGTTTTTACAATAGAGTTACAAAATTTCTTCGCAATAACAGTTTTACCAGTACCTACTGACCCAGTTATGACAACATTCTGAGAAACACCAGATAACAATGGTTTAAACATTTGAGCAAGAAGACGTAAAGATTTCTCCCTATGAAGTAAATCCTCAGGTACATAATCAAAATCTAAGGTATCAGGATTTTTTATGACCGATGATGACATCAACTCATCTTCAATAATTTTACTCATCTGTATCAGTAATGTATTGTAGGTGATAAAACTTTATCTCAAAAAATATACTTTATACGAAATTATTATAGAAAAAATGTTATAGACTAAAAAAACATTATTATCTCTCATTATGGGGGATTTTTCAACTTCCAAAGAATCACTTGAATTCCTAAAAAACAGGTTTAGAGAGTACTATGAAAAGAAAAAAGTCATACTACCTGATAGATTCGCCCGTCGAGAGTTTGCATTTATTTTTTTCGGTGGAAAAGGGATGTTCAGACATCTCTGCTTTAATAAAAAGAAAGAGCTACTAGATTTTTTAATAGAAAAAAGCCCAGCGCATGCCTATTACTCAACAGCTTTCTATAAAACACCTGGCGCTGGTACTATGCAAGAAAAAAACTGGATGGGTGCAGAGTTAATATTTGATTTAGACTCAGATCACCTACGAGGCGTAGAAAAAATGAGCTACGCTGAACAACTAGATAAAGTAAAAAAAGAATTCCATAAACTCGTAGATGATTTCCTGATAGGAGATTTCGGTTTTAATGAAAAAAATATTGAACTTTATTTCAGCGGTAGTAGAGGATATCATTGCCATGTAAAAGACCCTGAGATTTTCAAGCTTGATAGTAACGAAAGACGAGAAATAGTAGATTATATAACTGGGAGAGACCTAAAGGACTCATTAGTTTTTCATGAACAGGTAACTAGCAAGAAGAGATATGGACGGAAAACATTCCCAGGTGGAAAAACCCTAAAAATGCCTAAACCCAATGAACCCGGATGGAGAGGGCGTATAAGTAAAGGAATAATTGAGATAGTTGATGAAATTAAAAACAGTGATTACCCAATTGAAAAACTCAAAGAATACGGTGTAAAAGAAAAGGATGCAGAAAAACTTCTAACCGATCTCTCCGAAGAGAGAATAAAAAGAATCAAAGAAGGAAACTTGGATCAATCCAAAGCTATTCGGAAATTCTTCCTAAATAGTGCTTTAAGGAAAACAACTGTTTCTATGAGCGCTGGTGAAACAGATGAACCAGTGAGCTGTGATGTTAAACGACTTATCAGGTTACCTGGCTCTCTACATGGAAAAACAGGTTTCATGGTTAAAAAAATCTCAGTCGATGATATAAAAAAATTTGAACCCTTAAGGGATAGTATTATCATGACTGATGACCCTGTAAAAGTTGATCTTAAAAAACCATTTAACATAAAAATAAAAGACGAAGAGTTTAATTTAAAACAAGGTAAACAAGAAATACCAACTTTTTTAGCTGTTTTTTTGATTGGAATTAAAATGGCAAATATTATTTAAAACCAGAATAGTTACAAAAAAATGGGGGAAAACAAGTTTGAATGAAGATGAAATAAGCTACAGAAATCTTAGGAAAATTCAACAAATGGAGAAAAACTCCCCAGTTTTAACAGATTTAAAATCTAGTTTTTACAAAGAACTATCAGATTATCTAGAAAAACTAGAAACTAGTTTTAAAGAAGAACCTGCATCTAAACAAACTATTCTAAAAGATGAAATTGAAAATACAAAAAAAATTGCTACAAATATATATGAGCAACGTGAAAAAAAGGTTTTACTATCAGCCATTTCAAAAGCTAGAGGTGGAAACCCTGATTTGAACAGAATGCTAGAAATTGAAAAAAACCTGTATAACTCTATACTCGATGTTATTATGCAGTCACGTGAACAAATTTTAGAAAACAAAACAAATGATAATAAAGAAAAAATGATAGATAAAGAAAATAAAGAGGACACAGTTGAAGTTGAAAAAAAAGAAGATGACGAAAATATAAAACAGAATACTAACCCTATAGTGAGAGTAACACAGGACATACCTGAGTTTATAGGCACAGATACAAGGAAATATAATCTTAGAAAAAATGATGTTTTATCCTTACCACGAGATATGAGTGATACTTTATCAAAAAGAGGCGTAGCTAAAGAGATAAAAAAGTAGCTTACATTTTTATATTACCTCCTTATTACCTTTTCACTCTGATATGATATTTAAAGGAGTTATATATGCTTAAACCACGTAAAATCAAAAGATATTGCCCTAAATGTAAAAAACATACTGAGCATAGTGTCGATAAAATTAAAAAGAGAAAGGCTAGTGAACTTAAACAAGGTCAAAGACGTTTCCGCCGGGTTATGAAAGGATATCGTGGATTCCCAAGACCTAAACCAGAGGGACGTGAGAAAACAAGTAGACGAGCAGCATTGAAATATACATGTACAGTATGTAAAAAAAGTACTCAGCCTCCTAGTATAAGAGCTAAAAAAGTGGAGGTAGGTGAATAATTCTATGAAACAGCCGGATAGCAAGTTCATTAAAGTTAGATGCACAGATTGTGAAAATGAACAAGTTTTATTCAATAAAGCTAGTACGATTGTATCCTGCCACATCTGTGGTAGTAAACTAGCAATACCTGCAGGTGGAAAAGCAAAAATAAAAGCTGAGATTTTAGAGGTTATTGAATAAACAAAAAAAAATTGGTAATTATGATTAAAAAAGATTACCCTGATGAAGGAGAACTCATCGTAGGGACTGTTAAAAACGTTCAAAATTTTGGAGCATTTATATCACTAGATGAATACCCTGAACGAGAGGGTTTTATCCACATAGCAGAAATAGCAACAGGATGGGTAAAAAGAATCCGTAACCATATAAAAGAAAAACAAAAAGTTGTCTGCAAAGTTTTACATGTTGACCAAGCTAAAGGTCATATTGATTTATCACTTAAAAAGGTCAACGAGCATCAAAAAAGAGATAAAATACAGGAATGGAAAAACGCTCAGAAAGCAACCCGGTTAATGGAACGACTCGCAAAAGAGCTAAATAAAACAGTTGAACAATGCTACAAAGAATTTGGTAATGATTTAACTAAAAAATATGGAATGCTCTATACGGCTTTTGAAGAATCTGCTTATGACCCCGAGACCTTAGAAAAAGAGGGGTTTAAAGGCGAATGGGTAGAACAATTCAAAAAAATAGCAAAAGAAAACATATCAATACCATTCGTAGACATAAAAGGATATCTAGATGTAATATCATGGTTACCAGATGGAGTCAATCACATACGTAACGTGCTAACTGAAGCTGAAAAAAGTGAATATGAAGACGTTGAAATACAAATTAAATACATAGGAGCCCCACATTACATGATAACTGTGAAAGCCCCTGATTATAAAATAGCGGAAGGCGAAATGAAAAAAGCCGTAGAAAAAATAAAAAAATCAATAAAAGAACATGACGGGGATTGTAAATTTCATAGAAAACTAGAGGAGTAAATGTCAAAGTTATTGTACTGTAAGAATTGTGGGACATATACGCTTGAAAAAACTTGTAAAAAATGTAAAAACAAAACAATATCTAAAAAACCGCCAAGGTTTT
>Ga0272441_10012390_pt1 | contig 12470 bp, 14 predicted proteins | sample SSMProp6N_FD_193582 | JGI IMG/M metagenome (GOLD analysis project Ga0272441, IMG submission 193582) | Marine sediment archaeal communities from Little Sippewissett salt marsh, Falmouth, MA, United States - SSM-Prop-6N | ecosystem: Environmental > Aquatic > Marine > Wetlands > Sediment ...
AACGGTGTAACTTTAAATCCCAGGTTCACCAACAGCCTACCTATGCAGGAAGTTGTGATCCCTTTGCCGACGGAGGAAACAACGCCTCCAGTAACGAATATATACTTAACCGTCTTTGCCATCACCCACTCCAATAATCGGCAATGAACAGCAAGTGATAAATCGAGCCATCACTCATCATCTCCTGCCGTATCTGTAAACTCCCCTCAGCCCTCCTTAGCCATGAAGAACCTCAAATGCAGTTTTGATAAGCTTTATCATGGGATACAGAGGGCTAAATCTGCTTAAACTTCACCGAAAAACCCCGAAGAAAAACGGGGATCCGTTGTAAGATTAATCCCCAACCGCTTCAATCCTGCCTCGTCACCTGGTGTAGGGATATGAGTCATATGTAGTTCACATTCCTTCAATTCGTTCAACGTCTCTAAAGCCACTTGAGCCGTAGAGTTCGTTGTAGCGCTTATGGTCAGAGCGATCAAGGTCTCATCGAGATCCAGACTAGCTGTTTTTGCATTTATAATGTTCTTTTTGAACTCCGTAATAGACTCTATGATGTTCGGTGATAGTAAATGGAACTTGTCAGGAATCCCTGCTAAGTGCTTAGTAGCATTCAAAACAAGACTTGAGACAGCGTGCAAAAGTGGTGAATTTTTCCCTGTTATGACTGTACCATCTTCCAATTCAATAGCAGCTCCGCAGAAAACTCCTTTATTGCCTTTTCCATTTTCTCTTGCTTCGACGGCAGCCTTTCTTGCCGGTGATACTACTTTTCTATCTTCCGGCATAACACCAAGCTCCCTCATAATGAGCTCTGCTCTCTGTACGGTTTCTTTATCAACCAATCCCAACATATATTCACAATTATATCTGAAATATCTCCTTATACTCTCCTGCTTCGCCGCTTTTTGCACAATGTCGTCATCGGTAATTCCGAAGCCGGCTCGATTAACTCCCATATCGGTAGGTGATTTATATATGGCCTCTTTGCCAGTTATTCTCTCCAATATTCTCTTTAGGACTGGGAATACTTCAACGTCACGATTATAGTTAACGGCTGCTTCCCGATATGCTTCCAGATGATATGGATCGATCATGTTAAAATCTTTAATATCCGCGGTAGCCGCTTCATACGCGATGTTGACTGGATGTTTGAGCGGCAAATTCCAGATTGGGAAGGTCTCAAATTTAGCATATCCTGATTTAATGCCTTTATGGTAATCATGATATAGTTGAGAAAGACACGTGGCAAGTTTTCCACTTCCCGGTCCTGGGCCGGTAACGATAACCAACCGATTTTCAGTTTCAATATAGTCATTGGCTCCATAGCCTTCATCACTGACTATCAGATCAATATCGGTGGGATACCCCTTAGTAAATTTGTGCGTATAAACCTTTACGCCTCGGCGCTCCAATTTACTTTTGAATATCTCAGCCGCCGGTTGATTGTCAAAACGTGTTATGACCACAGCCCTTACACTCAAGCCCCAATCTTTAACATCATCAATCAATTTCAGGGCATCAGCATCATAGGTTATTCCAAAGTCTGCCCTTACCTTTCTTCTTTCAATATCTCCTGCATAAATGCACAAGATAATATCAGCAAAACCTTTCAATTGCTGAAGCAATCTCATCTTAACATTGGGATCAAATCCAGGCAGAACGCGCGACGCATGATAGTCAAAAAGCAGCTTACCGCCAAATTCCAGATATAAATTGCTATCAAATCTTCTGACACGATCCAGAATCTCTTCAGTTTGCTCTTTTAAATATTTTTCGTTATCAAAGGCCTTTTTCTTAGCCATGGATATATTTTAACCCCGATCGTATAGTAAAGATAACCCCTGTGATTATCCTCACTGCTCAGAAAACAGCATTCAACCTGGAAGGGCGAAAATATTGTCAAGCTGTATGGCTAATGGCTCAGCAGGAGCTTCGCCCTCCCAAACGCATTTTCATTATGGAAACTACTTAGTCATTATTCGCTTTACGGTCTCAAGGTCTTCAGGAGTATCCACCCCTATGGATTTATAGGACGTCTCCACAACCTTCATCCGATAGCCATTCTCAAGAAACCTGAGTTGTTCCAAACCCTCCAGCGTCTCAAACGCTGCTGGCGGCTTCTGTGCAAAATCCAGCAGAGCATGCCTTCTGTAAACGTATAATCCCACATGCCTGAATATGGGAACATCGCCGCTCCATATGCCGATTTTATTTTTGGCCTTAATATATGGAATAGGGGAACGGGAGAAATACATTGCAAACCCCGATTGATCCGCTATAACTTTCACCACGTTAGGATTAAGGTATTCCGTCTCGGAATTTATGCGGTGCGCCAGCGTTCCCAAATCAATATCGCCATCTTTAAGAAGCGGCTCCACTACCTCATCTATCATAGCCGGCTCGATAAGCGGCTCATCTCCCTGCACGTTCACCAAAATTTCAGCGTCGGAGTTCCGGGCGATCTCCGCTATTCTGTCAGTACCGGTGGGATGCTGGCCGGTCATAGTAACCTGTCCGCCAAATCCCTTTACTACGTCAAAAATCCGCTGATCATCCGTGGCCACAGTCAATCCGTCGAGGGTTTCAGCCTTACCTGCCCGTTCATAGACATGCTGGATCATGGGTTTACCCAGTATATCGGCCAGCGCTTTTCCCTTAAAACGAGTTGACGCGTATCGAGCTGGGATAACTCCCAAAACTTTCATTCAATTCCTCCAGCTATCGTCGTTCTAAGGGGTAGGTAAACGCTTTTTGATGGAATCAAAAAGCGTTTACCTACCCCTACAATGCCAAATGCCATTACACACTATTAACCGCGTTGGGCGGCGTTTTACCGTCCAGAGCCGCCAGGACATTTTCAGCGGCCATGGTGGCCATTTTTGCTCTGGTTTCCACCGACCCGCTGGCAATGTGAGGTGTAAGAACCGCGTTGTCAAGCTCAAGAAGGCCAGGATGAACTTTGGGTTCTTCTTCATAGACATCCAGTCCTGCCCCTGCAATCACGTTATTGCGCAACGCTTCCGCCAGAGCAGCCTCGTCTACCACAGGCCCGCGGGAAGTGTTTATGAGATAGGCAGTCGGCTTCATCATGGCCAGTTTCTGCGCGTTGATAAGATGCGTTGTCTCAGGCATCAGCGGGACGTGAACCGACACAAAATCCGACTCTTTCAACAGCGTGTCCGTATCAACCTTTTCCGCGCCGACCTCTTTCTCCAGTTCCTCGTTAGGCACCATATCGCTATACAGGACGCGCATCTTGAATCCAGTCGTCCTCTTGGCCACGGCCGCTCCGATACGACCAGCGCCGATAATTCCCAGGGTTTTACCGTAAACGTCCCCACCCAGAAGCATGGTGGCTGACCATCCGTGGAATTTACCCGCTCTGAGGAACTTATCCGCCTCTGCAGTCCGCCTGGCAATGGAGAATATCAACGCCCAGGCCATATCCGCTGTTGTATCCGTCAGGACTCCGGGTGTATTGCTTACCCAGATACCGCGTTTTGTGGCGCTCTCAACATCAACGTTATTATACCCTACAGCATAGTTGGCAATAATCTTCAGGTCGCTGCCAGCTTCTATGATCTCCTCATCAATAGTTTCGGTCAGCAAACAAAGAAGAGCATCCCGCCCCTTCACTTTTTCCACAAGTTCCTCATGTGGCACCATATCACCTGTGGGCTTAACCTCCACGTCACAGGAAGGTCTCAAAAGATCCAGTCCCGGCTCAGGTATGGGCCGGCTCACATAAACCCTGCGTCCTTCTTTACTACTCATATCTAAATCTCCTCCTATTCCTATTATAAGTTACGCCATATCATTGTCAAGCGGATAGCCCGTTCAGCAGCATCCATCAGCAATTCACGGGCATGCTCTATGGCAGTCTCCAGCGGCATGGGATAGCTGATAATGCTCATTAATGCATCAATACCATTCTCATAGACCACAGAAGCATCATCGCTTATGCCGCCGCCTATAGCTATTACCGGTAGACCAAATTTCTTGGCAGCCTTTGCCACGCCAATAGGTGTTTTGCCATATATGGTCTGCCCGTCAATTTTTCCCTCACCTGTAATTACCAGATCCGCGTCTTTTATATGCCGCTCAAGTCCCGACGCTTCTATAACAATGTCGACGCCGGACTTCAGTTCAGCATTGAGAAAAGCCATCAATCCCGCGCCTAATCCTCCTGCTGCGCCGGCTCCGGACACCTCTTTGACATCTACTCCCAGGTCACGCTTGATAATATGGGCATATCGGCCCAGATACTCATCAAGCTTCCTGACCATCTCAGGAGTTGCACCCTTTTGCGGGCCATAGATTTCCGGCCCACCTCGCGGCCCCACCAGCGGATTGTCCACATCACAGGCCACAACGGTGGCCGATTCAGCTATACGCGGATCTAACTCAGAAACATCAATACGATCAAGACATCCCAATCCCCCGCCGCGGCGCGGAATGTCATTACCATCCTCATCGAGGAGTCTGGCTCCCAAGGCCTGGGCCATCCCTGCGCCTCCGTCTACAGTAGCACTACCACCGATTCCGACGATGAGCTTCCTGCATCCCATGTTCAGAGCTGCCCGGATAAGCTCACCAGTGCCGTAAGTAGTTGTCATCATAGGATTGCGCTTATCATCAGGAACAAGCGGCAATCCAGACGCGGCGGCCATCTCTATCACGGCAGTTGTACCATCTCCAAGCACACCAAAGTTGGCCTGAATATGGTTTCCCAGCGGATCGCATACCTGTTGAACAATCATCTGTCCGTCGGTGGCGTCCACCAAGGCCTGTACAGTACCCTCGCCTCCATCGGCCATAGGGATTTTATCTGTTTCCGCTTCCGGCATAACACGCTTAACGCCTTCTCCAATGGCATCAGCTACTTCCAGCGCGGTCAGGCTTCCCTTGAATGAATCAGGAGCAATTACTATTCTCATTTTTGTTAGTCCATTAGTCAATTAGTCGATTAGTCAATTAGTCTATTGGTCTATAGACCCATTATTATACATCAAATATCTTGCCTGGATTCAAAATATTATTCGGGTCTACAGCGCGTTTTATCTTCCTCATAAACTCCAACTCTGCCTCGCTAACGACGAGGTGCATATAGGCTTTTCTCTTTGACCCAATACCGTGTTCACCGCTTATGGTGCCTCCTAGCGCCATCACAGCCCGATAGAGGTCTTTCAGGGCTTTGGGGAGCTTGGCTCGCCATTCGTCCATGGAATCATCCGGGGCTTTCACTATGGTGGCATGGAGATTACCGTCGCCGGCGTGTCCGTAGCAGGGGATCTGTACCCCGTATTCGGCGGATATTCGCTCCAGTTCGGGGATCAGATCGGGAATACTGGCAGTGGGAACAACTATATCCTCAAGGCTCTGGTGAGGGCTGACCACCTTGAAAGCCTCGGCGATATTCCTCCGCACGTTCCAGATCCGCTCCTGAGTAGTATAATTATCGGCCACGTAGACCTCCAGCGCACCGTTTTTAAAGCACAGTTCCCCAATGGTATCATAATCCCGCTGCACAATATCCTCGCCGCTGCCGTCCACCTCGATCAGAAGCATGGCTCCGGCTTCCTGATACGGCAGATGCTCGTTCAGATACTCACATGAAGCGCGGGCCGAAAGCTGATCCATAAACTCCACAGCGGTGGGAATAACTCCGCCGGACGTCATAATCCGAGGCACTACAGCGATAGCTGATTTCACGTCCGGGAATAGCACCAGAAGATCGACTTTCGCTTTGGGAAGCGGCAGCAGTTTGATGATAACTTTGGTTATAATGCCCAGAGTTCCCTCTGAACCGACCATCAACTGCTTGATATTATACCCGGTGACATCCTTAACTCGCTTGCCGCCGAAGTTCAGTATCTCGCCGGTGGGGGCAACGACCTCCAGCCCCATAATATATCTCTCGGTAACGCCGTATTTGATGGCCTTCCCGCCGCCGGCGTTTTCAGCCACGTTGCCTCCGATGAAACAGGTTTCAACGCTCATGGGATAACCTGCGTAGAACAAGCCTTTATCAGCGATGGCCTCGTTTATGTCGTTGGTGACAACCCCCGGTTCGACCACCACCATCATGTTGTCTTCGTCGATCTCCAGAATCTGGTTCATCCTGTCCACAGAAAGCACAATGCCGCCGCAGACGGGAACAGCTCCACCTGATAGACCACTTCCCGCTCCACGCGGTGTAATTGGTATCCTCTCACGATTGGCGAGTTTTACGATCTGCGATACTTCTTCCGTTGTTTTTGGCCTTACAACCACCTCCGGCATACACGAGTATTCCTTTTCTGACACTTCATCGTGGGAATAAGGCTCGATCTTTTCCTCATCGGTGATTACAAAGCGCTCACCAATTATCCGGGCAAGTTCGTCAACTATCGCCTTAGTGACCCGGTTGTAGTCATGAAGGCTCATTGTTTCTCTTCTCCAATTCTTCAATAAGCGCAGGTATGACCTCGAACAGATCACCTACGATCCCGAAATCAGCGACCTGAAATATCTGGGCATCCGGATCAGTGTTGATGGCGATGATAGTATCCGCGGTTTTCATACCAGCCAGATGCTGTATAGAGCCAGAAATACCGGCGGCCACGTAGAGTTTGGGAGTGACGGTCTTTCCGCTCAGACCCACCTGATGGGGATATGAGATCCAACCCCGATCAACCGCGTCCCTGGACGCTCCGACCGCTGCATCGAGTTTCTCCGCGAGTTCTCTGATCAGGCTAAAATTCTCGCCTTTTTTGAGACCTCTGCCTCCTGCAACCACCTTATCCGCATCCTCTATATTCGCCTCTTCCTCTTCCACGCCTCTGAAACCAAGCCTTTCAACACGGCTTTTCAGGAGTTCAGCGGGAACCTGAACAGGGATGACCTCGCCTTCGCGTCCCGCCACACGGGGCGGTGGCACTGTGGACTTGGGTCTGACTGTAGCCATCTGAGGCCGATGCTCAGGGGTCTTGATAGTGGCCATGATGTTCCCGCCTATGGCGGGCCTGGTCTGCAAAAGGTTGCCGGTGTCTTCCTCGATATCCAGGCCGGTGCAATCGGCTGTGAGACCGGTGTTGACCTTGATGGCCACATACGGCATAAGCGTTCGCCCTACGGTGGTTGCCCCGGCGATGAAAATCTCAGGCTTATAGGTATCTATGAGGTATCCCATAACACTGGCGTAAGGCTCCACCAGGAAATGCTCCAGAATAGGATCTTCAACGATATAGACCTTATCCGCTCCCCGAAGTATCAGTCCCTGCACATCAGAGCGATCCACATCCGCGCCCAAAAGCACGGCGGATAACTCCGATCCCAGTTTATCAGCCAGACCTCGTCCTCTGGCCAAAAGCTCATACGAAACGGGCTTTAATCGACCTTCCGATTGTTCCGCAAACGTCCATACACCCTTATACATTTTTGATTTTTGATTTTCCATTTTTGATTTTAAGAAAGTGTAAATATGGCACAAGATTTTATCTTGATTTGAATAAACAGGTTGAATGAACATTCAATAATTAATCGAGTAACCTTTGACAGCAATACTGGATTCCCGCTTTCGCGGGAATGACATATTTGGTGTAGTGTCATTCCCGCGAAAGCGGGAATCCAGCTTAGATTATTACCCGCTTAATTCACGAATCTTCATGAAGCCTGTTCTACTAAGAATCTATAAACCTATTCTGATCCAGAAAGTCCGCGAGTTCGGTCACGGCGTTCTTCACACCGGACTTCCCCACGTCTATAATCCTGCCGTTTCTCGCGACCTTCGGCCGGTTGATCTTAACCACTTTGACCGGAGAGCCTTCAAGCCCTATAAGGCTTCTATCCGCGTCCACATCGTCCGGCCCCCAGACAGGCATTTCCAGAGATCTTGACCGCTGCTTACCCCTCAGTGTAGGTAATCGGGGATAGCTTATCTCTCTGACAACAGTCAAAAGACACGGCATGGGCAGTCTGAGGGTCTCATAACCAGCCTCAATGAGCCTTTCAACGGTTATTGTGCCCCCCTTTTCATTCCCCCCGCCCGCGGGGGGAATGAAAAGGGGTGAAATCTCTTTGATACTGCTGGTAAACGTGGAGAGGGGGATATCGAGAAAAGCGGCGATCCCCGGCCCTACCTGCCCGGTGTCGCCATCAGTGGCGCGAACCCCTGTAATTATCAGGTCAAAACGCCCCAGTTTTTTAATAGCGTTGGACAGGGCATAAGATGTAGCCCAGGTATCGGAACCGGCAAAAGCCCGATCCGATAAGAGCACGCCTTCATCACAACCCATCGAGAGGGCTTCTCTTATGGCGCTCTCAGCCTTCATAGGCCCCATAGAGATTAAGGTAATCTGCCCTCCATGCTCTTCCTTCAACTGGAGAGCGATCTCTATGGCATAAAGATCGAGGGGGTTGACGATGCTCTCCACACCGTCCCTGACCATTGTACCTTTCTCCTCGTCGATCTTGACGTTGCCAGTTTCGGGAACCTGTTTTATAGGAACGATAATGTTCATTTTTAGCCTTCAATGATCAGTGATCAGTAATCAGTGATCAGTAAAAACTGACAACTGATTACTGAAATCTGATTACTATCTATATCATCGCCCACGCCTGGTTTAGAGTTCTCTTTGCGTTGGCGATTACGACTTCGCTGGACTCCCATTCCAACGGCTTCACTTCAAAACTCATGAACGGTCTGTGTTCGCCGTTGAGGAATCCTATGTCTATAAACGCCTTGAGATAGGCGGCCAGTTCCTCGACGTCGTTTTCTCCGCCCTCGATTCCGAATCTGGGGTGATTGTCACCGTAAGCCGGGTGATTTTCGTCCCGCATGGCGCAGTTACCTACGTGCAGATGAACCACTTGGTCTTTGACGGCTTTTGCGCACTGCTCCGGTGATTCGCCCAGAAGCGGAAGATGCGATAGGTCTACCATGAGACCAAAGTTGCTTCGATCCACAGCCGCCGAGAAGTCTGCTGAATAGGCGGAACCTCCTATGAGGGCTTTTTTATCGATCTCTGTGTCAAATGCTTCTATCGATATCCCCATATCCTTAGTTGCGGCGTAGTCGCAGAGCTCCCGAGTACTTTTGATTAGAGCATCCAGAGCCGCCTCTCGCTGCGCCGCGCCGGGATCCTTCCCACTTAGAAACGCCATTCGTCCCGCGCCCATGAACTGCGCCTCGTCAACCTGGCTTTTGAGAACCTTCACAGCCTTCTTGCGTTCATCTTCATCCAGAGAATTGGGATTCAAAGGCGTGAGCAGAACTGCCGGCTGAGCGCCAAACCCTACGGCGAGACCGCTGGTAACCAGAACCTCTTTAGCCTGCTTCCTCACCGCTGGGTCTTTGATCCAGGTTATCTCTATGGCGTTGAAATAGTCGTCTTCGGCGATCTTGGTGATGGTCTCAACTATAGGCCCTTCACCTTTGATGGTCGTAGGATACGCCATAAAATGAATTATACCAACTTTCATGTATTTGTACATTGATTCTTTCATAATACCTCTCCTTACCCTAGGTCTGTTTTTAACAGTTTTGAGGATCGCTTAGCTACTCAAAACGACTGAATCTGTCGAGAAATGAGAAGCAACAACTATTGAATTTTGTGCAAATCTTATCTTGCCCGTTTTTCTTTGCGCTGTCATGGCAACAGAAAAACCTATCTTTTTATAAAAGAGACAACTATCACCTTTTCTTCTCCTTCCCCCGTTTCCTAATTCAACACCGATTTACAATGAGATGTATAACTCTATGCTAATAACTACACTCAAATTCCTCGCATGCCAGATCGCCCATATCATAAAACTTGTCAGGCAAGTTACGATTAAGGGGTGGAAGCTCTCCATATCTAATGAAATAACATTTTAGCAAACGCTCCTCCTCTTTTCCATATTCAGCTTCGCATCCTAATTCTTTGAAGATGTATCGTATTCTATAATCCTTATACCTTTCCTGAAGACAAGTATATTTCTTTACCAAGTTCATTCTCTGAGCTTCAGAATGAGCATCCTTTTTCCCACACATTATCCCACAAAATCTCTTAATCCGATTGTTGTTGTTTTTCCCGCTCTTGCCTATCTGGAGAATTCCATTCTTATCCGTATTGAGAAATCGAGGAATTTCAATAGGACGCCCTTTTGAATTGCACAAGCATATCATATAAACTCCTAATTTGTGATCTATACATTGCCAACACTCAATATTTGTAAGTTCACTCCATCCTAACATCAGACTCTCTACTTATCCTTTTCTTATCCAATAGAGGGCAAAAGCTGATAACCCGCTTCATCCAGTATCGTCTGCAATGTTCCCTGTTCCTCAGCCACTTCTGTAAAAAGGCGTACTGCTTCCTTTAGCATCCGCCGCGCTTCTTCCACCGTGTCTCCGCAACTCGATACATCAAATTGGGGGCAGTACGATACATATACATTTCCCTCTTTCCAGATGAAAGAATTAAAGTAAATGTCCTCCATAAACCGTCTCCTATTGCCATTATCTTATCCGGGCGCCGATTCCTCTGTCTATTCTATTCCAAAAGTTTATTCAGCTTCGGAATTTCTATTCCAAGATCGAGAAAAAGCCCTGGGCTAAGGGATTCGCCGGCTTTGAGATCCGTCCGTCCGCTATAGCCGGGAATACCGTTAGCGAGGGTGAAAGGCTCGCGGTATACTTCAACAATGTTTTCTATCAGATTAACAATCCAGACTTCAGGAATTCCTGAACCAGCGTATCGCGGAAGCTTGATCAGTCTGTCCTCTTCCAGAGACGTATCAGCCACCTCGATAAGCAGCAATACATCTTCAGCGTGCGGATGAGAATCCGCATAAGCATTAGCTTTGAGTTTAACAACGGCAATATCCGGCTGTGGTTCCGTTTCATCGTCCAGTATGATGGGATCCTGGACACGCATTATGGCAGCCTCCTCAAGAGGGCGCAACTTCCTGTTCAGAAAGCTCACATAAGCTGCATGCTGGCTTCCAATTGGCGTCATTTTCAGAATCCTTCCATCGATAAGCTCAACCCTCTCGTCCTCATCAAGTATTCCAGCCTCCACTATGCGATGGTACTCTTCAACAGAAAAACGTCGAACAGGAAAAGAGTTAAGAAAAGTCGATGCTTCTTTTGTTTTCAGAAAAACGGTTTGACCCACCTTTTCTCACCGCCTTTTTCTTTCCTTCGTAAGGGCTGGTAAATGGTTTTTAGCTCGGTTTCAGCGTTGACATAGTGTCAAATGAAAGCTTGCTATTCTGTTATAATATTGGACATTACACAATAACTGAGTCAAAAACCATTTACCAGCCCCTACAGCCTCGATACTACCGCCATATCCCCACAACTCGATACATCAAATTGGGGACAGTAAGATACGTATACATCCCCTTCTTTCCAGATGAGAGAGTTAAAGTAAATATCCTCCATCGGCTGCCTCCTCCGCCTACAACAGCAACTTTTTTGTCGTTCTCAACTCCCATGCCCTTAGCAACCTTTATCAGTCCGGCAACTCCTCCGTCTGTCGCAAGACTTCTTGGTAAACACCTGTTCGGATAGGCACTCCTTTCTCCCTCATCTCATCAAGAAAAGGTCTGACTTTGTGAATATAACCTTCCTCCTTCGCATGTACCAATAGAGCAAAAGTGGTAACGGCAACTAATCCCTCTTGCCGCGCACGCCTCCGAAGTCGTCTGTCACGAGTGATTACCAGGTCCGCATCCTGCTCTTGAGCTAAAACAATCACCTCAGCATCCGTCTGACTGAGAGGGGCAACGTATTCCTCTACATGGCCTGGGTCTTGAAGTTGCACTACACGAATATAAGAAGCATCTCGCACAGCTTCAGAGCCGACTCTACCTTCGCCTCGGTGCACTACCTCACGATATACACCTGGAGGAATGAGAACTCCATCAAACATCTCTCTGAGTAGATGGAGCTGGTTGATAAGTGCCAGGTTTATAAGCGCTGATGAATCGCAGACAACTACCATATCACCTTTATATCACTTGTTTTTTTACGACCTTTCGCAAATCCTTTATGTCTTCCCTAATTTCTTTAGGAGTTTCATCACACAAGGTCAAACCATGTGCATGCAACATATCCAGGAAATCTTGCAGAGGCATATCTAAAAGCTCTGCCCCTCGGGAAGCAGTGATCTTTTGCTTTTCAATAAGCGCCAAAACAGATGCTTCAGTGATTTTTTTCTCTGCCATTTCCTTATCCCTATAACTACTCTCTAGTCATTGCACAAAGACACCGGCTGTCCATCTTCGCCATATTTGATCTTGTAGGCTTTTCCATCGTTATCCAGGCTTCGGCGTCCTGCTTCTAAGATCGCGGTCATCATCTGCGTGGTTCCTATGGTTGCCAGACGCCCGTCGTAATCGGCCGGCGCTGCATCACCCGCTTTTACGGATCGGATCGCGTTGACAAATGCTTCAATACTGCGATAACCATATCCGGTCTGTCCTACAAAATAACCATCCGCGTC
>Ga0272441_10012391_pt1 | contig 12469 bp, 10 predicted proteins | sample SSMProp6N_FD_193582 | JGI IMG/M metagenome (GOLD analysis project Ga0272441, IMG submission 193582) | Marine sediment archaeal communities from Little Sippewissett salt marsh, Falmouth, MA, United States - SSM-Prop-6N | ecosystem: Environmental > Aquatic > Marine > Wetlands > Sediment ...
GCTATGGAGGCGCTCTGGGAGCCACCGCTCCAGCGGTGAGCTCGGAGGCGGCGGATTCAGGGGCGTCGAACGGGTTGGTTTGCTCGAGCTCGTCGCCGAACATCAGGGGCTCGGTCGCCTGGCGCGCTGGCGCCAGGGGTGGCGGTGTGGAGGGGATGCGGAGGTGGACCAATATTTTGGCCACAACGCGAGGCGCCGTGATCAAGGCCAGCAGGACTCCCTCCAGTCCCGCCGTCTCTGAAAAAGCCAATCCGTCCAAAAAGAAAGGGACCCGAGGGGGGTTGCGTCGCTCGCGCGGCGCCCGCTCGGTGACGAAAAGCGGCCCCTCGGGTTCGGTGGTGCCCGGGTATCCCAGGCGGCACTCCGACAAGAAATGACGACCTAGGGGGCCACCACCTCACCGGTCACCGAACAATAGATACTCAAGGGATCACCTCCTCTCTGGCGCGTGGTAGATGCGGGACCCGTTCCCACTCCGTACATGCGGCCGCGGCAGTTCATCGCATGCCGGAACGACCCGCTACTGACCTGGTTAGGGCCGGGGTCGTCCAGATACTGTAGCACGACAATCGGCGATGGCGAAATACCTAGGTAGTCCCGACGGGTCCGCCCGGTCCAGCGCCCGGACCAGCGCCAGGACCAGCGCCAGGACCAGCGCCAGAACCGGCGCCAGGACCGGCGCCCGGAGCAGCGCCCGGATCGACGCCAGGACCAGCGGCGTGCCGTCGCTCGGCTCGCCTGCGACGCCAGCGGAGGAGCCACCGGATCGTGAAGAAGACGAACACCGAGACGATGAGGAAGGCCAGGACGGGGATCACGATGGCCAGGACCGAAAGCACCGTGCTCGAGACAGATTCCCCCGTGGAGACCGCCGGGTTGGCGACCCCGCCGGTCGTGACCGTGGACGCCCCTCGCACCACGGTGGTGAGCCCCTGGACCACGGCCGCGCTCCCCCCGCCGGCGATGAACGCCACCGACCAGGTCATCACGGGGCTCAGGTCGGACACCGCCGACGCCGTGCACAGAGTCCCGGCGATCACGGCGGCCGGAAGGGCGATGGTGTCGAGCATGTTGTCCACCCAGGGCAGGTAGTACCCCCCGATCTCCACGACCGTGGCCAGCCCAAACGCCAAAAGCGCCGGATAGGACCCTACCCACTCGAACCCCGCCGCAGGAGTGTAAGCACCCGTAATCGCAGCGATGCTCATCACCAGCATGGGTACGAACACCCGGAACCCGCAGGCAGCGCTCAACCCCACGCCTAGGAAAATGCTGACCACGAGATCCACGACAACCTCCGGCTCACCCAAGGGGAACCCCCCGGGCCGACGGTCTATTCCGCGCGACGGGCCTCGCCCACCACGAGGTTTTACAAGCCCGCGCAGATGGGGGGGTTGGGCAGAGACCCGGAGAGGCAGGTCACCCCGGAGGGGCAGTCTGCCTGACCGCGGCAGGGAACCTGGCACCTGTGCGGGCCCGGGACATCGACCTCGGTGCACACCAGCCCCGGCGCGCATTCCGAGTGGCACACGCAGGGTTGGCCCAGGCTCGACAGGTCGTGCGCGGCCTCGCAGTGGTTGGCCACGTCGCCGTCGGGGGTGCACAGAAATCCGGCGGGGCAGGTGCCCGGGGCACACTCGTCGGCCAGGGAATCGACGCAAAGGCCGTAGAGGGTCCCGTCCACCAGGGAGCAGGTCTCCCAGGGCTCGCATTGGGACTCGGTGGAGCAGGTCCGACCGCACTCCCGGCCGCCAACACCAACCGGGCGGGACAGGCAGCGCAGGTCCGGTGCACAGTCGCAGTCGTAGTCGCAGTAGGAACCGGCCGGGGCGTCTCCCGGTCCCGACCCGGCGCAGGTGCAGTCCGCGGCCCAGCAACCCGCGACCAAATACGTGACCTCGAGGCCGGACTCGTCAGCCATGGCGTCCCGGACCATCCACTCGCCCGGGACCAGCGTCATGAACGGGAGCAGCTCCTCGGAGTACCCCAGATCCGCCGAGCAGGTGACCGCCGGACCCACCTCCTCCCAGAGGTACGCCTGGACAGTGATCAGCCGTTGGCCGTCATCGGTCGCGACCACGCCCACATGGGCCAACCACGAGCACCCCCCCACCTCGACCCCGGCCGCCACGCGCAGGGTCTGCCCGGCGGCCACCGACGGCGGATCCAGCAGGTACAGGTCTCGCAGCGGCACGGCCACCAGGCGCAGGTACTGCTCCGCCTCGCACTGCGCGCTCGCGGCGTCGGCTGGGGACGGTCCGGCGTCGGCGGGCGGCTCCGACCAGTCGTACCCCGCGGTCCGTCCTCCGCACCGCGCCACCAAGGCGAGCACCAAAATAACCACGAGGCGACTTCGCATGAAACGTCACTTCCCGAAGTGATGAGCCGTGTGGACAAGCAACTTGGGGACCAAAGGGGCCTCGCCCGCACCAGACACGTAATTTCAACACATTGCGTAGACCCGGATGCGACGACACTGGCATGGGGGCCGGAAAAATCCGTCTGGAGAAGGCAGCAAATCCTCAGGATTTTGAGGGCAAGGGGTTGAACCATGAGCCCCCGAATACAGTACACAGGTTGACGGCTCGCCCAAGGGCGGGCAGGATTGGCCTTCCAAACCGCACGGAGAAGACATGCCCAAGCACATCGATACGCTCTTGCTGCTCGCGCTGCCCGCCTCGGGGAAGTCCGAGGCGCGCCGATTTCTGCTCAACTTCCCTCTGGAGAAGCGGCTCGAGCTGTTTCACGTGGCCGACACCACGCAGCTGGACGACTTCCCCTACGTGCACTTCATGCGCTGCGTCGACGACGCGCTGGCCGACAAGGGCCACGACCGGGTGTTCTTCAAGGGTCCCAACAGCGGCTTCCGGAACCGGCTGGACTGGGGCACCCTGCTGCACCTGGTGGGAGACGACTACGCCGTGATGAAGGACCAGTCGGCGCCCACGCCGGCCAAGGACCCCGCCACGCTCCTCGCGCGCCTGGACGCCGCACGTCGGGCCGTGGGCGCCCCCGTGGTCTTCGAGCCCATGGATCCGGCCCAGCGCGGTGACCTCGCCAAGGCCCTGCAAAGCGAGACCGACCGACTGGTGGACGAGCTCTTCGGCCCACGCCCCGACACCATCGACGACAAGACCCTGGTGATCGAGTTCGCCCGGGGCGGCCCAGAAGGCTCGGACATGCCCCTCCCGCCACCCCACGGCTACCAGTGGAACCTGGCCCAGCTCCCGGCGGCCATGCTCGAGAGGGCCGCCATCCTGTACATCTGGGTCACGCCCGCCGAGTCCCGCCGAAAGAACGTGGAGCGCGCCGATCCGAACGACCCGGGGTCCATCCTGGCCCACAGCGCCCCTGAGGAGGTCATGCGCGGGGACTACGGGTGCGATGACATCGAGTACCTCATCGCCCAGTCTCCGGTGCCCGACACCATCCAGATCGACGCCCATGGCCGCACCTGGACCCTGCCCATCTGCCGCTTCGACAACCGCCAGGACAAGACCACCTTCTTGCGCGGCGACCCCGCCTCCTGGCCCGCCGACGACGTCGAGGCCCTGCACGAGGGCCTCGAAGGCCCCATGAAGCGCCTCTGGGCCGCCTACGAAAAGCTCCACCCGTAGACCATCCCCCCGCGTCGTGCAGGTCGGTGCGACCGATGCTCTTTGTGGCACCTCGCTGCGGTTGACTGACCGCCACGAGGCGCAGGATACTCGTCTTGTGCGCGACGAGTCGGACGAATCGGCAAGTGCGCCGGGGGACCGCCAGCAGGAAGAAAGGAGACGGCCGTGAAGTGGCACGCAAAGGACTTGTCTCATCACCTACCTGGCCGCACCGGCTGGATCGTGGCCGCCTGGGCGGCGGGCCTGTTGGCCTGCGGAGGCTGTGGCGGCGAGCCGGGAAACGGCAACGACAATCAGAACAACAACCAGGGTCCGGGGTGCGGCAACGGCGTGGTGGAGGACGGGGAGGCCTGCGACGGATCGGACCTCGCAGGGTGGAGCTGTGTGCTGCTGGGATATACCGGCGGCGACCTCGGATGTGACGCGACCTGCTCGTTCGACCTGGCGGGTTGCGACGCTCCAGCCGACTGCGGCAACGGTGTGGTCGATCCCGGGGAGGACTGCGACGGTCCGAACCTGGGCGGCGCCGACTGCGCAACGCTGGGGCTTGAAGGCGGCTCACTGTCCTGCACGCCGTCGTGCGGATTCGACGTCACAGAATGCGAGCTGCAACCCCAGTGCGGGGATGGGGTGGTCCAGTACGGCGAGGTGTGTGACGACGGAAACATGGAAAGCGGGGACGGGTGCCGGGCCGACTGCCTGTCGGATGAGACCTGTGGAAACGCCACCACGGACCCGGCCGCAGGGGAAGGCTGTGACGATGGGAACCTGATCGACTGCGACGGTTGCTCGGCGACCTGTCAGCTGGAGGTCTGCGGCAATGGGTTGACGGAGTGCGCCGAGGTGTGCGACGACGGCAACCTGGTGAGCGGAGACGGCTGCTCCGCGGACTGCCTGTCTGTCGAAACCTGCGGCAACGGCGTGGTGGACACGGCCGCCGGTGAGGTGTGCGACGACGGAAATCAGGTGGGCGGGGATGGTTGCGCCGCGGACTGTCGCTCGAACGAAACCTGCGGCAACGGCGTGGTGGACACGGCCGCCGGTGAGGTGTGCGACGACGGAAACCAGGTGGGCGGGGATGGCTGCGCGGCGGACTGTCGCTCAGACGAAACCTGCGGCAACGCCGTCGTTGACTCCCTTGCGGGGGAGACCTGCGACGACGGGAATCTCACCGGGTGCGACGGCTGCTCGGCGACCTGCCAGGTCGAGGTCTGCGGCAACAACGTCATGGAGTGCTCCGAGGTCTGCGACGACGGCAACCAGGTGGGCGGAGATGGATGTGCGGCGAACTGCCTCTCGAACGAGACCTGTGGCAATGGCGTTCTGGACGCCCTTGTGGGGGAGACCTGCGACGACGGTGGGACCGCACCCTGCGATGGCTGCTCGGCGACCTGCCAGCTGGAGGTCTGCGGCAACAACGTACAGGAGTGCTCCGAGGTCTGCGACGACGGCAACCTGGTGGGTGGGGATGGGTGCGCCGCGAACTGCCTCTCGAACGAGACCTGTGGCAATGGCGTTCTGGACGCCCTGGCGGGGGAGACCTGCGACGATGGCGGGACCGCCCCCTGCGATGGCTGCTCGGCGACCTGCCAGGTCGAGGTCTGCGGCAACCACGTGGTGGAGTGCTCCGAGGTCTGCGACGACGGCAACCTGGTGAGCGGGGACGGGTGCGCCGCGAACTGCATGTCGGATGAAACCTGCGGCAACTCCATCGTGGACACGGCAGCCGGTGAGGTGTGTGACGACGGCGGCCAGGTGGCCGGAGATGGGTGCTCGGCGGACTGCCTGTCAGACGAGACCTGCGGCAACTCCATCGTGGACGCAGTCACCGGCGAGGTGTGCGACGACGGCGTCGACAATGGCCACTACGCCCAGTGTCTCACCGACTGCAGCGGCTACGGACCCCTGTGCGGCGATCCTCTGGCGGGTGGCTGGTACGTCTCGGCAGTGGACGACTCAGCCAACGACACGGGCGTCGGTGCCGGGATCGGCATCTCGGGGGATGGCTTCCCCGTCATGACCTACCAGGACGACACCACCGGGGAGGCGATCGTGGCCAAGTGCGACGACGTGATCTGCTCCGCCCCGGGGCTGACTTTCACCACGCTGGGCCCCGGGACCTGGCCCGCCCTGGCCGTGGACTGGAGCGGGCTGCCGGTGGTCGTGATGAACGACACCGCCGTGGGAGACCTGGTCGTGATCCGCTGCGCCACACAGGACTGCTCTGCGGTGGCCAGCTCCACGCGCCAGTGGAACGGCACGGTGTACGACAGCATCAACGCCATCGTCCACAACGATGGGTACCCCTTCGCTCAAATGCGACTCGCCTCCGGCCACCTGTACAGCAAGTACTGCACCACCGCGGCCTGCACCACCGGGGGCGCGGGGCTCCTCACCTGGAAGGACATCGGCCCGCCGCGGTCGGTGGACCTGACCATGGGCTCGGACGACCTCCCGGTCATCGCCGCCCACAACGTCGAAGACTCCCGGCTGGACGTGTTCAAGTGCAACCACTACAACTGCACCTTCCAGACCGATAGGCCGGTGTTCTCGTTCATCAGCGGTACGCTCAGCCCGGCCATCGCCGTGGGAGACAGCGGCTATCCCATGGTGGCTTTCCAGCGGAGCGGGGCCGTCAATCTCAAACGCTGCACGGACCTGTCCTGCTCCGCGACAGCCCCGACCAACATCCTCACGGCCTTGGGCACGGTGGGTGGTCACCTGGATCTGGCCGTCCAGAACGGCCTGCCGGTGATCAGCTACTACGACTCGGCGACCTCGCGCCTCGGGGTGGTCCGATGCACCGACGTGGACTGCACCTCCCCGCCCCTCGTGGAGGTCGTCGACGCGACCCCTGGCGCCGGGACCTGGAACCGCGTCGTGGTGGACGCAGATGGCGTGATCCACATCGCCTATCGAAACGAGGTGACCGGTGACATGCTCCACGCCTGCCAGGGACCCTAGAAAAAATCTCCATGATGCGTAACGTCAACAACGTCAACAACGTCAATTACGTCAATTACGTCAGTAGCGTCAGTAGCGTCAGTAACGTCAGTAACGTCAGTAACGTCAGTAGCGTCATTCGAACACTTGCCCGGACGGTTGTCGGTCTGGTGCTGGTCGCAGCCACCGGGCTCTGGTGCGGCTGCGCCGGGGACTACCGCCTCGGGCGGGTCTCGCCGCCGCCGGTGAGCCCCTGGCGTCCGGTGGCGGGCCTGGGCACCATCTGCGTGGTTCGGCCCCAGTCCTTCGGCGCCCTGGCCACGGGGCTGCACTTCGACAACGGTCACCTGGTGGGAGTGACCCGCGGGGCCGGCGTGTACTTCTGCTACCGGGCGCAGCCGGGCTGGCACCTGGTCTCCGCCCGCACGGACAACGACGCCAACCTCTGGGTGGACCTGCCCACGGGCGGGCGGGCCTTCGTGCGCTACGAGCTGCGCATCGGGCCGGACGCCCTGGTGGCCATGACCGAGGCCCGGGCCCGCGCCCTCCTGCCGACCCTGGACTTCGTGCGCGCAGTGCCCGTCTCCCCCGGGGTGCGCGCGCCGCTGCGAAGACCCGCGCCGGCGGTGCGCAGGACCCGAGCCCCCTCAACCTAGGCCGTTTCCGCCACGCTGGTAATCGGCCTGATCACCACCTATGGGGTGCTGCTGGTCTGGCAGTCCGTCAGTCGCCTCACAGTCGCGTCTGTGCAGTGTCTACGCGATTTGAACAGCGACGGAGAGGATCAGCCGCTCGTGGCCTGCAGCGCCGGAAGGCGCCGTACGAGATCCCGGGGTTCCCGCTTCTGCACAAGGGACCGGAGGTACTCCAACCCCGGCCGATCTCCCACGGACACCAGGACCATGACTCCGAGTAGCTTCACCGCCCGGGAGTCCAGGGGGTGCTTCCCGTGCTCCCATCTTGAAACAGTCTCCGGCGACACGTCGAGCAATGCGGCGAGCTCCTTTGCCGGGAGCTGAAGCTTTTTGCGCATATACTTGAACGCCTCCGGAGTGGCGACTCCCTCGCGCGCCAGGTCCGCTGCCACCAGCTCCCCGAGCTGCCTCAGTATATCGAGGCTCACGTAGCTCTCGCCGCAGCTCGGGCACAGGTTCGCCGGAATCTCCGCGGTGTAACTCAGGTCTCCCACCTTCTCAGTCCGCTCAACCATGCCGGGCTCCAAGGCCTCATGTCCACACATCACGCACTTCATGTCTCTATCTCCTGTCGCAGTATCTACTGCCCTGCGCAGGCATCTCCTCAAAACACCGTCACCACCACCACGCCCAGCTCAATCACGACCACCACCGTCACCGCGTCGCCGTCCAGGTCGACACCCTCCACCTTCCAGCGGTCCAGAGGCTGGGCCTCACAGCTCACCGCCGTCATGAGCGCTCGAACAACATCTTCCCAATCCAAGCCGCGTTCGTCCATGCGCTCAAGCGCGTGGTTCCGGATGGCCACTCGCCCGGCACCAGCCAGCCCCTGTATGTCCTTCAGGACGGCCTGTTCATCGGGAGTCATGATCTAAGGGTGGGCTACGATTGACGCCGCGTCAAGTTTCAATGCCTCTGCACCTCATGGTCACGCCCCTGCACGCGGTAGCCAAACCACCCAGAACCACCGCGAGGCCCAGGTCGATGCACGCGTCTTCCCGACGAGTGGGATTCCGTGCTCAATGTGTCTCGCACTCCGGGGCTTCGACCATACACAGGAGCTGACGTCCGACCTCATCGGTCTGGGTCCACCGAGCGGCTCTGCCGCTGCGGTACACGCCGACGTGATGCCTTGCCGTAGCGGAAACCGAGGCTCACCGTGGCGTAACCGCCCCAACTCACGTCCAAGCGGTTACGGAAGTGCCCGAAGCCGCCTTCGTATGAAATGTAGACCAGGCCATTGTTGGTAAAATTGAACTGGAGGCCGAAACCAAATTGGAGCCAATGGGTGAGGGGGATCTCGCTAGCGCCTGCGAGAAGCTCGGGCTAGAATCAGAAGCTCGGGCTAGAATCAGAAGCTCGGGCTAGAATCAGAAGCTCGGGCTAGAACCAGTGGAGTGACGCGCCGTCGTACCACAGCAGGAACACGTTCTGGTCGTGCGCGGCGTCGTCCACCGGCGCGTCCACGGCCAAAAACAGCTCCTCGGGGCTGTTTCCCCACATGGCGTTGATGCGCACACCGCCCTCGCAGGTGAACCACCCCTCCTCGATCTCGCGCACCTGACAGGGCCAGGCGGCGATGGACTGGGCACCGCTTTCATCGATTCTCACCAGCTGCCAGGTGGTGTGGAAGTAGACCACGCCGTCGGCGCCCCACATCCCTACGATTCCGTCGTCAATGGTGGGGTCGGTCATCGCGTCGGGCCAGGGAACTGTGGTCCAGGTCTGCCCGTCCCAGTGGTAGAAGCCCCCCTCATAAGAACCCGCCCACACGTCGTATGCGCCGAACCCCCAGACCGCGGCGAAGCTATCCAACGTGCCGGTGTCATGGACTCGCCACGACCCGTCCTCCAGGGACAGAATGGTGCCGTGGCTCCCCACGGCAAAGAGGTCGGTCGCGTCTGCCCAGACGTGGCTCACCTCGAACGGCATTTCCACCGGAAGCGGCCCCCAATTCGCGCCGTTGTCCCGCACGATCTTGTATTCCATGTCGCTGACGGCATAGGCGAGGTCGTCGCTCACCACAAAGACATCGTACGCCATGAAACCCAGCAAGGTCTCCGTGCCATCATCGATGAGACTGAGCTCTCCAAACTCACTGCCCAGCCCACTGGTCAGCAGCCGTCCGTCGGGGTAGCCGGCGAGGCCCAGGGGGCCCGGGTACCAGAGGTCTCCCATGTCCCCCCACTCGAAATACGTCCGCCACCCGGTTCCGTCGTTGACGGAGATCCGGTACTTGGCCATGTATCCCGTGTCTTCCGGTCCCCAGGAGTCCGGCATTCCTCCATGATGAACGTACACCTCCCCCGGCCGTGACCACACGTCATATGCCAGGCGGATGTCGTGCACATCCGGCACCCAGGGGTCGTCACTGTCCTGCCAACCCGGATCGCCGAGATCATCGATAGTTGGACTGCCCAAAGCTCCATTCGTGGACAACGCGAGCAATTTTGTCGGATTGAACAAGGCGCAACACGTCGCCTGGAGGGGATCTCCGCGGTCAGTCAACGCGCTCGAGACCCGGTCCGGGTTTGGCAATCGGGTCCTCGAGACGAGAGACCAAGCGTCACGGCTGGTTGGGCTTGCCCAGACGAGCCCGGCCGACCCAGCCGGCCAGGTCGCGGACCGTGGTCTCGAGCCAGGCGAGACGCTGAGCCGGAGTCAACGCCAGACCGCGCCGGACCTGGTCCAGCCAGTGCCGCTCGAAGCCGGCCGCCTCAGATGCGTCGGCGACCGACATCACTGCTTTGGGATGGCTCGATTCGGGCTCACCCATGGTCGGGCTCCTCCTTCGCGCCAAGGGCCCGCAGCGCTCGCACATCCTCGACGTCCCGTGGACGCGCCGCGGCGTTCTTCATGGCGATGAGGTCATCCAGGGAGATCACCGGCACGGTGGACCGATCCAGCGCGACGACCAGCGCCCTGGCGCTCACGGCATCGAAGTCGAACGGCTCCCGCACGAACAGATCGACACCGAGCAGGGGATCGCTCTCACGATACAGCGAGAACACCATCATGCCTTTCTCTTCGATCCAGCGCTCGCGGACCTGGGGATCGGCAAACCCGGACGCGTCCACCGGCAGCCGCGGACGAAACCCGATGCCTTCCAACGCCCGGAGCACCCGCCGGACGTTCTCCGGCTCGAGCTGGACCACCAGGTCCAAATCAGCCGTAGTCCGCAGGTACCCGTGCAGGACGACAGCCACGCCCCCGACCACCAGGTACCTCACGTCGGCCTTGTTCAAGGCAACGAGGACATCCTCGATCGCCGCTTTCATTGACACATTATACTACACTTGGACAACCTGCCGGCTCCGGCGAGCGGCGACTGAACCACGGGCCACACTCAGTGTCACGGGCCACACTCAGTGTCACGGGCCACACTCAGTCAGGAAAAAGGAAAAGAGCTCGGGCTCGCCACCATGGATCCCCGAACCGCCCACCACCGAGACCATGAAGCCCCCGAATTGGAATACCTTAAAGATCTTCTAGGAGATGACACTACGTAGTCGATTGGGCCAAATTTGCGTAGATCTACCTACGCCGAAATGCCTTATTTCGCCGAAACGTGTCCACGGACACAGAAGTTACATATTGAAACTTCAGGATTGTACCTGGTACAGTAATAGTCGGAAAAATCTACAAATCGGAGTTGCACGCAGTGTGTGGAGCTGGGCCACCAAGCGCGACAGCGGGCCAGCTCGCCGGAAGAGGAGCGACCAGATGATCAGCGGAACGATGCTCGAAAAGCGACGGTCAATCTCATCTCATCTCATCTCATCTCATCTCATCTCATCTCATCTCATCGTATCGCATCGCATCGCATCGATGCGTTGGGGCTGGAGGTGGGTGTAGCGGTGGGCTGAAACACCAGGGAGCTGCATCGACGAGGTGGCTGCTACCACCGGTGGCAGCGCTGGCGCTATTAGCTTTCGCCCTGGTGCTTCCCCGACCAGCGCAGGCCGAGTGCCCGCCCGCCGTCGACCCCTCAAGCGGTCTGGACACCGTGCTCAACCAATGCGGCACCTGGGTCTGCGACGTCCGCTACGACCCCGCCTCTCAGCTCCTGCCCGACGACCCGAGCCTGGCGTTCCCCTGGCAGGTCGAAATGACCTGGGGCGCCACCCAAATGATCGTCGACGACAAGCTGGTGGTCACCCTCCCCGACCCCTCCACCATCCCCGACCCGCATCCGACCCCGGGCCTCGGCGGGGTCAACATCGGCCGCTGGGAGCCCGTGCTGGAGACGTCGACCGTGCCGGTCTACGCGATCCAGGTCCGCGTCCAGCTCGAGGGGTATGACCCCATCAACATGCCCGACAAGCGCCTGTTCATGATGGGGACCGCCGACAGCGAGCGCATCTCCACCGTGTCGCTGGGCTACTACGGCGGCGAACGCATCGTCGCCCTCGGCGAGACAGGGCCCGACTGGGACGACCCTGATTTCTCCGCCCCGCAGTACACCCTGCCGTGGGACTTCGAGAGCCTCGAGACCACCTACACCCTGGTGGTGGAGCAAGGCGCCGCGATCCACGTCCTGGTGGACGGCCAGCCCATGGTGTCCCGGCCCTGGAGTACCCTACCCGACTTGGGCGACGCGTTCGCCGGGATCTTCATCAATGCCCACGAGGGCAGCCTGGCCTCCTCCACGACATCCTTCATCCAGTACTGTGTCTGCGAGCCCGTGGCGGGCGACACCGACGGCGACGGTGTTCCGGACACAAGCGACAACTGCCCGACCGATCCCAACGCCGACCAGGTCGACACGGACAACGACGGCATTGGTGACGCCTGCGACCCCGCCGTCCCGCTGGAGATCGACTTCCCGCTCGTCGTCGGCGACGGCACCGTGCTCGACCTCACCGGCTATGACGTCATCATCAAGGCCGGCGGCGAGATCAGCGTCGGCTCGGGCAGCCTCGAGCTGATAACCAATGGCGCGGTGGTCGTGGAGCCCGGCGGCCGGCTCTCGGCCGACGGCGAGGGCACCGACGAGGGCGGCTCCCTCCAAATCAAGGCTGCCGCCGTCGTGGTCGAAGGCGAGGTCACCGCGCACAGCGGCCCGGACCTGCAGTGGATCTTCTCCCCCGCCCCCCAGGCCGGCAGCATCACCATCGAGTCCCGGAGCCTGAGCGTGCAAAGCGGCGGCATCATCAGCGCCGACGGCAAGGCCCCCAACAGCGAGGGCGGCTCGGTCTCCCTCTCCATCAACGG
>Ga0272441_10012392_pt1 | contig 12469 bp, 7 predicted proteins | sample SSMProp6N_FD_193582 | JGI IMG/M metagenome (GOLD analysis project Ga0272441, IMG submission 193582) | Marine sediment archaeal communities from Little Sippewissett salt marsh, Falmouth, MA, United States - SSM-Prop-6N | ecosystem: Environmental > Aquatic > Marine > Wetlands > Sediment ...
CACGCTGGCATAGAAGCCGAAGTTCATCTCCCACGGTTCGTGGGGTGTTAGAATCGGCCCCAGCTTGGTGGGGGGATTAATGTTTAACTCGATGCCTCGGCTCGCCTCGACGAACCGCTCGTCGATGAAGAGCTGCTTGTGGCCGCCCACATCAATGGGCGTCGCGGGGGGCAGCTTGGGGGCGATATCGTCCGGCCCCCGGAAGGTGCCGGTCAACTCAGGTTTCTCTGCCCGGATCATCTCTCGAATCTCCTGTTGGGTCAGTGCTGTGTCCCACAGCCTCAGGCCGGCCATCAGCCCGCGGAAGAACCGGCGGTGCATCGGGTAGGCGCCCAGGCCGATCCTGAGCGGCTCCGGACCTGTGGCCAACTCGCCGACATCCGTGGGCTCCCGCAGCAACTGGGTGCCGTCAAGGTACAGAGCCGCACCGGCCCCCTGCGCGTAGGTCAAGGCGACATGCTGCCACACGCCGGGCCGGACCGGGGCCTCTGGCTGAGCGTAGATTCTGCCTCCCTTGGCTCCCAGCACGTCCACGAGGAACTTGCTCGATGACGGGTACAACAGCAACCGAAAGGTGGACGGCAGGACCACCAGCCCCACCGGCTCGGAGCTGCGCCGGGCGTTGTACCAAAGGTCCACGCTGAAACTGGTGCTCAGCTTGGGTACGTCATCACGGTCGAGGGTGGCAACGGTGGACGCCCCGTCAAAGCGTGGGGCCGCGCGCCGCATGCTGCTCACCCACTCGACCGCCCCGGCGAGTTGTGCATCATTCCCGCCCCGGCCTTCGCGCAGCGAGCCGCCCTCCCCAGCCGCCATCGCATACCACAGCACGGGTTGCCGGACGGCCGTCGTCTGAGCCGTCGCTCCAATGGCGCTTGCGCAAAGCACACATAAGACGAACAGAGGCATCACACGCCCCCTTGGCATGCAGCAATCCGTGCGACAGTTCGCTGCTCACGCAGGCCATTCCTCCCGCCGTCGGCTCAATACGCGCATATGAAGCCCCAGAGGACGAAACACCTTTGAAACATAGTCACGCTATGCTTACCTGCGACGCTACGGAAGACCGGACCGACCGCGAGGAGGAGGCAATAGATGGATGACGCCAAGAAGTTCGTGCTGGAAGCCGCAAGGGAACAGAACGTCAAGTTCATCAGGCTGTGGTTCACGGATATCCTGGGCTACCTGAAGAGCTTTGCCATCACCGTCGAGGAGCTTGAGGGTGCGCTGACAGACGGCATGGGGTTCGACGGGTCCTCAATCGAGGGTTTCGCCCGCATTGACGAGAGCGACATGATCGCCATGCCGGACCCGAGCACCTTCGTGCTCATTCCCTTCCGTCCCACGGAAGGCGGGGCCGTGGCGCGCATGTTCTGCGACATCACCCGTCCCGGCGGAGAGCCATACGAGGGTGATCCTCGCTACGTCCTGCGCAGGATGCTTAAGAAGGCCAAGGACATGGGGTACACCTTCAACGTCGGCCCGGAGTTGGAGTACTTCTATTTCGCCTCTGACACCAACCCTGAGCCCCTGGATCACGCCGGCTACTTCGATCTGGTGCCCTCCGACGTGTCGGCCGATCTGCGCCGTGAGACTGTGTTCGCCCTCGAGGCCATGGGGATCGACGTCGAGTACAGCCACCACGAAGTCGCGCCCAGTCAGCACGAGATCGACCTGCGCTACACCGATGCCCTGACCATGGCCGACAACGCCATGACCTACCGGCTGGTGGTCAAGGAGATCGCGCGCCAGAGCGGCGTGTATGCTACCTTCATGCCCAAGCCCCTGTCCGGGGAGAACGGCAGCGGCATGCACACACACCAGTCGCTATTCAGGGGCGACAGCAACGCCTTCTTCGACCCCAGCGACCCGATGAATCTGTCCCATGAGGCCCGCTGCTACATCGCGGGGCTCATGAAGTACGCGCCCGAGTTCTGTCTGGTCACCAACCAGTGGGTCAACTCGTACAAGCGGTTGGTGCCGGGCTTTGAGGCCCCCGTGTACATCTCATGGGCTCGCCGGAACCGGTCTGACATGATCCGCGTTCCCGAGTACCAACCGGGCAAGGAGAAGGCCACGCGCGTCGAGTTTCGCGCCGCAGACCCGGCCTGCAACCCATATCTGGTCTTCGCGGCGATGCTGGCCGCCGGCCTGAAGGGCATTGAAGAGAACGAAGAGTGCCCCGACCCGGTGGAGGAAAACGTGTACCTGATGGACGAAGATGAGCGACAGGAGCGCGGGATCCCCAGCCTTCCCGGAAGCCTGCAGCAGGCCATGCAGGCGGCTCAAGGCAGCGAGCTCCTGCGGGACTGCCTCGGAGAGCATGTCCACGCCAAGCTCATCGAGAACAAGAAAATCGAGTGGGACAACTACCGACAGGTTGTGCACCACTACGAAGTGGACACATACCTGCCCGTTCTGTAGACCTGATCGAGCCGTGCTCGGATGGACTCCACCCTGGGTCGCGGGGCGCCGTCGCCACACTCCTCGCGGGGTTCGTCCCGACCGGCGCCCACGCGACCCTTCATCATACGCAAAGCGCCCGTCCCATAGACAGGGGCGGGCGCTTGCATGAATCAGCCATTTCGGCTCTCGGTCACTGACCGGCGCTTTGATGGGCTCTCCACGCCGCCAGTGAACTCGTGTAGGGCGGTCGGGCGACACCGACCTCCGTGACGATCCCGGCGATCAGTCGGGCAGGCGTCACGTCGAAAGCCGGGCTGTAAACGCAGGCGCCGGGCGGCGTGGCCGACCGGGTCGCCAGGCCCGCCATGTACGATACCTCCGACGGATCGCGCTCCTCGATAGGTATCTCGTCACCCGATGCAAGCTCGTAGTCAACTGTTGACAGCGGGGCGGCTACGTAGAAGGGGATGCCGTGGTGGTGCGCCAACACGGCGACACCGTATGTGCCGATCTTGTTGGCCGCGTCACCGTTGGCGGCTACTCGGTCTGCTCCCACCACGCAGCAGTCCACCTTGCCCTGCTTCATCACATAGGCGGCCATGTTGTCGCAGATGACCGTGCAGGGGATCCCATCCCGCATCAACTCCCAACTCGTGAGGCGTGCGCCCTGCAGCAGCGGGCGCGTCTCATCCACCCACACGTGCAGGTCTGCATGGTCCTCGTAGGCCCCGCGGATGACGCCCAGGGCTGTTCCGTAGCCGGCCGTCGCCAGGGCCCCGGCATTGCAATGCGTCAGGACGTTGGCGCCCGCGGTGATCAAGGGCGCCCCGTTGCGTCCGATCCGCCGGCAGCGGTCGAGATCGTCGGCGGTAATGGACAGGGCCTCATCGCGCAGACGCCCTCGCAGGCGTGCCGGGTCGTCGTCACCCTCCGTGACCTGCATCATTCGCTCGAGGGCCCAGAAGAGGTTGACGGCGGTCGGCCTGGTGGCCGCCAGGGCCTCGCGGGCCTGTGTGAGCTCCCGGCGTAGCGCCCCAATGTCCGTGGCGGTTGACCGACCCGCCACCAACGCCATCCCCATTGCCGCGGCGCAGCCGATGGCCGGGGCTCCCCGCACACGCAGGCTCTTGATCGCCTCACAGACCTGCTCAAGCGTCGTGCAGTCGATGATCTTCTCTTGGCCGGGCAGCAGCGTTTGGTCGATCATGCGTACCGCGGGCCCGCCGGGCAGGTCAACGAGCTGGATGGTTTCTGGTATCATATCGATGTCCTCACGGGCAGGTGTCGCCTGTGCGCGTAGTGGTTTGAGGGCCTTGCCCAGCAGACCAAACGTCATTCGCAACCCACAGATGGGCGGTCATACACATGTCGGGCAAGCTACTCAAGGATACCACATTTCTGGTCACTTGCGCCGCCGGATGGGAGCAGCATGCCCAGCGCGAGCTCCGTGCCATTGTGCCCAAGGCGCGCTTCCAGGGCATGTTCCTGCGGGGCAATCTGCTCATGACCTGCGGGGGGGATCACGCCGGGGCCCTTGAGGCCGTCGCCGACGCCGTTACCGAGACCGTCGGTCGCGTGGTACCGCTCCACGTGCAGTGCCAGATCGGCAAGCAGGCGGAGACGCTCGACGTCCTCGCCCGGGCCTCCGACCTCTTGCCGGGACCCGACCCGGCGGCCTCCTTCAAGGCCAAGTGCCACCGCCGGGGCGACCATGAATGGACATCGCAGCAGGCTCAGCAGGCCGTCGGCATGCGCGTCGAGCAACGCACCAAGGCCCCGGTGCAGTTCGAGGAGCCTGAGCAACTTGTGATCATCGAGGTCTTCCAGGACACGGCGTTCCTTGGGGCTCTATGGACTGACGAGCTCCTGCGCAAAGAGATCACCCGCATGCGCAAGTGGGCGCCCGGCGAGCGCCCTGTGAACCGGGCGGAACTGAAGCTGCGCGAGATCATCGACAAGTTCCACCTGGCGCTGCCGGCCGGGGGCCGGGCTTTGGATGTGGGCGCCTCGCCCGGTGGTTGGTCACGGGTGCTGGCAGAGCATGTCGCCGAGGTGGTCGCCGTCGATCCGGGCGAGCTCGATGAGAAGGTGAGCGTGCTCGAAAACGTGACGCACCTGCGGATCCGCGCCGAAGCTCTCCTGGCCATGCCCGATGTAGGGCGCTTCGATATCGTGACCAACGACATGAACATGGACCCCGACGCCTCAGCCAAAGTCCTGTGCGACCTTGCCGAGCTCATCGCGCCGGGCGGTGCCATGGTAATGACCGTGAAGTTCGTCACGCGGCGCCGCAGAGAACTGGTTCAGGCAGCGTTGGATGTCCTGGAATCTGAGTACGAGGGGCTCCAGGTGGGCCGCGTGCCCCACAACGCAAGAGAGACGACGGTCGTGGGACGCAGGCGGGCTTGATCCACGACAACAGCGCGAGGCCTGTGGGCAACGGCGAGGGGCAGAGCCTTCTGCGGCCCGCACACATTAGCTAGAGCTTGTCCATTCGGGTCGGCGATCACGGACCTTGCGCAGTCCGGCCAGGCACGGGACGTAGTAGCTCGCCCGCCAGTCTGCGCCGGGACCCTTGCCCCTCCCATGGGCCTCGAGGTAGTAGCAGACCCACCGGATGCAGTGGTGGGCGAGGGCGATATCCGCCCAGAGCTGCATTCCCTGCGGCGACAGGTGGGTCGTCCCAGCCCCGACGAACGCCTGTCGGTAGGCCTGCAGTTCCCCGTCGTGCTCGACAGCCGCCATGACTCTGCCCAGGTCCGGCGCGGGCGGACCTATCTGGGCGCGCTCCCAGTCCACGAGGCAGACGCCACCCATCCCCAATACCGCGTTGCTGAAGTCCGTGTCGCCGTGGTTGATGGCGAGTGGTAGGCGCTGAAGCTCACGGAATACAGCCTGCGCCAGACGGGGCATCCATGGCTCGACCTCGAAGCGCGGGGTCTGCAGAGCGTTCTGTATGAGGTCGTGCCAGTGGGCAAGTTGGGCCTGCCCGTCGAACCGTGGCAGCCCCTCGACACGCAGACGCCCCTCTGTGAGCATGTCGTGGGTCTTGGCGTGGAGGGTTCCCAGCAGGCCCAGGAAGGCTTCTCGGTCCGCGGCTTTGTCGGCCCGCAGATGCCGGCTGCCCATATCGCCCAAGACCATCCACTGCGGCTCCGAGGGGTCCACGGCAAGGCAGGCTATCAGGTCTGGAACTCGTATCCCCACATGAGGCAACACCTCGCGGTATAGCCGGCGTTCGAGCTCGTGGGCCTGGTCGCTCCAACTGTGGCGCAGCACGATGCGTCGAAGCTCACGGCCGTCCGTCACACTGACGCGCAAGTGCCTGTCGGGCGCCCAGGTGAAAGGTGTCGGGCCGGCGAGGATGCGCCAGCCCGGCATGGCAGACACGAGTGCGGCAGCGAGTTGCCCCACCCTGGTGACCGACATCCGGCGGCTCCACCTGCTATGATAGCAGCGGCGTTACGTTGCGCTCTGCCCGCGCTCCTGCAGAAGCTCGTCCCGCAGAGGGGGTTCGAGGCTTCGCAAGGCCTTGTCGACGATATCGAAGCCCGCCAGCTCACTCCAGCCGTCGAGCAATTGCTTCGCCACAGGCCCGATCCGGGCATCCCCTACCGGGAGCCCATTGAACTGAGTAGCGGGCATGATGCAGTAGGGTGTGCTGGTGAAGAAGGCCTCGTCAGCCACATAGACGTCGTACGGTTGTAGCGGGCAGACCTCCAGCGGAATCCCCTTGCTTTGGGCGATCTCGAGGGTCGTCTGACGCGTAACCCCCGCCAGTGCCTGATAGGTGGGAGGCGTCTTGAGCACGCCGTCCTTGACGATGAAGAAGTTGCCTCCCTTGTTCTCGGCCAGGAACCCGTTGGTGTCCAGGATAATCCCCTGGGCCCGTGGGTCCACCAGCTTCGTCTCCAGCTCCGCCAGGGTATAGGCCAGTCGGCTGCGGTTCTTGATCTTCGGGTCCAGCGACTGAGCCGGCATCATCCGCGACACCGGTGTCACCGCATGGCAGCCGCGCACGTAGAACTCCGCCCAGTAGTCCAGGTTCATCGGCGCCGTATGGATGATGACGGTGGGCACTCGCTTGGTCGACTGGTCGCCCGAAGGGGGATAGGCGCCACGGGAGACGTTATGCACCAGCCAGATATCTTCATCCTCCCCGTACAGTGGAAGATTGCGCTGGGCCGTCGCCAGCGTCGCCTGCCTCATCTGATCCGGCGTCATCTCCATATCGATCCGCATGATCTTCAGGGAGTAATACAGGCGCTCGACGTGCTCATCCAGCTTGAAGGGCTTCTGCAAGAAGGTGCGCGTCGATTCAGTCGCCGTATCGCCCAGCATGACGGCCGAGTCAAACACGGACACCTTCGCTTCGCTCTCAGGGAAGTACTCACCACTGATGTATACCAGGCGCTGTGACATCGTGACCCCTCTCCGCGGGCTTTAGTGGGGAAGGCCGGTAGGTGTCCCAATTCGCCGCAAACGCGCTCTCGACCTGCGCTTGCTGTTATCACAAGCACTCAAGATGGGAAGGGCGGCATCTGCTTGCAGGCGAACAATCGCCTATAGACAAGCGATCACACACGTCCGCATATATGGCGGTGATGAGCATGAGACGCCTGGCTCCGTGGCTGATACTGGTTGGCTCGATGGCGGCCCTGTCGGCCGCCCAGAGCGTGTCTCGCGATGGCGAGGTGTGGCGGCTCGAGAATGACGCGATTGCACTGGATGTCGATACGCGAGTGGGGACATTTCAGGTGCTGGACAAACAGTCCGGCTACTTGTGGGAGGGCCCAGAGGAGGCGGCGATGGGGGCCGCCACACTCACGGTACCCTCCCTCCAGGCGCCGCCTGCCATTGACGGCCGTCTGGATGATTGGCCGGCCGGGGCCCCGAAGACGGCCCTGTCGCCCGAGATGGTTGCCGATGCCAAGCAGGTGGACGGGCCGGACGACCTGAGCGCCGCACTTGGCGTGGCCTGGAATCAGACCGGCTTGTTCATCGGCGTCAGCGTACGCGATGAGACACTCGTCTTCACCTCCGAAGATGAGGACCAGTGGTGGTACAAGGACACTATCGAGTTCTGGCTCAACGGAACGCAGTACGCCATCCGCTTTGGCCCGTGGGGCGCGAACGTCTGGTCCGCGGGAGGACCGGTGGCCGGCGCGAAAGCCGCTTTCGCGCAGACACAGGGCGGCTATAGCCTCGAGGCCGGTATGCCCCGCGCGTGCTGTGAGCAGGCCATCGGGAAGGGGATAGGGGGGACGCTACGCTTCGCCCTGGGCATCAATGACTGTGACGGGCCTGACGGCCGCCAGGGCCAGCTCTACTATCCCGAGACCTGGGCACACTCCAACCCCACCACCTTCGCGGTGGCGACCCTGGGAGATGCCCAGGGCCGCGTCACACAGGAGCCCATCCCTCAGGACGTGGGGTCGCTCAAGCCCCTGCCCATGGATGACTCAGACAAGCCCATCTTGAGGTTCTCGGCTCAGGCCAAAGCCACCGCGAAGCAGTTCCCTGTGGAGATTGCGTTCGAGTTGGACGGCGACAAGCCCGATCTGCTTATCACCATCGAGGGGGACGCCGACATTGAGCCGGGGCGGTTCACTGTCCTGCACCCTCTGGTGCTGGACAGGCCCAACGGCCGAATCCTGGTGGCGCGCTACTGCAATGGGATCGGCGTCCCCACCGAGGACCTGTCCTGGCGGGGGCAGCAGTGGGCCACCTGGAGCATTGATATGCCTTGGGTCGGTGTCACGGATGGGGACATTGGGTACCTGCTGCTGTGGGAGTTGCCCGTGTCGTGTGACAACGGCGCGGCGGTGCTTCAGCGAGCGCGGGTGGGGGAAAAGGCCTTCCTGGCCCCCAGCCCATACCACTACCCCATACGGCAGAAGCTCGCACAGCCGCGGATCATTCGCTACTCCTTCTGCCCGACGGGCGGACATGTCGCCATCTGCAAACGGTACCGGCAGTACGCGAAGGACAACGGCTTTTTGGTGACGCAACAGGAGAAGATGAAGAAGAAGCCTCACCTGGCGCGCCTGGCGGGAGCCCCGGACATCTGGGGACGCGGTGACCTGAAGTTCTGCCAGGAAGCCAAAGCCGCAGGCATGGACAGACTCCTGGTCAATTCAGCCCAGCCGTGGGATGACATGAAGAAGATCGAGGCGCTCGGATATCTCATGAGCCTGTATGACAACTACGAAGACGCCCATGAAGGAGATGCGGGGCGCTACGGGGACTTCGTGGAGGCCACCGACACCGTCATCAAGGCGGATGGCTCGTTGATGAAGGCCTGGCTCACCAAGAGCGATCCGCCCAAGCAGTACATGAAGCGCTGCAGTGCCCTACATGAGAAGGTCGCGCGCACGTGGGTTCCCAAGGAGCTCGAGAAGCACCCTTACAACGCCCGGTTCATCGACGTCACCACCGCCACGGGCCTGCGGGAGTGCTACAGCGAGACCCATGGGCTGACCCGCACGGAAGACAGACAGGTCAAGCGTGCCCTGGCCAAGTACATCGGCGATGAGCTCAATCTGGTGCTGGGCGGAGAGCACGGACGCTGGTGGGGCGCCGACATCTTCAATTACTGGGAGGGCATGCAAAGTGGAGGCTTCTACTCCTGGCCCGCCGGCTACGTGGGACGCGACCTGCCCGAATCACGCCAAGCCATCGGCCAACGCTATCTCGAGTGGGGATTGGGCGAGACCAACCGCTACCCCTTGTGGGAACTCGTGTTCCATGACTGCGTGGTCTCTACCTGGTACTGGGGAGACAGCACCGGACACCTCAACGCTGTGGCCCCTGATCTGGCATACAAGAAGGACGCCTTCAACATTCTCTACGGCACCGTGCCTCTATACTGGGTCAGCCGGCCCTTCAGCTACAACTGGGGCGAGCCCGAGCTCAGGGAGCGGCTGCTGGAGAGCTACCGCAATACCTGCAAGCTGCACGAGGTCATCGGCTTCCAGGAGATGACCCGCCATGAGTTTGTCACCGATGATCGAGCTGTGCAGAAGTCGACCTTCCAGGACGGCACCGAAGTGTGGGTGAACTTCGGCGAGACGCCCTGGACTCTGAAGCGCGAGGGCAAGCAGTACACACTGCCGCAGTACGGTTTCTACGCAAGGGGGCCGAAGGTCGAGCAGTACCGCATCGCAGGCAACGCCGGTGCGGACGCAGTGACTTACATCCACACAGACAACTACCTGTTCGCCGAGGGAAACGTGCCGGGCTTGATCGAGAGTTCAGACGGCGGACCCCAGACACTCCGCGTCGAGGCCCCAACCCGCATCCGCCTGAACATGGGCACCGACACCGAATGGGTGTCCTTTGACTGGCGACAGCTCTGTCCCCGGGCTGGTGAGGGCTCCTGGCGAGTGGTAGAGCTCGATGAAGAGGGCAATCCTGCCGGCGTCGCCGAAGCGGTCTCGGCCCAAGGCGCTATGCTGCGCGTCGCTGCGCGCAAGGACGGTGGCTCTGTGCTTCTGCTGGGGCCGGCCGAGTTGGCCGAGCGAGTTGAGTTGGTTGCACAACAGCCTGTGAGCGTGTGGCCCCGGGACCCAAACCAGGGGCAGGCGCTGACCATCGCCCTAAAGGTCAGCAACGTCGGCGGTAAGCACGCTGAGAACACCCACATCACCCTGGCCCGAGACCTGGGCAACACCCACGAGGTCCTTGCCACAAAGCTGGTCACCGTGCCCTCCGGAGAGACAGTGGAGATACCCTTCGATCTACAGACGTCGGCCTACGACGGCGAATGGTCCTTCTGGCTGAAGGTGGACGCCTCCGGCGCCTTCGAGGAGGTTTGCGAAGCCGACAACCTGGCGCTGGCGAAGGCCGACATCGTGCCGGACTGGTCGCTGTGGGATGGCTACATCGACGTGGTCGTGCGAGCGGACGAGACCGCCCTGAGGCGCCCCGTTATCACGATGCCCTTCGCCATGGACGCGGAGCGCGCCGCGCTGGGCCTTGAGGGGAAGGCCGACCTGGCGGCGTTGCGGGTGGTGCAGAGCGGCCCGGCGGGTGACACCATTTGCAGCCACCAGGCGAGACTCGAAGGCGAGGTGCCCCAGCTCTCATGGCAGTTGCACGGCAAGGTGCCGAAGGGCGCACAGGTCGCCTGCCGGATCTACATGGACGGGGCGACGGCGCACCGCCATGAGGCCCGCCGAGCGGGCAACTGGGTCGCATCAGACAGCGCCTACAGCGGGCCATGGTACACGGTGCGCTTCGAGGAGGGCTACATCCGCGGGATCACCCTGCACCCCGGGGGCCAGATCATCAGCCATCTGGGCGTCTCCTCGCAAGACACCGGCTGGGTCGACGAGGTGGGGGATGTGGAGAGCTTCGAGGTGCTTCAGGACGGCCCGGTGTTCACCCAGGTCCGCGTGAAGAAGAAGCTGCGGGGCGGCCACTCCTACGACAAGCTGTACACCTTCTATCAGGACCATTTCACCGTGACGACGTTGTCGCAGGAGCGCTTCGGCAACCTCAGCCGGGCCTACTACACGGCCGTGTGTCAGTTCGAGGACGACAAGGGCAATGCGGCCTTGATTGATGGCAAAGGCGATGCCGAGAACGTGTCGGGCAAGAACCCCAGTCCCAAGTGGTACGCCACATGGGCCGATGGTTGGGGCTTTTCGTGCGTGGCGGTGACACCCCATGACAACCTGGGGTATTGGGACAACGGCCACTGGGCCGGCGTAGGGTTCTCCACCGGGAGCAAGGAGCCCGCGACGGTGGCCTACTACGTCCACTTCCCCCAGCGGGACGAAAGCTACAAGGCCCCGGACTTCGCCCACGATGACTACACGCAAGCACGGGCGGAACCGGTCGTCAGTCGGCCCTGAGACACGCGTGCCCTTCCCGCGTTGGGCTCAGCGCATACTGTTGCGCCGGACCGTCACAAGCCAAGAGCACTACCCAACACAATCGCGAGAAGGAGACGAAGATGCCAATCCGAATCGGTGCACAGTTGAACTGCTGGCCGCTGGGGTCTTTGGCCGAGGAGCTTATCCCGGCGATCCGCGAGGCCGGGCAGATCGGCTTCCAGGGCGTTGAGACCAACTGGCGGATGGTCAACCACTGGGAAAGCCGCAAAGATGAGCTCAAAGCCCTCCTGGCCGAATCGGGGGTGGAGATCTGTGCACTGTTCTTCGGCGCCGGTTCGGCCGAGGCCACCGCTGCGAGACAGGAAGTCGACGACGCGGTGCGTGCCGCGGCCTTCCTCGCCGACATGGGTGCCGGGCACATGATGGTCGGCGGAGGCAAGGCCACTGATGACCCCGACGAGTTCCGCGCCGTGTGCGAGCATTACAGCGAGTTGGGCAAGCGCGTCCTGCAGGAGCATGGCGTGAAGGCCTGCTACCATCTGCACCACGGCGCCATCGCAAGCTCGCCTGACGAGATCGCCCGCATGATGGACATGACGGATGACAGGTACTGGTTCCTATGCCCGGATTCGGGGATCATGGTCCGTGAAGGGCACGACCTGTGCGCCACCATCAATGCGCTTCTTCCGCGCATCGCGTATGTGCACTTCAAGGACTGGGATGGCGCCGAGGCCTGGAGTATGCTGGGCGAAGGCGTGGTAGACCACGCGGGGGCGCTGAAGGCCCTGGCCGAGCGCGGATACGACGGCTGGGTCGTCTCGGAGAACGAGTCTCGACGCCAGGACCTGACGCCCAAGGAGCAGCAGGCCGCCGATCGGGCGTGGCTGCGTTCGCAGGGCTACTGAAGCAGAAGGTCTCGTGGAGAGCAGTCGGGCCGCGGGAGGGTAATCCCGCGGCCCGATCTGTGCTCCTAAGGGCTGTGCTGCCCGAACCCTAGTGCCCGCCTGGCTCAATCCGCGTTCGTTGGGCATCCGTGTCCTGCGTCGCGAGGGCTTCCGTCCGGTAGCCGCGCCAGCAGCGCCTCGCGCCGACGCGGGCGCTCAGTATGGCTCCCCCGCGCTATCGGCGCGTCAATGATCGCGACGCGCCGTTCGCGTCACGATCGGGGGTCCGGGGGAGTTGGCTCCCCCGGTGGGCGCGGGCAAATCCCGCCACGTAGGAAC
>Ga0272441_10012394_pt1 | contig 12468 bp, 5 predicted proteins | sample SSMProp6N_FD_193582 | JGI IMG/M metagenome (GOLD analysis project Ga0272441, IMG submission 193582) | Marine sediment archaeal communities from Little Sippewissett salt marsh, Falmouth, MA, United States - SSM-Prop-6N | ecosystem: Environmental > Aquatic > Marine > Wetlands > Sediment ...
CCGCGGTATTCGCAGTCCATCGCGAAGCTGCACAAGGCGGGTACGGGCGCGATCTGCAGCGGCTCCGTGCCCCAGGCGTCCTCCGTCTCGAGGTAGTCGTAGAGGACCGTCTGCCCCAGCACGGGCCCGGCCGGGACGCGGTCGATCGTCGCGTTCTGCCACGGCTCGCCCTTCTTCAGGACCCGCGTGACCGTCATGTAGTTGATCGGCACGGCCAGGGCGGCACGCGACCAGAACGTCGCCTTCGCCCTCACGGCGGGATCGTCCCGCTTGGGCAGGGCCTTCGCCCACGGTCGGACGGCGATCACGCGGCTGCCCTTCACGACGCGGACCTTGGTCCCGCCGTCCTCGCAGACGACGGAAAGGGGGTTCTTCTCGAAGGCCAGCAGAATCGGGCGTTCCGCCGCGGCGGCCGAGGACGGCGCGAGCCACAGCAGCACCCAGTTGGCCCGGAGCTTTCCGTCGGCCTCCGCGCGGTACGCCGCCTCGCCCGCGCCGCCCGGCCGAATCAGCTCCGCCCGGCCGGCGTGATGGATGTGCAGCGATTCCGTCCGCGGCGTGAGCACCACGCAGGGCGACAGCGGCGTGGCGAGGATGCCGACGGCGGGCGTGTCCTTCCCGGCCGGGCCGGCCAGCGCGGGGCAGGACAACTCCGCGCCGCCCAGCAGGCCGCGCTTCGCACCCGCCGCCTTCACGCGGACGGCCAGCAGGTTCCCCGTGCCGAACGCCACCCGCCCGGCCGGTACGACGTACACGCCCCGCCGGTCCTTCCGCAGGGCCGTGATCTCGCGATCGTTCAGCCACACCCGCGCCTCGCCGGCAACGGGCAGCGTGAGCGTCACCTCCTGCCCGGCCCACTCGGCGGGCACGACGGCCCGGCCGCGATACCACGCGATCCCCTCGTAGCCGGCGAACGCCTTGGAGCGGGTCCACCCGCCGTGGCCGTCGACGGTCGGCCACTGGCCCTCGATGTTGTAGCCGATGGTGTGCCGCAGCTCCTGAACGCCCACGTTGCCCGGGTCGGTCCGGAACCGCCAGCGCCGGCCGAACCGCACCGCCGACGGGCCCGTCACCGGGTTGACCCGCAGCCCCCACGTGCCGGGGTCGCTGTCGGTCAGGTGCGGGTGCGGCAGCCAGCCGAGGCGGTCGTGGCGGCTCTCGTTGAGGCGGCCGAGCGGGTGGCCCGCGGCGAGCCCGAACTGCCGCAGGACCTCGGGGACGTGGGAGGTCTTCGATATGTCCACTTCCGGAAGGGCCCGCCACGCCCGCTCCAACGCGACGCCCTCATCTTCGCTGTCGGCACACCCCGAGGCGTAGGCCGCCTCCTGCTGGAGTACGCTGACCAGGCCGGCGGCGCGGTCGATCCGGTCTTCGTACGTGCCCAGCTCCTTGGACGTGCGGACGTCGAGCTTGCCCAGCGCGTCCAGCGCCTTCCGCGCGGCGGCGCGGTCGCTCTTGAACAACCGGCGAGCACTCCGCAGGGCCTCGACGATCTGGGGGCGCTCGGGGCCGCCCCAGCCGCACGGGGCGCCGTCGGCGATGTAGATGCCCTTCTTCTCCAACAGCTCCAGGCGCCAGAGGGCGTCGTCCAGCCTCCGCCGAAGCCTTCGCCGCCTCGCCCGGAAGTGCGCCGCCGCCAGGGCGTTCTCGTCGGCCTGGAAGGGCAGGCCGACCCGCTTGACCTCCATCGCGGCCGTGCAGACGCCCTCCTGCGCCTTGCCGTCGTACCCCAACGTCATGATGGGATGGTCCTCGATGCTCTCGGTCGGGCGGAAGACCGTGACGGTCCATCGGAAGTCGGTCAACAGGGGCTCGAGGCGGTGGGTCCGGCCGTACAGCCCGCCGTCCAGAACGACCCCCCCCGTGCCGTCCCGGCCGGGCGGGGCGCTGACGGCCAGCACGTGCTTGCTGCTGTCGCGGTGTTCGGCGAAGTCGATGTCGATCTCGTGGATTCGGTCCGGCTCGCCGGGGATGCGGGCCCGCTCGGCGCTGTCTTTGGCGGGCTCCCAGGCGTAGACCTGCTTGCCGTCCAGGTAGACGTAGACATACCCCGACGACCGCAGCAGGGCCGTCGCTCGCCTCGCCCCTACCGGGGGGACAATCACCCTGCGGTAGACGGCAGGGCATCGCACGACGCGGAACCAGAACAGCGGCACGGGGTCGAACGGCGCCCGGCCGCCCGGCAGGTCCGCCGCCAGCCACTGCCCCGCCGGGCAGAGCGAGACGAGCGCGAGAATCGCGGCGAGAGGCAGGCATCCCTTTCCCATGGTCGTCTCCGTTCCCAAGAGGTAGAGGGCGAGGCCGGGTCGGAGCCATCTTCCCCGCTCCGGCCGCGCCGTGCAAGCCGGGCAGGTGTGCCTGCCCGCCGTTCGCCACCGTTGGGCGGCGCTTCCAGCCGAAGGTCGGGTACGCTCACCGGCAGGGCCAGAGAGGCGGTGTACTCCCGGCGACCTGCACGCACAAGAGCGAAAGCCGCTCGCCGCAGAACGCAAGAAACTGCTCCCTCGGCTGTATCTCCCCGCCTCGCTTACGATATGATGCGCCTGGCCCCGGCAAACCCCGGCGCAAGCAGTACAACCAACTCGTTTCTGCTGAATCAGGAGACTCGACCATGGCCGCTCACGACGAGTTCCTTCCCCCCTCGATGCATTCCGGCTGCTGCGGGTGCAGCGCCTGCGGTCCCGCCAGCCTGTCCCGGCGCGATTTCCTGAAGGCCTCCACGGCCGCGCTCGGCGGCGTGGCGATGACCGGGCTGACGTGGCAGTCCCTTGCGGCCGCGGAGGCCGACGCGGCGAAGGCCCCGCAGCGGAAGGAACTGATCGTCCAGCCGATCCTCACCTACGACGACCCGCGTCCGCGGAAGCAGTGGAGTTGGCGCAACTGGGGCGGCGTGCACGGCGAGGAGGCGGCGAAGAAGGAGGTTCAGCGCATCGCGGGGGAGCTGAAGGCCTTGTCCGAGGCGGCCGACTTCCCCGTCCGCTTCCTGGCCCCCGCCGCCGCGCGGAACCCCGCCGAGGCGCAGAAGGCCCTCGCCGACGAGGCCGACGCGGTGATCGTCTACGCCGCCGGCGGCTGGATGAGCGCGTTCGACGCGGTCGTCAAGAGCGGCAAGGACATGATCTTCTTCGTCCGCCACAAGTCCGGGCCCGTCTACCTGTGGTACGAGATCATCAGCCCGCGCTACCTTCGCCAGCACGGCGACGCCCTGGCCGTCCAGAACGCGGACTTCGACGACGTGGTCGTCGATTCCATCGACGAGCTGCTCTGGCGATTGCGGGCGCTGTGCGGGCTCAAGAACACGCGGGGAACGCGCATCGTCGCCATCGGCGGGCCCGGCGGCTGGGGGCCCGGCGGACGCGGCGCGCCCGACCGGGCGAGGGAGCAGTGGAAACTCGATATCCGCAGCGTGTCCTACAAGGACCTCGCGCCCCTGCTGACGGCCGCACTCAAGGACGAGGCCGTGATGGCCCGCTCCCGCAAGCGGGCCGAGGCCTACCTCGACGACAAGACCGTCACGCTGGAGACGAAGAAGCAGTTCGTGGTCAACTGCTTCCTGCTGGAGGAGGTCTTCCTCAAGCTGATGGCCGAGGCCGACGCGCCCGCCCTGACCGTCAACGCCTGCATGGGCACGATCATACCGATCGCCCAGACCACCGCCTGCCTGACGCTGACGCTGCTGAACGACGCGGGGTACATGGCCTTCTGCGAGTCGGACTTCGTGGCCATCCCGGCGGGGATCCTGCTGTCCAACATCGCGGGCAAGCCGCCGTTCCTGCACAACCCGACCTACCCCCACGGCGGCGAGATCACGCTGGCCCACTGCACCGCGCCGCGGAAGATGGACGGCAAGACGCTCGAGCCGGCGCGGATCGTGACGCACTTCGAGTCGGACTACGGCGCGGCCCCGAAGGTGGAGATGCGCAAGGGCCAGCAGATCACGAGCATCATTGCCGACTTCGCCGCCACGCGGTGGGCGGGGCTGAACAGCGAGATCGTCGACGCCCCGTTCCTGCCGATCTGCCGCTCGCAGATCGACGTCCGCTACGCCTGCCCCGACGCCCGCCTCGTCGAGGCCATGCGCGGCTTCCACTGGCAGACCGTCTACGGCGACTATCTCCGCGAAGTCGGCTACGCCCTCAAGAAGACCCCCATCGAATGGGACCGCCTGACCTGACCGGAGGATCGACCGCAGAGGCGCAGAGACGCAGAGACGCGGAGAACACGGCGCGACGGGGCGGGATCTTCGGAACAGCCGGCCGCCGCCGTTGGCCGTGGATCATTCGGGGCGCCCCCGCCGGAAGGAGTTGTATCGCCATGGCAGACTCAATGCACGTCGGGATCCGTCTCTGCGTCTCCGTCTCGTTGGCGGGTTGGTTGATCCTGTGCGTCCCCACCGGAGCCGCCGGCGCGGCGGCGCCCGGCCCGGGCGCTCGGGAAACGCCGCGGCCGGCGCCCAAGCCCACGACGAAGCCGAGGAACGTTCGGCGGACGGCGCCCGCGAAGTTCGAGCCGGACACCTTTGAGCGGTCTGCGTTTCAGTTTCGCGGCCCGAGGGACTACGACCCGGCCAAGGACTATCCGCTGCTGGTCTATCTGCACGGCGGCGGGTCCAACGGCACGGACAACCAGAAGGCCTTGAAGGCCACGCCCGGCTCGGTGAAGGGCGACGAGCTGCAGAAGAGGCACCCGACGTTCGTGTACGTCCCGCAGTGCCCGCCGGGAGGCAGTTGGGCCTCCCGGGCGGCCCGGACGATGGTCGTCAACACCGTCCAGCACCTCAAGGCGGTCTACCCGATCGACCCGAGGCGCGTGTACCTGGCCGGCTTCTCGATGGGCGGGTCCGGGTCGTACCACATCGCCAAGCACTACCACGACGTGACGAGGAGCTCGTTCGCAGCCGTCGTGCGATGTGCCGGGCAGAGCGACTATCCGATGGCGACGCACAAGGTGCTGGCGCGGAGCTCCGTGTGGATTCAGATCGGCAAGCTAGACAACGCGAACCGGCGGTACGAGCTGGCGCTGGACTCGTACGCGAAGCTCCGCGAGATTCACTACCCCGCCCCCGGCGAGGCGGACACGCACGAGACGGCGAAGAGCCTCACGATCGTGACGCCCCGCAAGACGTACAAGGGCCGGACCCGCACGCTGACGGAAAAGGGCGTGAAGGTGGCGAGGATATCCGAGTACGACGGCGAGGGGCACTCGACCTGGGACTTCCCGTTCCGCAACCCGCAGGTCTTCGCCTGGATGTTCGCGCAGAGACTCGCGGACTGAGGGCGTCCCCTCCAGCCCTCCCCACCCGCACGGCACCAGCCACCCCATTGCGCCCACCCCTACGCCGACAGCCGCCCCTTCCTCCGCGGCGCGGATGCGACATACTGCTATGATCTGCGGGAACCAGGATCGGAATCGCCATCCAAGGGCCCAAGCAGACTGGATTGGGTATGGTGGCCGCGGAGCGAAAGGAACGGACGCTGCGGAGGCGCCTGGGGGCGGACTCCTTTCGCCCCGCTGGGGCTCAGGAATACAGACGCCGTTCATCTCCGGCGGCTCACACCGCCGGCTGTTTCCTTCCGCCGCTCCGCGGCTTCGGAGAATCAGTCTGAGCAGGTAAGAAGCTGTCGGTGTTGAACAATGAGAATGCGACAACAACAACTCCCTTTTGCCGCCCTGTTTCTCGCGTGCGTTGCCGTCAGCCCGGCGGCGGCAGATCCTCTGAGTCAACAGCCGGCGCAGCGGAGCGATAAGTACGCCGGATATAGAGACCTGGTGGCCAGCACACACAAGTCGTCTCTGACGGCTCGTGAGCGAGCGCTCCGCAAGACCATCGCCAGGGACTCTTGCTGGCCGCACGGCGTATGGGGGGAGACGTTGTGGACGCTGGCTGCGCTATACCGGAACGAGAAGGTGGAGGAGGCCAACGCGCGACTGCGTAAGCGCGCCAAGGCGTACGTCGCCCTTCAGTGCGCGGCGGCGTCGAAGGAGTCGTTCACGCCGGAACAGGCCAAACAGACGCCCTGGGCCTACTTTGGGCTCACCGATTACGTTCGGATTCTCTACCTGTTCTGCGCCGGGAGCCGGCATTTCCCGGGACGGCTTCAACGCGAAACGGAAGCGGCCATGAAGGAGGCCCTCTGGTTGTGGGCCAAGGCGGACAGCAAAGTGGCCGACGCGTCGCGGGAGAACCTGCTGGTTCTGCTGGGCACGGAGAATCACGATTTGACACGACGGCCGAATTACTACCTGGTCGCGGCGATTCTCAAGGACGCCCCCGCCTTTCGCGACCGTCGCTACGACGACGGCCACACGCCCGCCGAGCATGCCGCGGCGTATGCCGCCTTCTTTCGCGAGTGGCCCCGCAAGCGGGCGATGACGGGACTATGGTTCGAGGTGGGCTCGAACACCTATCAGAAGTACTCCTGGCCGGCCCTGTTCAACCTCCACGAGCTGGCGCCGGACCCCGTCATCCGCAGGCGGTTCGGCATGCTGTTGGACCTGGCGTTCATCGAGGAGGCGCAGATCTCCGTTCGGGGCCGCCGGGGCGGGGGAAGAAGCCGGGCCGACTACGGCCCGAACGCTTTCGAGTCCTGCAAGAACCTCCTCTATGCCCCGAAGGGCTTTGACGGCGGCTCGACCCATTCGAGGGTGATCGAAACGAGCCGCTACCAACTGCCCGCCGCGGCCATCCTGCTGCGCAAGGTCGAGTTCCCGGTCCGCGAGCCGTTCGTGATTCGCAACCGCGTGCTCGGGCAGCTCGAACCAAAGCGCCCGGGCGACGGCGATGGCCGACGGAATGCCGCAGACTCCGCCCTGGTCAACTACGCCTACCGGACCCCGCACTATCTGCTCGGCAGCACATTACAGAACCCGGCCTTGAGCATGCCCGATCCGGGAACAGGCAAGCCGATCCTGAAGTACGCCCCCATCTCCCGCCAGAAGCGATGGTGCGGTGTGCTCTTCGACGACCCGGCGTCCGAGGAGGTCTGCGCGGTCTATCCGGTGATCGAGAAGACTCGTGGTGGGCGCCCGCAGCACCCCCACTGGAGCGTTCAGCATAGGAACGTGCTGCTGGTCCAGCGCATCGCCCCGCAGCGGCCCGGGCGGATCGGGTCCTACAGCACCGGCCGCATGAGCATCCGGTTCGACGGACAGGCTCTGAAACTGACGGAAGAAGACGCCTGGATCTTCGCCACAAACGGAAAGACCTTCGTGGGCGTGAAGTTCCTGGACGGGGCCCACCAGTGGGACGAGACACGTCGTGAGGCCGGCCCCGCTGACTTCGACAGGGCTACCGACAAGTCGCGGATTCTGCTGCACGCCGGGGAAGTCACCTCCCACGGCGCGTTTGCGCGGTTTCGTGCCGCGCTGCTCGCCAACCGGCTGAGCGTCAGGTCGGACAAGGTGGCATACCAGTTTGGCCCTGCCCGGACCCGCCTCGAGGTCACGCTCTTTGATGGAGAGCACCTCGATCGCTTCGCCCTGCCGCGCGTCAATGGCAAGCCCATCGACCTGCGGCCGCCGACGACCTACCAGAGCCCGTACCTCAACGGCGCGTTTGGAAGCGACAAGATCATGGTCACCGTCGGTCCGGTAACGCAGGTCCTGGATTTCTCTGAGTAGCAGATGGGGTCAGATCTTGATTAGTGATTAGTGCTCGCGGGGCTCGAAGGGCGGCATGCGGAGGTCTTGACGGCGGGCTGGCGGGAGGGGAGGCTGGGGATGTGGCAGGGCCGGCGAGAGGGGTGGCGTTGGGGCCTTCGCGCCACGGTACGCGGCGCGGGAGCGGGGAAGGACGGTCCGGGCGGGGAGTCGGAGGCCAGGCGGCAAACAGGCGGGATCGTGTATGATATTCGGGAAACCCCGAAGCGCTTGGCGGCGCCGAGGGCGGGTTCCTGGCCGGAGAACATCGTGCTGACGCGAAGAGAGCTGTTGAGAAACGTGTCCGTAGGCGCCGGCGGAGCGCTGGCGGGCTGGACGTTGAGCCAGAGGGAGGCCCGGGCGGTGGAAGCGACGACCGATTATGACGTGGTGATCTACGGCGGGACGTCGGCGGCGGTGACGGCGGCGGTTCAGGCGAGGAAGATGGGCAAGACCGCCGTGATCGTCTGCCCGGACAAGCACCTCGGCGGGCTGTCGAGCGGGGGGCTGGGCTGGACGGACACGGGCAACAAGGCGGTGATCGGCGGGCTGGCGCGCGACTTCTACCACCGGGTCTGGAAGGAGTACGCCAAGCCCGGGACGTGGCGGTGGCAGCGGCGGGAGGAGTACGGCAACAAGGGCCAGGGCACGCCGGCGATCGACGGGGCGAACCGCACGATGTGGGTTTTCGAGCCGAGCGTGGCCGAGCGCGTCTTCGAGGGCTACGTCCAGGAGTTCGGCATCCCCGTCCACCGCGACGAATGGCTCGACCGCGCCAAGGGGGTGCGCAAGAGCGGGGCGCGGATCTCGGCGATCACGACGCTCTCCGGCCGGACGTATGCCGGCAAGATGTTCCTCGACGCGACGTACGAGGGCGACCTGATGGCGGCGGCGGGCGTGGACTATCACGTCGGCCGGGAGGCCAACAGCGTCTACGGCGAGACACTCAACGGCGTGCAGACCGGCGTGCTGCACCACCGGCACCACTTCGGCGTGCTGAAGACGCCGATCAGCCCGTACGTCGTGGCCGGGGACCCGACGTCGGGCGTGCTGCCCCGCATCAGCGCGGACCCGCCGGGCGAGAAGGGCTCGGGTGACCGGCGCGTGCAGGCGTACTGCTACCGCATGTGCCTGACCGACCACCCGGACAACCGCATCCCCTTCGCCAAGCCGGAGAACTACGACCCGCGCCAGTACGAGCTGCTCGTGCGGATCTTCGCGGCCGGGTGGGACGAGGTGTTCGCCAAGTTCGACCGCATCCCGAACCGCAAGACGGACACGAACAACCACGGCCCGATGAGCACGGACAACATCGGGAGGAGCTACGACTACCCGGAGGCCGGCTACGAGCGCCGCCGGGAGATCCTCCAGGAGCACGAGGACTACCAGAAAGGCTGGCTGTACTTCGTCGCCACCGACCCGCGCGTGCCGAAGCGGTTCCGCGAGCGGATGCGCCGGTGGGGCCTGCCGAAGGACGAGTTCACCGACAACGGCGGCTGGCCGCACCAGATCTACGTCCGCGAGGCCCGGCGGATGGTCGGGCGATATGTAATGACGGAGAACGAGCTGACCAGGAAGCGCCCCACGCCCGAGCCGGTCGGCATGGGCAGCTACTCCATCGACTCGCACAACGTGCAGCGCTACGTCACGCCCGAAGGCCACGTGCAGAACGAGGGCGACATCTACGGGCGGATCAAGCCCTACGCGATCGCCTACGGCTCGCTCGTGCCCCGAAAGGGCCAGTGCGACAACCTGCTCGTGCCCCTCTGCGTGTCCGCGTCGCACATCGCCTTCGGGAGCATTCGCATGGAGCCGGTGTTCATGATCCTCGGCCAGAGCGCCGCCACGGCCGCGGCGATGGCGATCGACAAGGACTGCGCCGTCCAGGACCTGCCCTACGCCGCCCTGCGAAAGCGGCTCCTGGCCGACCGGCAGATCCTCGCGTGGCCCGCGAACGTCACGCCGAAGCGGCATTCATAGCGGAAGCTGCCGTCCACTCGACAGAAGGAGAGGCTTGAATGTCGTACGATAGGTTCCATCGGCTCATGGCGGCGGCGGTTGTGTGGGCGGCGATCGGTCTGTGTGCCGCAAGCGCAGGCGAAGCGAGCGCCTCCGCGGACGACGTCGGCGAGGACCGGGCCGCCGACGGGACGGTCTACTACCACGAGCAGCGTCACGTGGGCAAGGACATCAGCGAGTTGGTGTCCAAGCTGCCGTTTGCATACTACCCGTCGATCAACAAGCTGGAGGCCGCCCTGGTCGCCCCGAAGCGGGCGCAGCAGGGCAAGCCGCCTGCCCGGGCCGAGGTGAGGGTGATTTCCCTGGCCAAGGGGCGGACCGTGGCAAGGGGCTTCCTCGGCCTGGACGCCGCCGGGCGGGGGCAGGGGATGATCGCTCTGCCCGACCTGCCCGACGGCGAGTATGCGGTCGAGTACGCGTTCGGCCGGCACACGGTGCGCTCGCCGAAGACGTTCCGGCGGATCCACTTCCCGTGGGAAGGCAATACACTCGGCGCCGGCCACAAGGTGTGGCCTCCATTCACGCCGGTCGAAGTGCGCGGCGACCGGGTCGGCGTGGTGGGGCGAACGTATCGGCTCAACGGTTTCGGCCTGTTCGACAGCGTCGTCAGCCGGGGCCGGGAGCTTCTGGCCTCGCCGATGCGGATCGTCTGCGTCTCGGGCGGCCGGAAGATGACCTGGGCCGCGCACAGCGTTCGCGGCGAGCGGCGCCACGACGACGAGGCCGTCTTCGACTGCCGCGCCGCCTGCCCCGCCGTGAAGCTCGCCGCCTCGGTCCGGGTCGAGGAGGACGGCTGTGCGACCATCCGCCTTCGGATGTCGGCCGGAGACCAAGGCGCCCCCGTCGATCGGATGTGGATCGAGATCCCGCTGAAGGACGCCGAGGCGCCGCTGTTCCACTTCGCCGCGGCCAACGGGATGCGCCTCAACTACGGCGGGCGGACCCCTCGAGGCCGCGACGTCCGATGGGACCTGAAGACGCAAGGGTGGCGGCCGTGCCTCTGGTCGTCGTCGCCCGGGCCGGACGACCCGGTCGTGTGGGACTCGACGAAGGTGAAAGTCTGGCACAACCAGAACTACGCGGAGTGCCGCCCGTTCACGCCGTACGTCTACCTCGGCGGGGTGGAGCGCGGGCTGGCGTGGTTCGGGGAGACGGACCGCGGCTACGTGGTGGACTACAAACAGCCCGTGCAGGTGCTGCGGCGCCAGCCGGGCCGGGTGGTCTTGGAAGTGCACCTCGTGCAGACCCCGGTGACGCTGACGAAGGGCGGGGGCCGGACGGTCGTGTTCGGCCTCCAGGCAAGCCCCACCAGGCCGATGGAGAGAAACTGGCGGCATCGCGTCATCACGCACGGCGTGGGGTGCGTGGTGTGCTGGGGCGGCTACGTGTGCGCGAGCAAGTACCCGGACAACCGCGACTTCACGATCGTCGACAGAATCCAGGACGCCCGGCGGACCGGCAAGGTGGACACGGCGTGGTTCGTTGCCCGCGAGAAGGCTCGCGAGCACCCGGGGCGCAAGTGCTTTGACAGGCAGCCGTGGCTGGAGAACGTGCTGGGCTTCGCCAAGTACGCCGCCGAGGAGGGCCGGAAGCGAGCTACAGGCTCCTATACGCCGCGCGGGTCGGGCTGCTACTTCGAGGAGCACGCCATCGACGTCCGCGAGCGGGAGTGGGAAGTCTATCAAGACGAGTGGAGCATGCGGGACTTTGCCCGCTTCCAGGACAAGCCGTCCAACTGGGGCGTCAGCCGGGCCAGCTACGCCGACTTCGCGCTGTACTACGCCAACGAGTTCATGAAGCGCGGCGTGAGCGTCTACTTCGACAACACCAACATCAAGAACTCGCGGAACCGGCAGTTCTCCGCCGCCTACACCGACGCGGGCGGCACGCTCCGCTGGGCGAGCGAGATCTTCGGCGCCCGGCGGTACTACAAGCGAATCTGGAAGCTCGCGCAGGAGTGGAATGCCCGCGGCGCGGAGTATCCCCTCGACGTGACGTTCCACATGACCAACACCGATGAGCTGCCCTTCGCGACGTGGTGCTCGGCCGTGCTGGAGCTCGAACAGTCGAGCTTCACCGACGCGGACGGAAAGCACATCCCCTGGTCGCCCGACTACGTGCAGGCCGTGCTGATGAATCGCCGCGCCGGGGCCGTGACCATCGCCCTGGACACGCTGACCGGCGAGCCGCGGCATACGTCCGGCAAGCAGCCGCCGGACACGCGCATCGCCCATTGGGCCATGTGCCGGATCCACGGCAACATCCGCCTGTACCACACGTGGTACAAGGAGTACGCCGAGTGCGACAAGCACCTCTCGGACTTCGGATACGGCACGCCCGGCGTGACCGACGCCTACTACTGGTCCGACGAGAAGCCGATCCACATCGTCGACGAATCCGTCAAGTGGATGGTGCTGAAACGCCAACGACAGCCCTCCCATCTGTTGTTGCTCCAGAGCTACCGTGCCGACGGTGCACGGACGAAGGTGACCGTGCCGAACGCCGCGGCCTACCGCGACTGCCGCACGGGCGAGACGATCCCCGCCGGCCCCGACGGATCCGCGGAGATCTCCCTGCCCGGACGATACGCCACGCGGATGCTGCACGCTGTAACGAGGAGCAAGTAGGATCGGCACTCCCGGCTGAACCGTCTTCGCACAGATGGGGTCAGATCTTGATTAGTTATTAAGCTTTTCGCGAATATGTCTGCGCCTCACTCACTAATCACTAATCAAGGTCTGACCGTATGCCGTGAAAGGCGTCGGTGTCCAGCGGGAGAGGATACCCGCGCGGCAGCTAGCGCTCCAGCCG
>Ga0272441_10012395_pt1 | contig 12468 bp, 13 predicted proteins | sample SSMProp6N_FD_193582 | JGI IMG/M metagenome (GOLD analysis project Ga0272441, IMG submission 193582) | Marine sediment archaeal communities from Little Sippewissett salt marsh, Falmouth, MA, United States - SSM-Prop-6N | ecosystem: Environmental > Aquatic > Marine > Wetlands > Sediment ...
GGAAGACAGCAGGGCACAAGAAGACAAAGTGATCAAGCCGGCCGATGCTGCGTGCGCGGGAGTGAGCAAGGCGCTGGGGGCCGCGCTCCGTGGCGATGACCGCTACCGCTCGCGCGATAGGTATATCAGGTGGGGGCTGGTCGAGGAGGACATGCACAAGGTGATTCGATGCGCGATTTCTGGAGCGCAGGACGCCGGTAAGCCTGCCGATGTTGTGATGACAGGCATGGATGCCAGCAAGCTGGACCGTGCGCTGGACCTGTTGTCGCTTGCCTACCGAGAGTTGCGTTCGCCGTATAAGAGCGGCCCAGCCTGGGCGCAGTACCGGGCGCAGTCAGCGAGGATGGCCAGTGATGCGCTGTGGGAGGCACACTTACTGTTGTCTGGCCGCTCGCCAAGAACAATCGACTCCTAAGGGCGAGGAAAAGCGATGACCGAAGTCGATGAAATTGTGAGCCAGTGGCTCAAGCAGCGCGGCGCCGACGGCCTGTGCCGAGAGTTTTGCGGCTGCGACGGCACGCACCCGTGCGGCGACATGATCCCACACGACTGTGTGGCGGCCATCAAGGTTACTGTGCGGGATGACTTCCAGGCGATCCACCCGCAGACAGGCAGTGTGCTGGCCTGGGACAAGGACCTACAGCCAGGCGAGTGGGGCTATGCGCCGCTGTTGTCCGCAGAGGAGATCCAGGAGCATGCCAAGGATAGCCAGAGCGCCGACGAGGCTTGATCGCACACCGCAAGTGTCCTAGATTGAGGGCAACTTAGCAGCACACGTACAAGACAATGGCCGCCCGCAAGAACAGGAGAACACTTGACGACTCGTGGCGCGAGAGAATCAGCGCCAGTATGCTCGCTAACCGACTGAGCCAGCACGTAAATGGCGAAGTGGAAATGAGCGCAACACAGATCCAGGCTGCGAAGATCCTGCTTGCCAAGGTGATACCAGATCTGAAGGCGGTAGAGCACAGCGGAGAGGACGGCGGCCCCATCAAGACCAAGGTGGACATTCACTTCCACGCTGCTGGCGACTGATCGCATGGAGCAACGGCTTAGGCTCGACATCCCGGAGGTCTTCAGGCCCCTGTGGGAAGTGCCCGCCCGCTACAAAGGGGCCTATGGTGGAAGAGGGTCAGGCAAGTCGCACGACAGGGCGGCAGCGTGCGTGGTGGCGATGCTGGAAGGTCACCGCACAGTGGGTGTCCGCGAGATCATGCGCTCCATCAAGGACAGCGTGAAGCAGCTGGTGGAGGACAAGATCGAGGCTCTCGGGGTGGATGGGCGGTTCCAGATGACGAGGGACGAAATCCGCTGCGACTCCGGCGGGCAGATGGTCTTTGCTGGCCTCCGGGACTACAGCGCCGAGTCGATCAAGTCTCTCGAAGGTTACACCCGCTGCTGGGTCGAAGAGGCCCAAAGCCTGTCCGCAAGATCCCTGAGACTGCTCACGCCCACGATCCGGGCGCCAGGCTCCGAGCTGTGGTTCACCTGGAACCCGCGCTACAAGACAGATCCAGTGGACGACCTCCTGCGCGGCCCGACGCCTCCGGTGGACATGGTGCTGGTGCGGGCCAACTACTTCGACAATCCTTTCTTCCCGCTGGATCTGCGTGCAGACATGGAGCGAGACCGTGGACTGGACCTCGCCATGTACGAGCACATCTGGGAGGGTGGATACCAGGCTGTCGGGGATGGCGCTTATTTTGCGCAGCAGCTCAGCAAGGCGCGAATCGACGGGCGGATAACCAGGGCCCCTGTAGAGCCTGGCTACCCGGTGGATACGTCGTGGGACATCGGTATTGACGACTGCACTGCCATCTGGGCATCGCAGCGCATCGGCCGTGAGGTGATCCTGGTGGATTGCTTCGAGGACAGGGGCGAGGATGCGGCGTACTATGCGAAGTGGGTGCGTGATAACAGGTACGACAGCGGTACTGCCTATCTTCCGCACGATGCAGGGACGAGGGAGAAGGGCACGCTGCTGACGTATGAGGACCACGTTCAGCGGGCTGGCATCGAACGAACCCGCGTCATCCCGCAGACACGCAACCTGATGGCTGACGTGGAGGCGGTGCGGTCTTTCATGGCGCGGTGCGTGTGGGACGCAGAACGGTGCGAAGAAGGGCTAACAGCCTTGGGCGCGTATGGCGTCGAGATGGATGAGCGCTTACAGACCCCTAAGCCGCGCCCGGTGCATAATTGGGCAAGCCACTATACTGATGCTTTCCGCATCTTGAGCAACGCCTACAACTGGGAGGCACCCTCCAATGACGCCAGCAGAGTCAACCCCCACGTCAGGCGAGCTGGTCTCTCAGCTGCTCACACAACGCTCGGCCCTAGAGGCGCAGCAAGCGGCCGAAGACTCAACCGCTGAGGCGCTGGATGGCGAGATGCTGGAGGGCATGGAAGAGCCCGAGGAAGAGATGGACGACGAAGAGCTTCTGAGCGCGTTCAAACAGGAAGTGGACTGGGCCATCGATGCCCGCGAGCGCGACCTCGCCAACGACGACGAAGCACTGGACTACTTCTATGGGCGCCTTCCTGCGCCGCCGCCGCAAGACCTATGCGACGCAGGGCAATCGAGCGCGGTAAGCATGGACGTGCAGAATGCCGTCTATGCCGTCACGGCCGAGATCATGCCGGCCCTGGGGCGCGAGGCGCCCGTGGAGTTCCAGCCCCTTTCCGAACAGGACACCGCACAGACAGATCAGGAAACCCGCACCGTCAACCACGTTGCGCAGACAGCCGGCATCCAGCGAGCCGTGCAGCCAGCAGTGCAGGACGTGTTGCTGCGTCGTGCTGGCATCGTCAAGGTGTACTGGGAGGAGAAGCTGGAGGTCTCCTACGAGCGAGCCAACAACATCCCGGCGCAGATGGCGCTCCAGCGATTCCAGCAAGCCCTCCAGGACGGTGCCGAGCTTGAGCTGGTGCAAGGGGACCTGGACGAGACAGCGGGCACTGTGAGCGGTGTCATGAGGCTACGGCGCATGTCGCAGAAGCCGGTCATCTGCCACGTCCCGCGCTCCGAGTTCTTGATGTCCGCCGACGTGCGCGAGCCTGATCCGGACTCCGCGCGCCTGGTGGCGCATCAGCGCCCGGTATCACGCAGTGAGCTTGTGGAGATGGGCTTCGACCGCGACAAGGTGGACGAGTTGAGCACGCACGAGGGCCTGTACCGCGATGAGCGCGGTTGGGACCGCAGCGCACACGAGTCCACCGAGCCAGTGATGATGGTCGAGGGGTACTACCGTATCGATAGGGATGGTGACGGCATCGCCGAGCGGCGTCGCATCATCACCGCTGGCGGCGCCGATGGCACCGACATGCTGATGCACGAGGAGCCATGGGGCGAGCAGCCGTTTTCCATCGGTGTCGGCTACCTTGGCTTCGACACCTGGGATGGGGTGAGCCTATTCGACCGCCAGAAGTCGGGGCAGGACCTCAAGACCAGCCTCCTTCGTGACTCGGTGAACACAGTCAAGCGCAACATGCGCCAGAGGCTTGGGCTGGTCGAGAATGATGCGAACACGGACGATGCCATGGACGCGGTGTCGGGCGGCTATATCAAGATGAAAACGCCGAACGGCATTGTGCCCGTACCGGACACACCGCTCCCTGGAACCGTGTTCCAACTGCTCGGCTACCTCGACGAGATGCTGAAGGACCAGGGCGGTGGCGCCGTGGATGCGACTGCAAGTGCGCAGGTCCTCGGACAGGGCGGCGACTGGAGCCTGGAACGGCTGATGGCGGCTGTCGAGCAGCTCAATGCCATGGTGGCGAAGAGCATCGTCGAGAGTCTGATCAAGCCCATCTATCGCAAGCTGCACGCACTGCTGCGCGAGCACTACACGGGGCAGATCGAGATGCCCACCAGCCAGGGCTGGGTCTCGACCAACCCCATGACATGGAGCCCTCGCACCGAGCTAGTGGTGTCCATGGGTATGTCCGTCGGCGAGAGAGGCACCCGCATCGGCGCGTTGCAGGCCATCAAAGCCGACCACGCCCAGGACCAGCAAACCGGGATGCAGGGCATCATGTCGAGCCCGGAGACGCTCTACAGGGCGCGTGTGGATCTGCTGAGACTCAGCGGTATCCCGAACCCCGAGCAGTACTACATCGACCCGTCCAGCCCGCAGGCGCAGCAGGCGATGCAGCAAGCGCAGCAGGCGGCGCAGCAGCAGGCGCAGGAAGCGCAACAGAAGGAGCAGCAGATGATGGAGTTCCAGTCCAAACTGATGATTGGCGTCGAGGGTGTAAAGGCCGAGGCGAAGATCCAGGCCCAGCATATGGCCGACGAGGTCAAGAAGATGCAGGCTTTGCTACAGCAGGCCGAGAAGATGTTTGGGCACCGCAAGGACCTCGCCATCGCGCAAGGCAACTGGGATCAGGGTGAGGCGCAGCGCGACATCGACGTGATGCAGGCCGAGGCCGAGCGCAAGCTCCGAGTCGGCGAGGCTCTCACTCGCGCCGAGGTGGAGGTGCTGAAGGCCCGCAGGGGAGCGCAGCAGTGACGGGCCCGATGTTGTGCTATTCCTGCCGGCACTGGCGTAAGGATGGATGCGCTGTTGGGCGTCCAGGCTGGCCGAAACAGGAGTTGTCCAAATGTGCAGGGGCAGACTACGAGCCCGGCACGAGCCCGTCCGAGTTTGACAGCTACGATGAGTACCTGTGGCGCGCTTCAGGTCGTGACGATTGAGGTGTCTAGATGAACCCACTACACGCACTGGAGATGGCGCGAGCGGTGCTCAAGGAAGGGCAAACCGCGTACCGCGCGTTGCGTCGCGCGTCCAAAGCCCGCCCAGACGAGCTGTACCCTGCGATGATCAAGGATGTGCGGGCCGGCAAGCGCATTGAGCCCGGCGTCGAGTACGAAGCCGAGTATTTCCCGGAGAAGGCGAAAGCGATGGGCATCGCGCCGCGTTACGGCTGGCACTCCGGCGAGATTCCCTATGCCGCGCAGTTCGACGTGAAGGTCCGGCCAGAGGATGTTGAGCGGCTGGGCCTGGACCCGGCTGCGCTTGGGCAGAAAGCCATCCAGCCGGAGGATATGGTGTGGTCCGAGGTGCGGACTCCCGGCGGCATCGACTACACCGACTACGTAGCGGCCGTGGAGCGCCAATTGGGGCGCCGAGCCCGTCCAGAGGACCTCCGCATGCCAAACGGTGAACTGGTGCCGGAGGGCGGCTTCTACCGCTATGACCCGACCAACTCCAGCAAGCGTGGCGGCGACCCCTGGGTTATCTCCGACAAGATCCAGCACGTCAGGCTTTTGGCCGACGATGAGGTGGACGAGATCCTGCGCGAAATGGGCCGTCCCGAGCTGACCGGACACCCACGGCGCGGCGGCGGCTGGACCGAGAAGCGTCTCCGCGAAGCGTTCCCAGGCTGGTTCGCCTCCGGCGGCACGATAGCTTTGCTGCTGTCCGGCGCGGCTGAGATCACCAACGAAGCCGAGGCTGCGAACCTGGAGAAGCTCCAGGCAGCCATGGGCCGACAGCAAGCGCTGTCTGCCTTGGAGGCAAGCCGATGGACGCGATAACCGAGCTTGAGTTGTTGTGGCGCATGGAGAGGGCGAGGCGCCGGCAGATGGACACGGGCTATCGTGCCAGGACACCCGGCTACAGCGAGTACGCAAGTGGTGCGCTCGGCGACGTGGCGACTGTCGAGACCCTGTCGAACACCGGGTTCCCGATAGTGTCCGACGCGGCGGATGCAGCGCTTGCCACCGATGCAGCCAGGCGCGGCAAGTGGGGGGAGGCAGCGCTGTACGGGACAGCCCTGGCGCTGCCGTTTGTGTCCGGGCCCGTGCTGAAGAAAGGCTTCGATGTCATCGGGCGTAAGCTCGGACCTGTGGGCGACGTGCCTTACGATCCGAACATCGCCAACCTGGTCGAGCTGGAGGCATATCGGCAAGCGATGCCGGGACGCGGCGAGGTGGAGGCACCTTACGGCATCCGCCGACACAAGCCGTACTATCACGGAACGGCAACGGAAGGCGCGCGCGAAGGGATTCTTGACCGGGGTTTTGCCAAGGGTGAAAGCGCGGAACTAAAATTGCCTGGTACGTCGCTGAGCGAAGATCCGACCGTTAGTGCCGGGGCGTTCGCCAGAGACGACCTGAGTAACGTGCTGCGGGTGGACGTAGACGTTCCACCCGAGCGGGTGCGCAACCTGAGCCCGGAGGAATACCTCGGAGGCGTCAATCCAGAACCGGGCAGCGTGTACCGAAAGCCGAACTTGTTCTATAAAGAAAGTGAGACATTCGGTGTGCGCGATACGCTACCGCTCTCGCCCGAGAGCAGGAAACCGCTAGAGCAAGAGCGGGATGCGCTGCAACGACAGATGGCGGATCTGGGAAGAAGTCGCTCAGTTGGAAACGAGTGGCGTAATTCATACAAGACGCTGGACCAACGAATCAAAGAAATCAATTATCAGCTTTATGTCGGCAAGGAAGTGCCCCCGCCGTTTCGCGCCCGAACCATGACGGAGCGGGAGCAGCAGGCTGTTCTCAGGGAGCGGCTGTTACAGGATGAGTTAACAGATAGGTCGAGACCGTTTCGCGATACGTTCTTCTTTGATCGGCCGCCACAAGAGCGAGCGCGTATGACCCGCGAATTCATAGGGAGCGTGATGGCCGTACAGGGTAATCGCGGCGCCGCACTGGATGCGTTGAACTTCCTAGATCCTACGTCGCCTTCGGGAACAAGGTTTTGGACGAGCTTCGCAGAAATGGCGGGAAGGGAAGAGCACGACCGTCTTGGGCGGATGTACATGCGCTACAAACATGCTGCGGAGAAGGCGAAATCGCTACAGGACTCCGAGCACTACCGCAAGGCGATGCGCGCAAAGGACGAGCTGTTGCAGGGGCTTCGGCCTTATGCCGGCGTGCGGCCACCGATTGAGGGTGCGCCGAGTATTCCAGGCCCACGCCCACCACGCAGAGGAGAACGAGCGCAGTAATGGACGCAATCACTGAACTGGAGTGGATGCGGCGGCGCATGAGCCCCACGGAGCGCGCCATGGAGTGGATGCCGAAGGTCAAACCATACACGGGTGTGACCCCGTTCCGTGGCGTAAACCAAGCGCTCAATCGCAGCTGGGGCGGTATGCGCCTCGGCGATGCGCTCCCGGTCGTCGGCGAGGTCCCCGAGGGGCAAGCCCGGTGGGAGACGCTAACCAGGCCGCGCGAGACGTGGGAGGACTACGCGGTGCTGCCGGCCGAGGTGATCGGTCTGGCTGGTATGGGGCCGAAGGGACCAAGGCGAGCTCCACGCCGTGACATCTTCGCCGGTGCTGGCGCAAAGACCGCAGACAGAGTGGCCCTGGAGCGTGCCCAGCAGATGGCGAGCCAGGGTGTGGATGCCGGCAAGATTTGGGAGGACACCGGCTGGTGGGTGCCTACCGAGGGCGGCCCGATACCACCGGGTGGGGCACCCCGCTTCGAGATTCCAGACCCGCCGTCGGATACCCCCGTCAAGCGCGTGACGCCAATGGGTGAGAAGGCCGGCGCAGACTATGCGCACCGCGCCAAGGTGCTGGAGTCCGCCGCTTGGTTGAAGGACTTCGCGGCAAAGAACAAGCTGGACATCCCGGAGACGCTGAGCCAGATGCGGGAGCTAGGCTTCGAGATGCCGCCCAAGGAAGCGATTCAGCAGGCGATGACGTTGCAGCAGAGCCCCGGAACCATGATGGCCCGTGCGCACACATACAAGCAGATGGCCGAGCGCGAGGCTATGGGTCCCGGAACGCTGGCAGAGCGCTATCCGCACCCGGAGCTGTACGAAGCCTATCCGCAGCTGAAGGACTATCGCGTCGAGCTGGTGGGCGCTGACAGGATTGGTGGCGCACGGGGCGAGTTCGATCCTGGGCAGAAGAAGATCCGCATCGACCGGAGCCTGCCCAACGAGGAGGCCGCTTCGACGCTGATGCATGAGGCGCAGCATGGCGTGCAAGAGATAGAGCCAGACTTCTCTCCCGGCGGCAACCAGAGCGCTGCTCTGGAGCGGATGGGCCAGGGGATGGATGTGCCGAGCCGACTACAGCTGTTGGAGCGGATGCGCGGCTCGATGCAGCGTGTGCTCAAAGAACAAGATCTGACCGAGGTCGAGCGCAAGAGAGTGCTGAAGGACCTTCGAGAGACTGAGGCAAAGATAGCGCGGCTGAAGCCGAAGGTTCCAACGCCTGAGGCCATGAACGCATGGCGGCAGATGGATGACTTTGAGCGCTACCGCCACCTCGGCGGCGAGGCTGAAGCCAGGCTTGTGCAGAACCGGCAGCGGATTCAGCAGCAGGCTCAGAAGCGCAAAGCCTACCCCTGGACCAAAGTCGGCGGTCTTGACGTGCCACTGGAGTACATCATCCCATGAGCAGCGCATTTCCAGCCCTTGCGGCAGAGAAGAAGGCCCGCGAGTACCGCATCGCGCAAGAAGAGCTTGAGCGCGCCAAGCCGCGCAAGACCTCACGGGGGACGCGCAGGACGCCCACCAAGGCCGAGCGGCTGGAGGCCAAGGGAGATCGCACCGAAGCCATCGGCAGCGCCCTGGAGCCGATTCTGACGCCTCTGGAGGGCGCTGCGGAGCGCGGGCAAGAGTTGGCGCGGATGCTGCCGGGGTCTGCTGGTGCCTATGGGCCGCTGATGATGCCGATCTACGCGGCGCGCAACGCTAAGGACTTCTCGGTGGGCGAGTCCGCCGAAGCGGCCCGAGCGGCTGCTAGTGGCGACCCGAACGCTTACTTCCAGGACACCGAGCCCACGATGCGCCGCACCCGTGGCGGCATGGTCGAGACAGGCGGATCGGCGCCAACCATGGGAGCGTTCGACACGGCGTTCCTGGGGACAGACATCGCGGGCCTTGGCGCAACCAAGCCGGTGAAGAACGCCGCGCGCTATGCGGCCACCGAGATGATCCCGGGCATGCGTTTAGATGAGCTGCGCGCTCTAGCGGAGGCATACGCCAGATGAATGACGCCCAGCCCAAAGAGTGCAGCGGACCCGTCGTCATCGGCGATGCCGTGTTGCACCTTGGCGACTGCTTGGATGTGCTGAGAACGATCCCGGACGGCTCGGTTGACGCGGTGGTGACCGACCCGCCCGCCGGCATTGGCTTCATGGGCAAGACATGGGATAAGCCTGGCGTGTTGGGCGTTTCTGGCGGCAAGGCGATGCCGGCGACAACTAGCTCACGTAACCCCTCTTGCAAGAAATGTGGCGGGCGGAAGCGCGCCGGGCCGGCAACAAAAGGATGCGAGTGCGAGCAAGGCGGACCGAGGCGAAGGCAACAAACATCCGACGGTCAAGCCAACCGCCCTCATGCGCTGGCTTTGCCGCCTGATCACCCCGTCCGGCGGCGTCATCCTGGACCCATTCATGGGCTCTGGCTCAACAGGCAAAGCCGCCATGCTGGAAGGCTTCCTCTTCATTGGCATTGAGCGCGATCCGGAGTACATGGACATCGCCGCAGCGCGCATCGCAAGCGCCCAACGCACACAGGATTCTGAACCAAGCAAGACAGCCACGCCCGGACAGGCGCGTTTTGCACTCTAGCTGAGGCATGTCCAATGAACACCAACCTTGAGCTTGACGCACTTCAGCGGCGCTTCGCGGAGCGCAAGCAGCGCATGCCAGTGACGGCAGGCCAGACGGCAGCGGTCAATCTGATGGGCATGAACGATGCGGTGCAGGCTCTGATCGACCTGAGCCGTGCCGGCAAGAAGCTACCGATGCGCGTGCCCGACGAGGTCTACCCTGGGGGCGTGCTGCCGCCTGGAGACGTGATCCCGGTCGAGCACTACACGCACGCGCCTAGGGGCCCCGAGGGCTGGCATGCCGTGGACCCGGCGAAGTACGGCTCCCGACCCGGCCCGATCAACCAGAACGCCGAGTGGGGGCGGATGCAGCAGAATCCGCAGCTGCAAAACAGCCAGTGGTACATACCGGGCGAGTCGTCGCCCGAAGCCGACATCGTGCGCGGTGCGACCGGCAAGGTTGAGGGCGCACTGCCGGGTATGTACAACGCGACGTTGGACCCGGACGACATCGAGGGCATGGTGCGGGCGCAGCACGACCTGGAGCAGGAGCTGATGGGGCGGACGGGGCCGATGAAGATTCCGCTCGACCCGACCTCGCTTCAGACCGCCATCGAGACCGAGGCCAGGCGCCGTGGCTATGCAGGCATCTACCGCACCGATCTGCCGACCAAGTACAAGGCATCGGCGAGCGTAACCACGCCTGTGGACCTACACGGCGAGGCTCCGAACATCGACGCCATGCGGCTGGATCTTGGGCGCGAGGTCGGCATCGGCGTACCGGAGCGCAACCTGGGGGCGTTTGGACCCTACGCGCAGGTGACCACCGAGACACAGCCAGGCACCCAGTATTGGGCACGGCGGTACCGGGGCTATGCCGACAGCCCGGCGAAGGGCGCGATGCTCCACGCCGACTATGAGCGGCTGCTGCGCGACCCGGACGGTGGTTCTGTCGTCGCGCGCGAGATGGGCCTGGAGGACGCACCGGTGCGCCAGGGCCAGGGCGTCTACAAGGGCCAGCGCAACCTTATGGCATCGGCCAGGGTGCAGGTCAAGCCGCCGCAGATCACGCCGGACATGGACGCCGACCGCATTGCGGAGATCGGACTCTCGAAGCAGGATAAGGCCAAGTTGGACGCCATTGCCACGGTGGAGGGCATGCTGCGCGACCAGGACGCATCGGCATGGAACTATCCGCTGATCATGACCCGCGAGGCCGACATGCCCACGCAGGGTATCGACTGGGCCGCAGTCAACAGCGCCGAGTTCCGCAGCCCCGGACTACGCCACAAGGAGGTCGGCATGGTGGCGGACGAGCTGTCCAAGATGCCGGTACCCGACGAGATCCGACCGAAGTGGCTGGATGATGGCGCGTCCATGGAGGATATGATTATGGTCAACGAGGTACCGGATACCGAAGGAGGGATCTTGCTTGTCAACATCGGTGACCTGGAGCCCAAGGTGTTCAGGGAGTACGTGGACAAGATCCGCCAGAAGTATCCTGGCTGGTTCTCAAGCCGTCGCGCCGAGACTTACTGGGGCCGGACCCAGACGGGCTATATCGAGCAGAAGGACTACAATAAGACCCTGTCGTCTCTGCCTGAAGGCTTGCGCGCCAAGGCGGAAGAGGCATTGATCAAGTACGAGCCCTACGTGCAGCAGGTGCGCGACTATCACGACAAGCTGCGCAACGTCCAAGATCCGGAGCCGATGACGCCCTGGGTGGGGACGGTAACGGCACCCGCTGTTCCCGTGGGGCTCTCGTTTGGGAGCGAAGTAACCGATGAGCAACAACCACCCGCCGGAGCCGACCGTTAGGAACCTTAGGGAGCGAGCGCTGATAGTCGCCGAGCTGTTTCCGCTACCACCAAGCCACAGGGGCAGGGGCCTGACGTACCAGCAGGGTCGCCAGCACAACCCGGACTGCAAGGGCATGACCTACGAAGAGTGGGAGCAGTGGTGCCTGGACAGTCACCGTCGCTGGATGCGCTACCCGAGGTGGTTCCGGCGGATGCACCTGCCGCAGTGGCTTCGCTGGCTGCTGTGGGAGCGCCCGCGTCAAAGGGCACGAGGGCTGCCCGCTTAATGCCGGCCCGACAGGGCTGGTTTCATCGCGTCAAACGGCGCACAACACAGGAGAAGCCAAATGGCTGACATCAATGGCACCGTTGGCATGATTGGCCGCCAACACCAACAGTCCATCGAGGACGCTTTTGCCGCGCAGCGGGCGGCTCTGGAAGCCTTCAATCAAACTGACAGCGCCAACCGGAAACACGAGCAATCCATCGAGGACATGATCCTCGCCAAGGGCCTGACCGCCCCGCGCATCACGCCGCAAGACCTGGACGACGCCATCGACCAGCTGGTGCCGCCGCAGTATCACGTCTTCCCAGGCAGCAACACGACCGTGTGCCTATTGACCCTGAAGAACGGCTACACGGTCACCGGCGAGTCGGCGTGCGTGGACCCGGCGAATTTCGACGAGGAGATCGGGCGCGAGGTCGCCTTCAAGGAAGCGCGCAACAAGCTGTGGCCGCTGCTCGGGTTCCTGCTGAGAGACAAGCTGGCGGGCAAGCCGAAAACGCCGGCATGATCATCTCGCTCGAAGACATCTGGAAGCATGAAGGCTTCCAGAACCTCCTTGCCGAGATGCGCGAGGATCTGATTGGCACCTGGGAGAGGGCGGCTCCGGGAGATCTCGAAGCGCAGCATCTCGCCAAGCTGCAACTGTTGGCGCTGGAGCGATTCCGCTCGAAGCTGCAATCCGCCACGCACCCGCCGACGAGCCTGAACAAGCATTCCGCATCGTGAAAAATGCGCGGACATTGCACAATGTGAAAAACTGGTCCAATATTCCACCATGTGAAACCACCATGGTGAGGACCAGTAGTGGGTCAAGACCTGAACACGGCACTGCACGAGGCGCTCGACCGCATGGGCGCT
>Ga0272441_10012396_pt1 | contig 12467 bp, 8 predicted proteins | sample SSMProp6N_FD_193582 | JGI IMG/M metagenome (GOLD analysis project Ga0272441, IMG submission 193582) | Marine sediment archaeal communities from Little Sippewissett salt marsh, Falmouth, MA, United States - SSM-Prop-6N | ecosystem: Environmental > Aquatic > Marine > Wetlands > Sediment ...
CTGGATGAGACAAAAGGAGACAAGGCATGATGAAAAAATCCATCTTAATAGTGTTTGTTAACCTGTTTTTGGTTTATCCGGTTCTTGCCGGAGATGAAGTCCGACCAATCAGTCAGGAGAAGACTTCTGAATCCCTGGAAACCGGGATTTTTCTGATCCGGCACGCCGAACGTGACGCAGGTGAAGATCCACCGCTCAACGACAAAGGGAAAAAACGGGCAAAGGTACTGGCCGATGTTTTTGCAGACAGCGGTATTACGGCCATATTTTGTACGGATTATATTCGCAACCGGCAGACGGCATTGCCGCTGGCAAAACGACTGGGCCTTGATATTCAGGTTCTGCCCGATTCTTTGACCCAAGATACGGACGTGCTCACAAAATATTTTATACAGCATATATTGCCGGAGCATCATGGCGGTGTGATTCTATTTATCGGCAATCAAAAATCCGACATTAAAACACAATTCGGTAATCTTCAGGCGCTGTACAGGGGATTGGGTGGAAAAAGGATTCCACTAACCCGTTATTTTGATGTTCATCACATCATAAGAAAAGGCGATGAAACCGTTCGTATTATCCATTCAACCTATGGAGACACGGGTAATTTGAAAAAGAATCATTAGAATTGGAAATATAAATACCGGTACGTACTGGTTGTTAATAATGGTTGCAGGTTTGTTCATACGCTTTATTCTTTGTTTTAACATAGAATGACCAGGAAAACAACATTTCATTTTTTTTAATTCTTCTCGCGAAAAAGAAGTTTTCCGATTGAATTTCAGTGAATATTACTTGAAAAATTGGGATCAGCTTCGTATAATTAATCTATTCAGGCATTATTCCATTAATTCCTGTTGTAATAATTTGCCAAATTTAAATCCTGACTGCAGGAGAAAGAAAGATGGTTCATTTCAGGTGCTGTTTTGTCATTTTTCAAGTTTTGTTTTGCATTTTTCCGGTTTTTGGTCATGCCCAGGCTGAAGGGGGCGATGCAAAAATGGAGGCATTTGTGGATTCTCTAATCGGGGAGATGACCATAAAGGAAAAAGCGGGGCAGCTGGTTCAGATAGCAGGCGGAAGAAGCATAACACCAAATTCAAAGATTAACGGCCAACTGGAAGACAGGATACGGAACGGTGAGATCAGCAGTATTATCAATGTCTTTGGAGCAAAAGAAACGGCCCGTCTGCAGAAAATCGCCGTTGAAGAATCAAGAATGAAAATCCCTGTTCTTTTTGCCATGGATGTTATACACGGGTTCCGGACTATATTCCCGGTTCCTCTGGCCAATGCATGTACCTGGGATCCGGAGATGGTTGAGATGGCCGCCCGAACCGCTGCGGAAGAAGCCACTTCAGCGGGATTGCACTGGACATTCGCGCCCATGGTGGATATTACGCGGGATCCGCGATGGGGACGAATTGTTGAAGGCGCAGGAGAGGATCCGTATCTGGGGGCTGTTATGGCCGATGCCGGGGTCCGCGGTTTTCAGGGGGAATCTCTGTTTAAATCTTCTACGCTGATGGCCTGTCCCAAACATTTTGCCGGATATGGCGCAGCGGTCGGCGGACGGGATTATGACAGCGCTGAAATTCCCTATCGAACACTGAGAGAGATTTACTTCCCGCCATTTCTTGCTGCGGTTAACGCGGGAGCCGGATCGATCATGTCCGCTTTTCAGGATCTGGATGCCATTCCCATGACGGCCAACCGGTTTATGCTCATCAATATACTTCGGGATGAATGGGATTTCGGGGGATTTGTGGTCAGTGACTGGAACGCAATTTATGAATTGATTAATCACGGGGTAGCGGAGGATGTTGAGCAAGCCGGGAAAAGGGCCATTCAATCCGGTGTGGACATGGATATGATCAGCGGTATCTATGGAAAGTACATTGAAAACCTCGTTTATCAGGGGTTGATTTATGAAGAGCAGGTGGATCAGGCTGTGCGTCGGATACTGACCGCTAAATATAAACTGGGATTGTTTGATAATCCGTACCAATACTGTGATCAAAAGCGGGAAAAGAATGAACTGTTAACAGAGGAAAATATCCAATTTGCCAGACTTATTGCACAAAAAGGCATGGTGCTGCTGAAAAATGAGAATGGGATACTGCCGCTTTCAAAAAACCTGAAACGAATTGCCGTGATCGGTCCCCTGGCTGATGATCGTGTTTCCATGCTGGGTTCATGGTCATGTGCGGGGAGGGAAGAGGATGTGGTCACTGTTTTAAGCGGCATCCGGCAGGCTGCTTCATCCAAAACAAAAGTGATATACGAAATGGGCTGTCAGGTGGATGACGCCAGTCTTTCAAATTTTAATAAAGCTGTCAAAACCGCCCGAACGGCGGACGTGGTGATTCTTGTGCTGGGTGAAAAAGGCTGGATGAGCGGAGAGGGGTACAGTCGATCCACACTGGATCTTCCCGGTGACCAGGAAAAACTGGCTTTGGAAATTGCGGAAACAGGCAAGCCGGTGGTGGCTGTATTGATGAACGGCCGTCCCCTGTCTATTGGAAAGCTGAACGACAGAATACCGGCTATTCTGGAAGCCTGGTTCCCGGGAATACAGGCCGGCAGGGCTGTTGCGGATATCCTTTTCGGGGATGCCAATCCCGCCGGCAGGCTGACTGTAACCTTTCCGCACACCGTGGGTCAGGTGCCCATGTATTACAATCACCGGAATCGCGGGAGGCCGGCGGCGGATAATGTAAACCACAGCGCAAAGTATCAGGATGCGCCTATCAGACCGCTTTATGCCTTTGGATACGGATTGAGCTATTCTCAATTTGCATATTCAAATTTGCACATCATTCCTGAAAAACCAATGAATGAGGAAAAAATTATTATAAAAATGGACGTACAGAATACCAGTCAGGTGGATGGTGAAGAAGTTGTGCAGTTATATATTCAGGATCCGGTCGCCGGTGTGGCGAGACCTGTAAAGATGCTGAAGGGTTTCTGCCGTGTTCCGCTTAAGGCAGGAAAAGTGAAAACGGTTGAATTCGGACTGCCTGTAAGCCAGCTTGCCTATTACGAACCAGGTATGATGCATGGAGTGGAACCCGGTGAGTTCCGTGTTATGATTGGAGGATCTTCGGAGGATATACGGCTACAGGGTCAATTTGAATTCACAGGTCAGCCGAAGCTGGTGGATCCCGCCACTTATGATTTTACTGATGTACGGATTTTTCTGAAGTAGAAGGAATATTTCTATTACATCCCAATAAGACGAATTAGACAGATATTATGCCTATCCGATACAGATACAAAGAAAAAAAGGAAATTCAGAATATCCGGTGGCATCCATTCATTGCTTTTACTTTTTCATTGCTTATGCCTGGATTGGGCCAGGTTTATAACGGACAGTTCAGAAAAGGGGTCAAGCTCTTCGCGGTTTTTACATTGACGGCGTATGTTATGGTGCTCAGTCCTCTTGTTAAATGGTTTTCCGGATTTGTCCTTTTTTTTATCTGGCTGATTGGATGGACAGGTTATGCGGCCGTTGAAGCTTTAAAAACAGCCATTGTGCAAAGGGAAAAGACACAGTGTCCTCATCATCCCTGGATGTTTTATGCCATTATACTGGTCATTAATTTGGTGCTTGCGTTTGTATTTCAGGACTATATTAAAAAAATGGTGATTAACTCATATCGCATACCGACAATATCTATGGAACCGTCCCTTTATGCCGGGGATTTGCTGATGGCGGATTTTAATTATTACAGAAGCCGGAAGCCGGGAAATGGCGACATCGTAATTTTTTATTATCCGGATCAGCCCGATCAACATCAGATAAAACGATGTGCCGGTCTTGAAGGTGATTCCATCGTCATTAACAATGAATTGATGGTTGTACCGGCCGGAATGATTTATTTACTGGGTGATAACCTGCAACACAGTATTGACAGCAGGACAAAGGGTCTGGTTCCGGTGGAAAATGTTGTGGCCAGACCGTTGTATGTATACTGGGCGGCTGATAAAAAACGAATCGGGAAGCCTGTTTTATAAAAAGGATCACATTCATTAGCGGATTGTATTCGCTTCTGGTTTTTCACAATAGAAATATTGTATTGAAAAATATTAAACTAAAGGAATAATGATGAAAATTCGCATAATGTATTGCCTGGCTGCAGTGATGATGGTTGCATTACTGGCTGCATGTTCCTTTTGTCCGCATTCTCTGGATAAAGCGGATCCGGCTGGAAATATTGAAATACCTGAAATATTCGGCTCACATATGGTCCTTCAGCAGGACCGGTTTATTCCGGTCTGGGGGCAGGCAGAACCAGGTGGACGGGTTAATGTGACGCTGGGCAAGGTTAAAGGTCAGGCTTTAACTGGAACGGACGGTCGGTGGCAGGTGAATTTGCCGCCGGTAAAAGCGGGCGGTCCCTATGACATGACCATTGCCGGTTTTGATACGATTGTATTTCATGATGTGCTGATTGGTGAAGTATGGATCTGTTCCGGACAGTCCAATATGGAATTTGCCGTATCCAGTGCTGCCAGTGCGGCGGAAGCGATTGAAACGGCACACTATGATAACATCAGACTTTTTAATGTTAATAATAGCTATGCCTGGAAACCGCTGGATGATGTGAATAGTGACGGGTGGCAGGTTTGCAGTCCCACTTCGGTCCGGTCATTCTCGGCAGTGGGCTACTTTTTCGGACGGGAACTGTATAATGAACTGGATTGTCCTGTCGGGCTGATCCATACATCCTGGGGTGGTACACCGGCAGAAGCATGGACGAGTTCTGAGGCTCTTAAGACGTTGCCTGATTTTAAAGCCTATATAGAATATCTGGAGGCGGGGGCAGCGGACAGTCTTGAAAAGACAATGTACGCAGAAGAAAACGCTTTCGACAAACAGGTTCAAATCTGGAAAGAAGCCATGGACGGTGTGGACCAGGGATTGCTTCAGGAACCCGAATGGTCGGATCCGTCAATTGATACGGAAAAATGGAATAAAATGGAAATTCCCTGTTTATGGGAAGGTGGGGGATTGCCCGGGTATGATGGCAGTGTCTGGTTCCGGAAGGTATTTAAATTGGAAGAAATCGATAGAAATAAAACCTATCAGCTTCATATTGGTCCAGTGGATGATATTGACTATACATGGCTGAATGGTGTTTTGCTTGGCAGTGAGGATGTGTATAATGCTGCACGTATTTATGAGATTCCAGAGGGTGTTTTGAAGGCAGGCCGGAATGTCATTGCTGTACGCGTTCTGGATTATATGGGCGGTGGCGGTCTCTGGGGATCAGCGGATCAGCTGAAGCTTGCGGATTCTGAGGGTGCCGTATGTTCTTTGGCCGGAACGTGGTTGTACAAAGTTGGTGTGGATACGATGAAAACACCTCAGAGCCTGGAATTTCCCAAACAGATTTATCAGGAGCCGACGGTGCTGTTCAATGCCATGATTTCACCTCTGGTTCCCTATGGTATTCGTGGCGCTATCTGGTATCAGGGTGAAAACAATGCAGGACAGGCCTATCAGTACAGAACCCTTTTCCCCGCTATGATCAGGGACTGGCGAAAACACTGGAACAGCGATTTTCCGTTTTACTATGTACAGCTTACCAATTACATGCAGGTCAATGATAAACCGGAGGAATCGGACTGGGCCGAACTGCGGGAGGCGCAGCTGATGACGCTTGCAGAGCCCAATGTGGGTATGGCCATTATCATTGATCTCGGCGAGGCGGATGATATTCATCCGAAGAACAAGGTGGATGTGGCCAGACGGCTTGCACTGAACGCACTGGCGCTGACTTACGGCAAAGATGTTCCCTTCTCAGGTCCCATCATGAAATTTATGACTATAGAGAACAGTCAGATCCGCCTGACATTCAGATATACAGACAGGGGACTGGTAGCCAAAGGCGGCGCTTTAAAAGGGTTTTCTATAGCCGGTGTGGACCGGAAATTTGTCTGGGCCGATGCAGTTATTGAGGGAGAGACCGTTGTGGTTTCCAGTCCACAGGTGCCGGAGCCCGTGGCTGTGCGCTACGCCTGGGCTAATAATCCGGTATGCAACCTATACAACGGAGCGGGACTTCCAGCATCACCATTCCGGACCGATGACTGGCCCGGGGTAACCGAACCCTAGGTCAGTAATAAAGTCTGACACCTGATTTAGGAGAGTCAATTTAATATTTCATATGAATAAATCAGGATTGTTTTGGTCAATAATGAAAACGGGGCTGTCCGGGGCAATCACTCTTTGTATGTGACCGCCAGAGCAAAGGGTACCTGCTTCAGGACAGCCCCTTTTTATGCCTACTTCCCGGCCTTGAGTTCTTTGATCAGGGTTTCAATATTCCGAACATTTTCTCTGGCCGTATTCAGCTGATTCTCCAGTACCTGGATTTTTTTCTCTTTACTCCAGAGACTGGGACATATCATTGCAGCTGGACCTTTTTGGCCGCTATGACAGCTGCATCCGTACATGAAAATGTCAAGACATTTTCATTCTTTTATGAAAAATGCACAAAACATTTGTTTCTCAGGAAAATCATTTTTAAATTATACCATAATTGCGTGCGACGTACTCTGTAAGGTATGTCGCACGTTTTTATAGAATACAAATTGAAATATTCAGAAAGGACGACAGAGTGGGCGCAAATTATATGACCAAACAGGGCTATGAAAAGCTGAAAAATGAACTGGATTATTTAATTAAGGTTCGCAGAAAGGAAATCGCACAGGCCCTGGCCCATGCCCGGGAATTCGGAGATTTAAGTGAAAATGCCGAATACGACGCAGCCAAAAATGAACAGGCCATGAATGAACAGAAAATTGGTGATATTTCAGGAAAACTGTCTAATGTCATCATTATTGATAATGAAGACATTCCGGATGACAAAGTATATATTGGTGCAAAGGTTACGATTGTGGATGTAAATTCCGGTGAAGAAGTGGAGTACATGATGGTGTCGGATGCCGAGGCCGATTATATGGAAAATAAAATTTCAGTAACCTCACCGGTTGGCAAGGGACTGCTTGGTCACATGGAGAATGATGAGGTTGAGATTCAGGTTCCCGCCGGCACTTTGAATTATAAAATATTAAAAATTACCCGTCAATTTTAATTTAAATCCTTTCAAGGGAGAGTGAACCGTTGTGGTTTCTTCCTGGCTAAAAGTTCGAAAGCCTACATTTTACAGAATTGTTATTGTGGTGTTTATCGCCCTAATCGCCCCTGTTTTCAGTTATACCATTTATCAAATTTCCCAGCGTGACCGAGACGAAGCGCTGATATACAGTATATATGACCGCCAGCTTGGCAGCCTTTTGTTCTCAGTGAACCAGTTTTGCTGGGATGTATTCCATACCTGGGTCAGTGAACTTCAAACCATTACCCAATTCGCACAGGATCACAATGAGGATTCCGGCATTGAACCCGCCATGATGCAGATGATTGAGAAAAATATGCCTGTGGCCGGAAATTTGCTTTTCTTCCCGAACCAGCGAAAACTTTTGGTCTGGAGGGAGAAAGATCGTTCCTATGTGCCCTATTCACAATCAAAAGCGCTTGAATTACTCGATTCCACGATGACTGTGGTGAACAATGAATTGAACAGAATGGTCCAGCAGGTTGGTGAAGGGTATATCCGTCCGGTCATTCTGTCCTGGCCCAGTGCGTCGAAAGACATGACGCTGCTTTTATTTGCCACGTATGCGCAATCGAGATCCGTGGAGGAGGCAGTGATTGCGGGTGTATTTCTGGATGATGAAGTGTTTATTCAGGAAGTAGTCGCAAGAAAATTCAGTGAAATGGATGATGGAAATTTTGTATTTGCCGTTAAAAATCAGAGCGACGGTCATGTTCTCTTTTCCACACTGGATGATGAGGCCGGTGAGGCATTTGAAAAAAATGAAACCCTGTGGATACTGCCGGATCTAATGATTTCAGTAAAGCTGCATGGTATCACGCTCGAGCAAATATCCCATAAGCGGACCCAGAAAAATATGCTTCTTATTTTTCTTGTGAATGTGGCGCTGATTCTGGGTGTTGTGTATCTTCTGAGGAATATTTCCCGGGAAATGACACTGGCCCGAATGAAGACAGATTTTGTCGCCAATGTATCTCATGAACTGCGCACGCCGCTGGCCCTTATCCGGATGCACGCTGAAACACTTGAACTTGGCAGGGTTCACTCTGAAAAGAAACGTAACAAATACTATAAAATCATTATGAACGAAAGCACCCGTTTGTCCCAGTTAATCAATAATGTTCTTGACTTTTCAAGGATTGAGTCGAAACGGAAGAAATATTGTTTTGAACAGGTTGATTTATCACATCTGGTCAAAGATGTGCTTAATATGTACCGTTATCATATCGAACAGCACGGATTTGATATTGAAACGGATATCAGTACGAACAGCCGGATCATTCAGGCGGATCGTGATGCGGTTACGCTGGCCTTTGTCAATCTTCTGGACAATGCCATAAAATACAGCAAGGGCAATAAGAGGATTCTAATAAGGGTGGAACAGCATGAAAAGGATGTGAGCCTTTCTGTGCAGGATTTTGGTATCGGCATTTCGGAGCAGGAGCAGAAGAAAATATTCGAAAAGTTTTACCGTGTCGGCAGCAGTCTGGTCCACAATACCAAAGGAAGCGGGTTGGGGCTGAGTTTGGTTCAGCATATTATGGAGGTGCATCGCGGGCGCGTTTCAGTTTCGAGCCGTTTAGGCAGGGGGAGCATTTTTGTGCTGGCATTTCCTGTAAAATGAACGTAAGGAGTCATATTCATGTCACGGATTCTGATTATTGAAGATGAGAAGGACATGGCACTTGGTCTGAAAGACAATCTGGAGTATGAGGGTCATCAGGTTCAGATTGCCTTTGACGGCAGAACCGGATTACATATGGCCCAGACCGAATCACCCCATCTGATTCTGCTGGATGTGATGCTGCCCAAAATGTCCGGATTTGATGTCTGCAAGGAAATCCGTTCAAAGGGAATGCATGTGCCCATTATTATGCTGACAGCAAAAGGTGAGGAAACAGACAAGGTTCTGGGTCTGGAGTTCGGTGCAGATGATTATATTACAAAGCCTTTTAGTGTCAGGGAGCTGATGGCACGGGTCAAGGCTGTGCTGCGCCGGTCAACCGGAGAGCATTTTGATCAGCAGGGTGTTCAGATCGGCAGGCTGAATGTGGATTTTCATCATTTAGCAGCCAGAGATGAAGACAGTGAAATTGAAATGACCCATAAGGAATATGAACTGCTGAAATACTTTTATATGCACGAGGGTGAAGTTATTCACCGTGATGATTTGATGGACAAGGTATGGGGATATGAAAATTATCCAACATCCCGCACCGTGGATAATTACATTGTCAAATTACGAAGAAAGGTAGAGGACGATCCCAATCATCCAAGACACATTATGACGGTGTACGGGGTAGGGTATAAGTATATTGAGTAAACTTAATGTCATTATACTGGATTTATGTAACGAATTATAAATCAAAATGTCAAATCCCAATTCTCAAACAAAGAAAAGCTTGAATCTATTTGGATATTATGAATTATTTGACATTGGGTGTATGGAATTTGGGTTTTACCAATAAAATGTTTAATTGATTTTTTATTTTAATTATTTGATGTATTGGTTACAATTTTTTACAATTGATCACATCTTTATGACACGCCGGATTTAAAAATTATATATATTATAGACATTCCAGAGACAATTAACCTGTATTTATTGTGAGGGCAGTATGAATACAATTCTGCGCCGGCAGAACATGATCATAGACAATCGATGGAAGTCAGCGGTCGCTTTGTTTATACTTATGGTTTGTTTCAGCAGCCTGTATGGTGTGCCGCTGATGAAATTTCAACTTGAAATTAATCTGGCCGGAGATTGGCGCTTTGAAATCGGAAAAAACAGTGAATTCCTGGAAGCCGATTTTAATGATTCCGAATGGGAAGTCATTCACGTGCCCAATTCATGGGAAAATGAAGGATTTCCCGGATATGATGGTTATGGCTGTTACCGTATCAAGTTCCGTGTTCCTTCAAAATTAAAGAGCAAGAAGCTTTACCTGAAACTGGGACGTATAGATGATGTGGACCGGGTGTATTTAAACGGACAGCTTATTGGCGGTGTGGGGGATCTTTTGCCCAATTATAGAACGGCTTTTAATATTAAACGCATTTATCCGCTGGATCCCAACATGATACGATTCAATGAAATCAACACGCTGGCAGTGCAGGTGTTTGACATGCATGGTGTGGGTGGGATTTACGAGGGTGAAGTGGGCCTATATTCCAGGCTGGATGAAATTCATTTGGACATGGATCTCAGCGGACAGTGGAAATTCAGGACCGGTGATCAGCCGGAATGGGCTAAAAAGGATTACAGGGATTCAGACTGGGCAAAGATTCATGTCCCCATGCCATGGGAATGGCAGGGTTATGAAAATTATGACGGATACGCATGGTACCGGAAAAATATTCGGCTGTCTCCCGAATTGTTGAAATCAAAATTAATTCTGATGCTCGGCTATATTGGTGATGTGGATGAAGTTTTTTTCAACGGGATTAAAATCGGCAGTCGGGGTGAATATCCGCCATTTTCAGAGCAGGAGCAGAGCGACCGCTACGGCGGGAACAGGGCGTGGGAAAGAGCCTACTTTATTCCTTCACAAATCATCAGTAAAACGGGAGAAAATGTTATCGCGGTCCGTGTATTTAATGAGGTAAAAGAAGGGGGTATCTACGAGGGGTATGTGGGTATCGTCATGCGGACGGAGTATTTAAAATACTCCCAGGAATCGGAATAATAGTCGCCTGCTATAATTTCAGCAGCGTCTGAATGTCTCTGATTTTACTTCTTGTTTCCTTCCAAACCACTTTAACCACAGTATCGTTATGCGCCGGTGTATGAACACAATCATAGTCCGGGGTCACTCTGTTGCCCCGTGTATCATCTTTACGCTTTGAGTCTTCAACAGCACGGGCCATTTTCTCAAGGATTTCAATAAGTCGTTGCAAATTCTCAGTTATCGTTCTTTTATTAAATTCCTCGTTAAGACATAGTTTTCGCTGATGCTCCCATAGCGGATCGGAAGATCCGGTCTCAAAAACCTTTTTATTGATTTTGAGACGTTTCTGTGTGCCGGTTCCAAGAATATGGTCTGACAAACCGTTTAAACAATAGTATTCAATCATTTGATTATAGATGTCGATGCCTTTCAGACGGTTGCTTTCCGTTAAAAGATTTTTGCCTATTCCCGGAACATCTTTATCAGTATATACAGATTTACATTCTTTCACACCCGCCAGCTGATTCCTCGCAGTAATTATTTTATCCATAATATCCGGTCTGAAGACGGCTGCTGTGATTTCATGGCGGGTTGTACCGCCCAGCTGCTGAAACTGGATCTCTTTCCTTTTAATGGTATAAAGACTGTCGGAGACTACCCACCCTGGAAAAATTTCATTGTATGCGGGGGGCAGATCCGGCCAGTGCTTCAGCGGTTTGTTTATCAGTGAAAAGGGATAAGTAAGTTTCTGGGGCAGGGTGTCCACACCTGTGGCAAAAATGCTGTAAGGTGCGTCGATCAGATTGGCGGGGTATTTGATGTTTACGCCCAAACCGAAAAACACACCTTCGCCGCACCAGAGTTCCTGATCCGGCGCACGGTATGTGTGATTGGAACCAACATTGGCACCGTAAGCCACCGTACCTTTACCACCCGGCCAGATCGCGCCGATCAGCAGGGCCTGATGGTGGAATCCCGTAACGGGTCCAGTCAGACAGGATGTGACTTCTCCTTCTGCGATCGAAGAATGGGGACCGATAATGCTGTTAAACACCTTGGCCTGTTTTTCTACCGTAACCTGCTCAGTCAGTATGCTGTTCTGAACCACGGCCATGGATGTCACAAAACTTCCGCATTGCATACAGCTGTCTTTTACATAGGCGCCGTGACTGATTTCCGTTACATCGGTCCTTGAGGTCCCGAGGAGGGTGCAGTTCTGCACCAGAATGGCGCCGTCAATAACAACGCCTTTCCCTATATAGGTGTCGGCTACTTTTGTGGTGTTTCTGACAATACTGCCTTCTCTTGCCACTCCGCATGAAAGGGTGCAATCTTCCAGGTACCGATCCATAAATTTTGTATAATCAGCCGCAGAATCGGAAGCATTGACAGAAAGTAAAACCTCCGCAACAGGCAGGATCATTTCCGCATAACCCTGTATTTCTCGGCCGCCGGCTTCAATACCGACGGGTATTGACAGACCGTTGCCGAATGAGCAGATTTGTGAAGCAATCAGAGCGTCGGTTTGAAAGACAATGACGTTTTCTTGAATCACGTAATTGGAAAGCAACCCGACGCCATGAACCAGACAATTATCCCCGATTTCAGAATTAATAATGGTACTGTTGTATATGCCGGAAGGCAGGTGTGTGGAAGTATCTACCTGTATGTC
>Ga0272441_10012397_pt1 | contig 12466 bp, 8 predicted proteins | sample SSMProp6N_FD_193582 | JGI IMG/M metagenome (GOLD analysis project Ga0272441, IMG submission 193582) | Marine sediment archaeal communities from Little Sippewissett salt marsh, Falmouth, MA, United States - SSM-Prop-6N | ecosystem: Environmental > Aquatic > Marine > Wetlands > Sediment ...
ACAGCAAGCCAAAGAAACCGACCAGAATATCCTGGCGATGAGAAATGACGGAAACACTCTGTGTTAGTACAGGGTGGATCAGGAAAACCAGGGTGGCGAGGAGCGCAATGCCAACATCAGCACTGACACGTTCCAGGAACCAATAAAGCAGAAATCCAAAAAAAAGATGCAGGAGAAAATTCGATAAATAATACCCCCAAGGGTTCAACCCCCATACCGCATAGTCGAGTGAAAACGAGAGCGTGGTTATCGGTCGGAAATACTGGACTCGATTCGCTCCCGCTGTGCCCCCCATCAACGGCTGCGAGAAGATACGAACCACATCATCGAACGATTGAATCCGGGCTGTGTCAATCAGAGTGTATGTGTCCGTCCCTGTAAAGGGAAGGTCGAATATATCCCCATACGCAAGCAGGTTGACGAGCAAAATGGCAATCCATGCAATCCAGTGAAGATATGGGCGCAGATTGACGTGGCGAGGAACAGACAAATATCTACTCATGTGAGGATCGCATTAACGGAACCGCACAATGTTCAAGACGACAATCCACGATGGAGGCTCCTCGATTGCCGATCACTGAACAATGCTCGTAACGTCGTTGAACTGATAAGGATCCGTTCGCGGGCTGAAGTAATTCAGGTCATCCCGTAACTCAATTTGCTGACCGAATGTACAGTGGAACAATGTCGCAAATGAGTTGACCGGAGTGATCGAAGGATAGAGAAAATCCTGACAAGGATCAGGAACCAAGTATGCAGACAATATCGACATCCGATCCTTGATCCCATCATTGCTCGGTGAATTCCAGGCCAGGCGAACGCCAGGGCCATGATCGGCCTGGAGCAAGATGATCGGAGGTCGTTCTGAATTCGAGAGAATTACATCAATGGCTTCAAGCGCTCGTTGAGAGATATACTGCACTTGATCACAGTATAGTTTGATCTCCGTGTCTACGGATTCGCGGGGACCGACCCCATCTGCCCACGTGAACGCTTCGGTACTCGTAAGCAGCTCGCCGTCAGGGCCGAAGACGTATGGAGAGTGAGGTGAAATGATATGGGCGAAGACAAACTTTGGGCCCGGTTGCGCGGACACACGCTCGAGATAATCAAATTGTGAGAGAACGAAATAATGATGGGCGAGAAATGGTGCTTCCAACGAGTTTATGAGTGAATTCTCACTCTTTACACTCAGATCGATTGCCCCGAGAAGTGCCGTTGTACGGATGAAGATGGATTCAAATGCATTGATCCGCCCCGATTGTCGCAGTTCTTCAATTTCAACGATTTGCGGTTCCAGATACATATCCGCATCCGTGAGTTCCGTGCTTTTCCAACCACTGGCGATGGCGATGATGGCATACCCCTGCTGTTCCAATGTAGCCCGTGTTTTGCTATGTGCCAGGTGGTCGCTCAAAGCGCTCGGGTAATCATCCTCACTCATCCCGCCGTATCTCGAGGGTAAATGCTCCATGTTTAATGAAGATGTTACCGATAATGCTGTCAGGGTGTAATTACTCGTAGCTTGATCGGCAACATAGAATCCCCTTTCACGGAGTTGCTCCAAAAAGTTGGAATTATCGTAGCCGTACTCCTCCAGCAAAATATCGGAACGTAAATATGCATCCAGGATAATGTAATAAATATCCGGTTGGTATCCCAGTGTTAATGTGACTTCACCTTCCTGTGAAACAGGTTCCGGATTACGTGCATAGTCGCTCGAGCGAGATTGGAAATGGTACGCAGTCAATGTGTAAAGCGGAAAAATAAACAACACGACAGACACCAACATTAGCTGCTTCGAGAGAGGTACGGCATTTTTCACCTTTTTAACCACGAACCAGGTCCCTGTCAAAAAAACCAGGGCGAACGCTGGCAGCAGAAAACGATGCCGGCCGATCAGAAAACTTCCAACTCGAGCCTCCTTCAACATCGTGTAAACATGACCGTACGAGAAGAATAGGATCAACAGGAAGGAGGCCAATGCAGCAGTTTTGTGCCAATCCCGAATCACGATGCGAAATATGAAAAGAAGCAGGACTGCGCCGAAAAGCGCCAGGCCAAGTGAACGGTAAGATTGAGAAAACGGGATTTCCCGGATATTTTCAGAAAGAAAAGCCAACACTGGAAAACAAGCGAAGAAAAAGGGATGTAGTAAGGAAAACTTACGCAGAAGAATTTCCTTTCGTTCCGGTTCAGAAATGACGTACCTGTCATCACCTGCATTCATCTCTTCCATATTTTCACCTGAAGATTACCAGGCCTACTTATAAATGTAGGCATGCTGAGTTTAGATTGTTACGAAATGTGCCCGGAAGGAGAATTCCTTGATAACTAATTTTTCTAACCGGGAAATTCTTGTAGAAAGTCGAAGTGTATCATACGTTCTGAAGCATATCCGGTCTCAATTTCCTCCAGGATTCGTCCGCCGTAGCCATCTCGTACGCCCGACCGATACGCAGCAGCTTCGCCTCGGAGAAATCTGCACCGAGGAATTGAATACCGATGGGCAATCCTTGTGTATCGAAACCGGCCGGGATGGAAAGCCCGGGGACACCCGCCAGGTTTGCCGGGACGGTTAACAAATCCGCATACTGCATCAAGACCGAATCCCCATACACCGCACCCAGGGGAAATGCCGTCGTGGGAGTCGTTGCCGTAAGCAAGCCGTCCAGTGCATAATCGTCCTGCGGATCGAAAATCCGGTCGAAATCTCCGCGGATCAATGTCCGTACGCGTAAGGCTTTCTGGTAATATCCTTTCTCATATTGTTCTGCCGATACATACATGCCCATTAAGATCCGCAACTTTGGCTGAGGTCCAAATCCCTTGCCGCGGCTTCGTCGATACAACTCGCGTAAATCTGCTACTGGCTCAGGATATCGATAACCATATTTCACACCGTCATAGCGATGCAGATTGGAAGCGGCTTCAACACGAGATACGACGAAATACACAGGGATCCCATAGCGAGTGTTCGGCAGAGTGACGTCCTCGACGATCTCTGCGCCCATTTTCGCCAATATCTCCGCTGCCCCCCGAACACGCTCGTCGATATCCGCTGCGATCGGCTGCTCCTGCAAGTCTCCGGATTCGGGATCGGGATATTTTAAGCGGAAGTAATCCGGCGAAATCCCAATCCGCAATCCCTTCACGCCATCCTCGAGTCCTTCCAGATGATTCGGAACCGGCGAGCGAACCGCTGTGGCGTCATGCGCATCCTTCCCGGCAATAACGTTCATCATGGTCGCTGCGTCCCGGACATCCCGCGTGACCGGACCTGGACAATCGAGCGATGAAGCGAAGGCGATTAAACCGTAGCGTGAAACCCGGCCATACGTGGGTTTCAAGCCCACAACCCCGCAAAAAGCGGCCGGCTGCCGGATCGAACCGGCCGTGTCGGTGCCCAGCGAGATCACGGCTTCGCCTGCCGCGACAGCCGCCGCGCTTCCACCTGAAGACCCACCGGGCACGCGTGCTGAATCCCATGGGTTTCCCGGGGAAGGTTGAAATGCGGACGATTCATTCGACGAACCGAAGGTAAACTCATCCAGATTTACTTTACCCAGGGTGACTGCGCCGGCAGCCTCCAGTCTTTGCACCGGAGTGGCGCTGTAGGGCGCTACGAAGTTTGCCAGAATCTTCGATCCCGCAGTGGAGGGCGTGCCTTCGACACAGAAAATATCCTTTACGGCCAGCGGAATCCCGGCCAAAGGACCAGGATCCTCACCTTGCGCCAACGCTTGATCGATACGCTTCGCCTGCAAACGCGCTCGCTCCGTCGTTAATGTGATGTAGGCATGGATGTCCCCAGCGTCATGCGATTCCTTCCCCGCGGCATGCGTCGTTGGCGGCGATCCCTCAACCGCCTGGATGCGATCCAGCGTCGATTGGAGAATCTCCGCAGCCGTACACTCACCATCTCGCAGCTTCCGAACCAATTGATGAGCCGGCAGATCGCACAGGGAGATGGTCACGTTATTTCCTCGTGTGGGATGTCGGGCACAATGATGGAACGCTCCTCGACATCTGGGGCTTGTTCCAAAATGTCATCGGCCGCCGTCGACGGCTCGATCCGATCCTGTCGTAATGGTAAACGCATTGCGGCAGCAAAGGGAACCCCATGCGAAGTGATGGGTACATCCGCACCGACTTCGATGGCATCGAGCTCCCGAATGGCTTTAAGTTGGCCATTCAATTCTCGCCGCAAGTACGCTGCTTCGTCGTCTTCCAGATGGAACGCTGCCAGTTCGACCAGATGACGGAACACATCCTCACTGATTTCATCCAACCCATAATCTCTGGATTCCCGTGTCACGATGACCTCCACTGCGATCATTGTACCCGTTGGTTAAATCGCGGTCAAAGCACCATGCTATAATCGCTGCACGTATGTCCAGATAAACGGAGGGGAACGAATGGCAGCTGCTACATCCACAGAACAAGACCTCAACCTATCACTCACCGAAGAGCACAAGATGATTCGCCAGGCAGCGCGAGATTTCGCACAAAAAGAGATCGCGCCCATCGCAAATGAATTCGACGAAAGTGGCAAATTCCCACTCAAAACCATCCGCAAAATGGGAAAAATGGGGTTAATGGGAATCGAAACCGCCGAGAAGTATGGCGGGGCAGGCATGGACACAATCGCCTACGTGTTGGCACTGGAAGAAATCTGTAAAGCGGATGCGGCGCATGGGACGATTATGTCGGTTAACAACTCCCTGTATTGCTACGGCATCGAGCGTTTCGGGACGGAAGAACAAAAGCAGAACTTTCTCGTTCCCGTCGCCTCGGGTGAGGCCATCGGGGCGTATTCCCTTACCGAACCCATGTCCGGATCGGACGCGGCGACGATGCGTTCCCGCGCCGCGCAAGACGGGGATGTTTACCTGCTCAACGGGAGAAAATCATGGGTCAGCAGCGCGCCCATGGCTGACTTCTTCATCGTTTTCATGCTGACCGCGCCGGAAAAAGGACATAAAGGGGTTACAGCCTTTCTCGTCGACCCCAAAGAAGACGGGTTCAGTTTAGGGAAAACTGAACCCAAGCTGGGTATCCGCGCTTCGGCAACCAGTGAGATTCTCTTCGAGGATTACCGCTGTCCGCTGGTGAACCGTCTTGGCGAGGAAGGTGATGGCTTCAAAATCGCCATGGCCGTGCTTGATGCGGGGCGCATCGGAATCGCTGCACAGGCACTGGGTATTGCCGAAGCCGCTTACGAAGCCAGCCTCGTGTTTGCAAGAGAACGCGAGGCATTCGGCAAGAAAATCGGTCAATTCCAGGGAATCGCATTCAAGATCGCCGATATGAAAACACGAATCGAAGCCAGCAGGTTGTTGACCTATCAAGCTGCACTCGCCAAGCAGCGTGCCAAAGGAACAGGGGAACGATACACCCTGGAAGCTTCGATGGCGAAATTATTTGCCTCAGAGACGGCCATGTTCTGCGCCCACGCCGCAGTACAAATTCACGCCGGAATGGGTTATTCGAAGGAACTACCTGTAGAACGTTATTTCCGTGACGCCAAAATCACAGAGATCTACGAAGGAACCAGCGAGATTCAACGCCTGGTAATCTCCAGGAACGAGCTGGGACTGCGCTGAATCCGACTCGCTGTTGCACGAAGCGTTGCATCTTACAACTCTCTTTTTATTCTGCCTGGGATCTGAAAAGGGTAATTTTTTACTTTCCACGATGGGAATCCAAGCCGTCAAAACCCTCCCGGCGAGAAACCCATTCGCAGGAGATCCCGCCTTTGAGCAACTTTCAACGGATTCGAGAAAGCCGTACAATATTCAGCAAATGCGAAACCCGGATATTCACCCCGGCCGAAATCGATGATGCCTGGTTGCAATCATTAATCCGGAGGGAAATATGACGATAAACGACGAACAAACCGATCATGATCGGGAGTCATCCGCATCATTGGAAAGCACTTTTCTGATGGTCGGGGGTTTATTTCTTGTCTTCCTGGGACAGTATCTCGCCCAGATCAGCCCGCACAAGTTGATCACCACGCTGGTGCTGGCTTTGGGCGCAGGCGGCTTTTTAGTCGGTGTACTCGCCGCCAATTCCACGACCATCGCGGACAGATTGCAGAGAATTCTGGGGACAGCTGCATCACGCCTGGATATCTCCAAACCGAAAGTGCTCCTCTTGATCTTTGGTTTTTCACTTTCCATGGCTTCGCGCGCGGCAGCCAGTAATTCCCTCATCGCCCACTCACCCTGGCATGCCTTGATCTGGCTCGCCGGTTGTCTGTCCGTTGTGGCGGCATACTGGCAGGAATCGTTGAAAGAATCACTGCAGGGAATTGACCGCCGGGATTGGATTCTGGCCGGCGTTCTCACAGCTATTGCCCTCGCATCCCGCCTCATCCAACTCGATCAGATTCCTTTCACCGTCAGTGGCGACGAAGGATCGGTCGGGTTGATGGCCTGGGATTATTCGACTGGCGCCCGCAACAACCTGTTAATCATGGGTTGGTTCTCGTTTCCGGCGCTTCAGTTCTGGCCAACAGCCGTTATCCAAGACATTTTCGGGCGGAGCGTTTTGGCCATGCGCATTCCATCTGCAATTGGCGGCGCTCTCACCGTTCTGGCTGTCTATTGGGTAGCACGATGGATGTTCGGCCGTCTCCCGGGTGTTATCGCGGCCCTGTTCCTCTCCGCGTTCAACTACCATCTGCTTTTCAGCCGCATTGCCCTCCCCAACATCTGGGACGGTTGTTTCCTGATGGTGATGGTCGCTGCAATATGGGTAGCCTGGCAGAAGAATGTGCGGTTTGCTTTCATCGTCGCAGGCATCGCCATCGGCCTCGCCCAATTCTTCTATACAACCGGACACTTGCTGCCGGTTTATGCACTGGTATGGGTCCTCATCCTGTGGAAATCACGACCCAAAACGGGTCGCACTTCCGGAATCACAGGTATGATCCTGGTCGCGGCCGTCATCGTGCTCCCCCTCGCACTTTTTTACCTTCAGAATCCCAACGAGTTGGCTGCACCACTCAATCGCGTATCGATATTGAAGGGAGATTGGATTCGGAATACATCACTGGCCACGGGCGATTCGGCACTTATGATCTTCGCCAAACAATTCCGCGATACCATTCTCGGTTTCACCGCACGTCCGATACTGGGTGTATACAGCCCGGGAACACCGATGCTGCTTGCCTTACCAGCCACCTTATTCATCGCCGGTTTGATCATCACCCTGCTGCGAATTAAACGCCCGGAATATAACATCCTCCTGATCACACTCATCGGACCCATACTCGCTTCGACCTTCAGCGTCGGACCTCCCAACGCACAGCGATTACTGATTGCCGTGCCCATCGCTGCGACAATCATCGCGCTGCCCATGCATGAAATCTACCAGCAGATTCGGACGACAAAACCACAATACAACACTCATTTCGCAGCAGCAGCGGTCGCGTTTATGCTCATCGTTGGCTACTCCGAAATTCGTTTCTTCAACCAGGCGATGCAGGAGGGACGATATTCGGATGGAAAAAGCCTCATCGCCCGAAAAATTGGCGATACACTTCGCCAACAAGAGACTGAATTGGAAGTCTACTTTCTGGGCCAACCGGTGATGGGCTACAACACGCTTCCCTGTTTGCCCTACATCGCATCCAATGCCAGTGGACACGACGTTTCCTGGCCGATCGATTGGGAACAATTACCCTCACTTATCGAGGAACCAACCGCGTTCATTATTTTGGCACATAACGCCGAAGCGCTGACGGAGATCGAGCAAAAATATCCCCAGGGCACCACGCTCATCGAACGGGATGATGCCGGGGAGCCATTGTATTATTTCCGCATTATCCAACCGTAGCCGTTGCCGGATTGCCATTCTGGCATGGGATAATCAACGAGGGAGTTATCGAAATTGGTCAGGCAGAGGATGATCCGAAAATCGAAAATTCAAGAACGACTTAAGATTTTTGGTGCCCGTTTCAAGGCAGTATTCACACACCTCTTTACCCCTCACAAATGGGAACGAGTTAACCAACTCTTTGTCGTCGTGCTGCTCCTCTACGCCGTCACGCGTTTGATCGCACTCGAAAAATTCCCGATTTACTTTTTCACCGATGAGGCCGCCCAAACCATTCTCGCGGAAGATCTGGTCAACAACGAGTTTCGGGACGGCGACGGAACGCTGCTCCCTACATACTTCGAAAATAACTACCTCTACAACCTCAGCCTCTCCGTCTACGTGCAAGTGATTCCCTATATGCTCTTTGGCAAATCCGTTTTCGTAACCCGTGCTGTTTCTGCCCTGATATCCGTCCTGGCCGCCATTGCCGTTGGTTTGATCCTGCGTGATATCTTTCGCATCCGCTTCTGGTGGATTGGGAGTCTGGCACTATCGATCACGCCGGCCTGGTTCCTGCATTCGCGCACGGCCTTCGAAACGGTCATTTTCGTCAGCATGTATGCACTGATGCTCTATTTCTACCTGCGTTATCGCAATGGATCTTCTGCCAACCTCCTTCTAACCATACTGTTCGCCGGACTGGCGTTTTACAGTTACAGCGGCGGACAGTTGATCATCGCCGGGACCGCCTTGCTGCTTTTTATCTCCGACTTCCGCTACCACATTGCACATAAACGCACGCTTCTCCTCTCACTCTTTTTGGTATTGTTGATCGCACTTCCGTACGTTCGCTTTCAACTCGACTATGAGGGAGAAACCTATTTCCACTTACGTATGCTCGGCACATATTGGCTGGAAAATATTCCCTTCCAGGAAAAAATTGGGACTTTCATCAAGACGTACCTGCAGGGTTTGAATCCCATATATTGGTTCCTTCCCCAGGAGAACGATCTCACCCGCCATATCATGCAGGGATACGGACACATCATCATCGCCACGCTGCCCTTCATGTTAATCGGCCTGATCGACGCCGTTCGAAAACGAAAGCAAAGTCACCAACGGGCTGTATTGATCGCCATGGTCTGCTCCCCTTTGGGGGCGTCCATCGTGGGCATCGGGATCACACGCATCCTCTCTTTCGTGATCCCGGCCGCCATTCTTACGGCATTGGGGATATCACGTTTGGCGGATTGGCTTTCCCCCCGCGTTTCCTACAAAGCATTCGGCTATGCAGCGATCGCTTTGTTCGCTGGAACGAATCTCTTCATGCTCTACGATTCAACCACACGTGGGTATACGTGGTATGGAGATTATGGACTCTACGGCGCTCAATACGGCGCCCAACAAGTTTTCGACGTCGTCGAAGAACACGCTCGCATGCACCCGAATGACCGCATCTATGTTTCCCCCACCTGGTCGAACGGCACACATATCCTGCAGCGTTTCTTCCTTCCCGAAGACCTCAACGTCCGCCTCGGTAATGCAGATTACTTTCTGTTGGAAAAACGTGATCTCGACGAAAACACACTTTTGGTTCTCACCGAAGAGGAATACTCGGATTTGCTTACCCAGGAGAAAGTCACGGATATTCACATCGATCAAGTTTTGAAGTACCCGGACGGCTCGGATGGCTTCTTCTTCATCCGCATGCGTTATGCCGCGAATGTCGATGAAATCCTCGCCGCAGAAAAGATCGCTCGTCAACAACCGGTGACCAATTACGTGGAAATCGGTGAGCAGTTGGTCGCAATCGAACACACCCAGATTGACCTGGGTAAAATCGAGTACATCTTCGATAACGATCCGTTTACACTCATCCGCACTTTCGATATCAACCCGTTTACGATCAATTTCAACTTCCCCCACGCGATCCGCCTCAGCGGAATCGCAGCCACAACCGGCAGCATGGACATCGTTTTTACCGTTCGCATCTACGGAAACCGGGGATTGGAGGCGATCGAGTTGTCCGATACATTCACCAACCTGCCGGACGATCCAACGGTGGAGATAACCATCCCTGATGCCCCCATAGAAGTTACTCGCATCGAGATCATCATTCTGGGGGAAAGCCTCAGCGACGATAAAGTCCACATTCGTGAAATATCCTTCCACTGAAGCCATATCAACGCGCATATCAATCCAACCAGATCAACCAGATCACAAAACCCACGATATAATCATCCCGTGAAAGATCGGTTTTCGCGCCAGAAACCATCGAGAGCACATACCCTCTGCAGCACATTCTCCGGAGGCATGCATTGAAAGCCATCCTGTTCAACGAGCACGGCGGACCCGAGGTCCTGCGCTACGGTGAGATCGACACCGCAACCCGGTCCCGGAGAAGTTCAAATTCGTCTGCGCGTGGCGGCCTTGAATCGCCTGGATCTGTGGGTCCGTCAAGGCTGGCGGGGCTTGGAAATAACCTATCCGCACATCCCCGGCGCAGACGGTGCGGGCGAGATTTCTGCACTTGGAGAAGGCGTTTTCGACCTGGAGCTCGGCACTCGCGTCGTGATCAACAGCAACATCAGCTGCGGCGAGTGCGAATATTGCCTCGCCGGAAAAGAAAACTTGTGTCGGGAATGGCATTTGCTCGGAGAAACCATCCGGGGCACCTATGCCGAGTACGTCGTTGTGCCACACACGAACGTCATGCCGCTACCCGAGACTATCGACGAGATAACCGCAGCGGCATCAGGCCTGGTCTTTCACACTGCCTGGCATTCGTTGATCCGGCGCGGTCACTTGCAGCCCGGCGAAAATGTTTTAATCGTCGGCGCCTCCGGCGGCGTGAACACCGCCAGTATTCAGATCGCCAAACACATCGGCGCCAAGGTTTTCGTAGTCGGATCGAATGCAGAAAAAATCGGCCTGGCGGAGTCATTGGGCGCTGACGTGTGCATCGACCGATCCAAGGTGGAAAATTGGTCCAAAGCTGTATTTCAAGCCACCGGCCGTCGGGGAGTTGACCTTGTCGTGGACAACGTTGGCGCCGGAAGCATGCCGCTCAGTATGCGCGCTGCGCGAGCAGGAGGCCGCATTCTCACCGTTGGGAACACAGCCGGAGCGAGATTCGAAATCGACAATCGCTTGATCTTTGGCAAACATCTTTCCATTATCGGCTCAACGATGGGCACCCTGCGCGACTTTGAAGAGGTCATGCAGTTGGTCTGTGCCAAAAAAATCAAACCCGCTCTCGACCGCCAATTCCACCTCGAGGAGGCAGCCGCAGCGCAAGCCCGCCTGGCGGCTGGAGAGCAGATGGGGAAAATAACCCTTGCCATCTAAACGACGTCCTCACCTCGTAACTGTTCTAAGCCTGATAGTGTTAACCTATTCAGCCATCCAATTCGCTGGACTGCGGGCAGGTTTGTCGCTTCCCAATTTAGATCTCTCCGTTCCCAGAGGGTATCTTTTCCTCAAAAACGGTGTTTGGGGATTAATCAGCATATTCACTGCCGCAGCACTGTTCTTTGGTTGGCCTCGAGCCCTGCAATCTACGCGGGGCGTTGTCTTGCTGATCGGAATCTGGTATTGGATCGACAGATGGTTTTGCATGCGATCGGACTTCACACGCAGATCATGGCCGGCAGCAGCGATCAGCACAGTGGTTATCGTCGTCGTGGTCTTTTGGATCACGTACCGGAAGAGAGTGCAGGCGTATTACCGGGAGAATAATGTATGAGCCATTCGTCAAAAATCGAGCATCTGCACAATTTACGCAAGGAAGCGCAATTGGGCGGCGGCCAGGAACGTATCGACGCCCACCACGAACGTGGACGGTTAACCGCGCGCGAACGACTCGAGATTCTGCTCGACACCGGTTCGTTCCGCGAGACCGACATGTTCGTCACGCACCGCACATATGATTTCTCGTTGGACCAACAGCGCTATCTGGCGGACAGCGTCGTCACCGGTTGGGGGACGATTGACGGGCGGCTGGTGTACGTTTTCTCCCAGGATTTCACTGTCTTTGGCGGCAGTCTTGGGGAAGTTCATGCGGAGAAGATCTGTAAAATCATGGACATGGCACTGAAAAATGGGGCGCCACTGATCGGCCTCAACGACTCGGGTGGCGCTCGCATCCAGGAGGGAGTTGTCTCGCTCGGTGCCTACGCCGATATTTTCCTGCGTAACACGCTTGCCTCCGGCGTTATTCCACAAATCAGCGCCATTATGGGACCATGTGCGGGCGGGGCAGTCTACTCTCCCGCCATCACGGATTTTATCTTCATGGTGCAAAATTCATCTTATATGTTCATCACCGGCCCGGATGTGGTCAAAGCCGTTACCCATGAAGAGGTTTCCTTCGAAGATCTCGGCGGTGCGGAAGTCCACGCTTCAGAGTCCGGTGTCTGTCATTTTATGGCGCCGAACGAAGCGGATTGTCTCTACATGATCCGGCTGCTACTTTCCTACCTTCCCCAGAACAACATGGAAGATCCGCCCACGTTGATCTCCTCCGACGATCGCCTCCGCACCGAAGAAGCGCTAGATACCATCGTGCCCGACGATCCCAGCAAACCATACAACATGCGCGACATCATCCACCTGGTTGTCGACGACGGCGCATTTTTCG
>Ga0272441_10012398_pt1 | contig 12465 bp, 9 predicted proteins | sample SSMProp6N_FD_193582 | JGI IMG/M metagenome (GOLD analysis project Ga0272441, IMG submission 193582) | Marine sediment archaeal communities from Little Sippewissett salt marsh, Falmouth, MA, United States - SSM-Prop-6N | ecosystem: Environmental > Aquatic > Marine > Wetlands > Sediment ...
ATTTGGGAAAAAATCAGCGAATCTGTTATCATATTCAGGATTAAGTCTAATAAAGAGGTATCGTGTCATGAAAGCGTCAGCGATCTGGATGGTATTTATTGCCGCGTTTGTTCTTGTCTCAACCGCAGGATCGGCACCGGTCAGAGATGAAAATTCTCAGAAATTCCCGAACGTGGGCGGTTTCGACCTCCCCGATCTCGATGATGATCTGGAAGATATCGTCAGGGATGTGACCGACATTGATTACATTGTGAGGAACCTTCCGGGATTCGGTCTCAGTATGGATAACGAGGATCCTGTGACGACATCATTCGATGATGCCGTCACCGAGGTTCCGTACCTGGATGCCTATCCGCATGCGGAGGATGTCGGGATGCGGTTCTTTACTCCACTGAGGGACATCCCGTGGTCGGCGTCAAGTGGAAGGTACCTGATGCCCGGACGATACGAGCACGATCTTGAGACATTCTGCCTGCACGCTGGTACATACGGTCCCGGACAGGGAGAGGGATACCTCTACGCGCCCCTTCGCGGGGAATGGGCAGGGATAGTCCAGTCGATACTTTTCAACTCGCAGTTTCATCCTGAATTTACGCAGACCGAAATTCAATACCTTGTCTGGGCGGTTCTCGCGAGAACCGACCTTAACGACATGAGCGATTACCAGCAGGAAATCGCACGGGTGCTTCTGAGCGATGATCAGCTTGCCGAGATAACGATGTCGGCGTTTGGTGTAATTCCCCGGGATATGATGGGCGATGTTTTTGATTACATAGATGTGCCTTACGACGTTGAGAGGGTGATGCGGTCGAACGCGGATATCAGGAGGCTCGCGACCGAGGAGTTCGCGAGTTACGACGAGCTGGAAGCTGTCGCGATTCTCGCAGGAAATCCACCGGATGGCGCTGACCGTGATATCCCGCAGGAGCGATGGTCATATCATCCGGAGGGGTACTTCATAAGGTACGACCCATCGGGTTATTCAAGAACACATATCAACATGGTTGTGCCGGACTCCTTCGATATAGAAGTCACGGATGATGGCAACCTGATTAATCTCTTGGATGAGCATGGAAGCAGCCTTTCATATGATGGCTCAACACTGACGTACAGCTACAGGGACCCGATGGATGCATATGATTACATTGAGGAAGTCTGGACCGACTTCGATCCCGACGTCTCAGTCCGGGAGTCATGGATTGACGATCACCGGGAAGAAGTCGAACGACTGTGCGGTGAGGATTACGTCGATACGGTTCTGGAGATCGGAAAACTCGGACGTGCGCTTGAGCTGGAACTTGGTCCGGGGCATGGGGAGGCCGCGGCCGCATGCGATTTTGTAATGGAAGCATGGATGAACGCGGTTGTCAGGGTAAACATGGTGCGTCCGACCGACGAGGATGGCGAGGGATCGAAGGACCTTCCGGAGTTCGACTGGCGTGACCGCTGGAGTCCATACGATCCAACCGACGACGTGGCAAATCCCGCGAACCGGGGAAGGCAGAGGCTTGGCGGACGTGACCCGCGTCCGAGTGAAGACCCGGACTGGAGTGCTGGAGACGATCCCAGGATAAAACCATACAAACCGGACAGCCAGCCAGAGGGATCGCGTGCGATGGACGGGGTGAATAAATTCAGCGATGTAACGGACAAGCTGAGCTGGATCGAGAATGGTCCCGCGGGTCATCTCACTAGCTCGTGGGGATTCGCGATTCCGAACAAGATATTCAGCGAGGGACTCAAGTGGGTTGTAAACATGTGGGAATTCTGCGCGGGAGAGATCTCAAGCGATCCGCCGCGTTTCGATTATGACGAAATTGCGGAGCCGGAGGCGTTCACGTTCGTATTTCTCGAATCACCGCAGGACGGACCTGCCGACCAGGTGAACGCGCTGAACGACCTGATGGTCAGTTTTCTCGATGTCGCGGTATTACTAAGGGCTGCGATGATATCTGTTGAGAGACAGAGTGGAGCGGTTATCGATGGTGATGATAACTGGGCTTGGGAGCAGGCGAAAGCCGCGATCTACTACATGCGTCAGTCCGGTTACGCGATGCATGTGGCCGCTGATAAGCTTGACGCATGGATAGCGTTACTGAGATCGCAGGGAGTGACGGATGTGTACGTCACGGCTGAGGATTTCAGCGACGCGCAGGACGAACTGGAATCGAGTGGTTACTCCAGCGAGGAAATGGACATGGCCCGGACACTCGGGATGCCGGAAGCGATAATAGATGAATTCATGGAGCGGGAGCTTTCGGCAAGTCCGCAGGTTTCAGCCGGAAGCCTGTTTCCGATATGCGAGGAGCTGTCCCTGGCCTTGAGGGAGTTCGGGAACTACCTTATTAACATGCCCGACGCCTATCCGGATGGGTACGATTCCGCAGGGATGTGGGTAAGCATAAGTCCGTAAGTTGAAATATAGTTTGTATTCTTAATTTGATCAGTGATGCGATGGGGAGTGAACAGTTCCTCGACCGTATTCGTGTCCTCAGACCCGGCAGGAACGTGAAAGGTCCCATACTTTACTGGATGAGTCGCGACCAGCGCGCAACGCATAATCACGCGCTTCTTTACGCGCAGGATATTGCGGTGGAGCAGAAAGTGCCCCTCGTGGTCGTGTTCTGCATGGTGCCGGAATTCATGGGTGCGACGATTCGGCAGTATTCGTTCATGATCGATGGGCTACATGAGACATCCGGCAGGCTTGCGGAGAAAAATATTTCACTGGTTGTACTTACCGGGGATCCGGTTAAAAAACTACCGGAATTCATCAGGCAGCATAAGATCAGTGTTCTTGTAACCGATTTCGATCCACTCAGGATTAAAAGGAAGTGGGTTACTGAAGTAAGTCACTCGATTGATATCCCTCACAACGAGGTGGATGCGCATAATATTGTCCCGTGCTGGGTGGCGTCCGATAAACAGGAGTACGGCGCCTACACTATCCGTCCGAAGATTCACAGGCTGCTTGATCGATTTCTTGTCCGGTTCCCGTCCCTCAAAAAGAACAGGCATTCGTATGATATCCCGGCTGACAGTGTTGACTGGGATAAAATACGGGAGTCTGTCAGGGTCGACAGGAAGGTCAAAACCGTAGAATGGCTGAAGCCCGGTACCGGTGCGGCGGAAAAAATTCTGAAGGAGTTTCCAAAGCATAAGCTCAGCGGATATTCCATCAACCGGAACGATCCGAACCTTGACGCACAGTCGAATCTGTCGCCCTATCTTCACTTCGGGCAGATATCAGCGCAGGATGTCGCGCTTGTTGTTTCAAAGGCCGATGCGCCGGTGGAGGATAAGGATGCTTTCCTGGAGGAGCTTATCGTCAGGCGTGAGCTTTCAGATAATTTCTGTTATTACAACCATAATTACGACAGCATTAAAGGAATCCCGGAGTGGGCGGCCGCAACACACAGAACCCACAGGCGTGATGAGCGGGAATATATATATTCGTTGAAGAATTTCGAAAAGGCTAAGACTCATGAGGGCTTATGGAATGCTGCTCAGCTTGAGATGGTTAAGTCCGGTAAGATGCACGGTTACATGCGGATGTACTGGGCGAAGAAGATCCTGGAATGGAGTGAATCGCCGGAAGAGGCGATAAGGATCGCAATCCACCTGAACGATAAATACGAACTTGACGGTCGTGATCCGAACGGTTACACGGGAGTAATGTGGTCGGTTGGCGGAGTGCATGACCGCCCATGGACCGAACGTCCGGTATTCGGGAAAATCAGGTACATGAATGAAAACGGCGCACGGCGTAAGTTCGACGTTGATGAGTACATCGAGAAATGGACAGGTTAATATTGTGAGTCAGGTGAATAGGCGTCGTTTTGAGGGTTTAAGGCGGAAGTAGTCAAGCTTGGTAAAAATCGGGAAGTAGGGCAGGCTGAGAGTTTCTTCGAGCCAGGCCGCGCACTTAGCCCCGTGAAAGGTATCACCTTCCTCCTGCTTAACAAGCAGATTGATATTGCCGGAGTCAGGATTAATTTCAAGGATTCTACCCCGGAACGCCTTTGTTTCCTCGGCGCTTCCATCCACACTTCCGGTTCTGATCCGCTCAAGCTCATCGATGACACTTGATGAAATTTCTCCGGAAGAACCGTTCCCCGGGGAGAATTTATACGAAGCGGCCGCAATCATTGCGAACGGATTTTTCGTTGAAAGGTGACTCGCATCCATAGCCATGACAGGCTCTATGCCGTCCGGGCAGATATTAACGAGTCTCCTGATCGCTTCGCAGGGATAAAGCGCTTCCGCAAGCTGAAGGTATGTGTACTCACACATCGACTCAACGCCGACCGGTGTTGGTGGCGAGGTTTTCATTTTCAGTTTTCTGGTTGGACCTTCACCGATCGCGATTTTAAATCCGGCCTTGATGTAAAGGGCCTGCTGCATCGCCTGCCAGTCGAGGTGACCGATAAATCTCATCAGGCCATGCTTGCTGAATCGAATTAATAGAGGAAATTTCTCTGTATATGCAGAATGTGTCATTAAAAAGACCTACTCGAATTCACCCGTTTCAGCGTTGATGTTGGTCATGGAACCGGTAATTGAAACCTCCCAGAAAATTACCGAATCCCCAAGGCCCATCGGATCGGAGTTCCTGCTGACAAGTTCGACATTAACTATTTCGGCATCCGAGCCAAGGCTTTCACGTGCAAGCGACAGGGCCTCATCACGGTCGATGTTTATCTCGACCGGAGATGTGATTCCATGGTTTAAAAAATCGATAAACAGGGGTGCTGTAATATCCGATGCTGCCGCAATAACGACGGTTCTTGTGCATATGCTGAAGTCGTCCACGGTTTCATAAAACCTGAACTGGCAGTATTCGTCTGTCACGCTGATCCATTCGGACAGAACGTAACCCTGTTCTTCGAGGCCGATCATTTCCGCAATCCGCAGGGGCAGACCGTCGGCGGGTGCAAGCTGCTGTGGAGTAATCGGATTTTGTCGCGCCTGTGAAAGGAAATACTTAATCTCACCGGAATTTTCGAAAACATCAATGACCGCGATCTCCTCTCCCATGTAACCGATGTGAACCCGCCAGAGAAGCACATCGGGAACCGGGAGAAGTTCGATCGAATCGACAGTAAGTTCAACGGTGTCATATCCAAGGGTTTCCATGAAATCGAGCGCAGCCGATTGTAACGCTTCAGTGACAGGGTCGAGTGTTTCTGCAACATCTGATGTTTCCTGCAGGTTTTCACTGACCGGTAATGGCTGGTCCGGTTGCTGCTGTTGTGTCTCTGATGCAGAGCAGCCCGAAACTGAAATTGTGGCAGCGATCGAGACGATAAGGACCGTTAAGTAAAGGGATTTCATGAGTTTATGATAGTACAACGGCATGAAAAATAAAAACACCCCCGCAGGTGCGGGGGCGATGGAGAAATATCACAAATAAGTTATTCGATTTCAGCCCAGAATTTCATTGAATGAAGCTGCCATCCTGTACCGGTAGGAGTGTCGTAATCGTCCGCGCTGTGGGCATTGAAACATAGCTGGACATCCTGAAGCCCCTTAAGAGGGTTGCACTCGTAATTGGAGTAAGTGGGATCTGCCATGGTTCCCCATCCGTTATGGTGTGAAAAAGCCCTGTTTGTCCAAGTGTTGTACCACTGGCAGCCATGACAGGTTTTATTTATCAGTCCAAGGTTACCGTAAGTGTACGGGAAATGGGGAGCCTGTCCGTTGATGAAGCTCAACCAGAGACTGCTTGCCGAACACGGGGCGACGTCGAAGTTGATCGTGCTGCCGCCATCGACGGTGTAACCGATAATATATCCACCGAGACCGTACATGGTCGGGCCGAATGCGTAGCCCGGTCCTTCGCCCGAATGATACACCTGGAAGTTAAGCGTGTAGGTTCCGGATGGTATATCGATCTCCGGAGTCATGAGAGTGCGGCACTGGTCGCCGTTGTAGATACCGGAAGTGTTGCCATTTTCATCCCAGACGTTATCGACATACTGCCATGAAACACCGTAGCCGTATGATATCTGGGTGAAGCTTCCGTCATCATCGTCGCCGTCCCATTCCCAGATTATCGCCGTGCATATCACGTAAAGTGTAGTCGCAGGCACTTCCACGGTTCCATCGCTTACAACACAGTCGATGTTGTATTCCTTGAGGTCGGTGGCACCGAGTGATGCAAAATCAATATCGATGTTACCCATTCCGTCACCCGGGAGATCCTCGAAACCGGTTATCGGGTCGCCCGTGCTGAAGTCGGATACAGTCCACGAGTAGGTTAACGTGTCGTCCGGGTCGGGGTCATGCGCTGTTACCGAATAAGTTTCGGTGTCCAGGATGAATGGATTAACTTCACCGTCAACGCCGGTGTCGACAATTGGGTCCTTGTTGTAGGGAATATCCGCGACAAACAGGTCGAACCTGAAAAACGCTGCGAGTGTTTCATCCGGGGCCGGGGCCGGGTATTTGCACGTGTAATCATAGTCACCGTACTCGGCGATAACCCAGTACTCGGCGTCGTTACCGTTAAGGCTGTCGGGAGTGAACTCCACGTGATAAGTTGAGTAATTCTCGTTTCCTCCAATTACATTCATGACGGGATCGAAAGATTCGACGGCAGAATGGATCGAGGATTCGATGTAGATAGTGGATGGAGCGTATTCCCACTGCCACAGGTCGATATCTGCGATGAAGTCGCCACCCTTGTCGGAATCACTCGCAAAATATATATCAGGTGTGATACCGACGGAGCATGCGATGGATTCCACGGCGTTCTCAACGAGGGGATTCTCATCTGGAGCCTCGCCCCACGTCGCGATGACAGCGTAACCGTAGCTGACGTTCGGAGTCGGGAGCGGGAACCTGAGGTAGTAGTTCCTGGTGTTCGTGGCACCGGCAGTGAAAATACCGTTGCCAAGCGCGTTGTCACCGGTTTTCAGCCATGTGAACAAGTCATCTTCCGGGCCGATTCCGTCGCAGTAGTATTTGTACGGGTTAAGGGTTGCGGTGAGCTTGTCGGTATAGTCGGGAGTCGCAAGTTTTCCGGGGGTGTAACCCAGAACGCCGGGGCCGGTAAATTCCGATGCGTTAAACCAGCGAGAATATCCATCGGGATTACCCACCGGGCCATCATGGGGGTCGCTGTAAGCCGGGTTGGTGTCATCTGGATTGTAGTCGTACATTTCCTGATCCGCACCGGCTGTCGCGTATTTCAGCCCTGAGCCGTAGTCCATTGTAGCTGCTCCGGCACCCATGAAAATACCGCGCACGTCGTAGCCGTCGTACTGGTGAAGTCCGGGAAACGGGTGTGTGATCGAAACATCGATGTCGACATCGATGTACCCCGGTTCGACTGGTGTCCCGTGGATATTGAATCCAAGGTTCGCGGGGCTGTTGTTCACGAATGTCGTAACATTAGCCGTGAACATTGCGTTGTGATTGGGAACCACTTCAACCGACTGATTTTCAAAATCGAAATAAAGGTCGTAAATTCCCCAGACATGGGTCTGCTGACCGGAAGTATCCGCTGAGCCTGCGGTAAGACCTTCCTGCCCATCGGTTGGAGTGACCGGCAAGGAATCACCACCTGAGCATCCGATAATTATCATAGCGATGACAATTACCGATGTAACTAACACAGTCCATCTGTACATGGCAGCCTCCAATGATTTTATCTATTCAAACGAGACGAAAAATTGAATCCCCGTTCATCTATGAGACCGTTAAGTTATTGAAAAGATTAATATGTTCGCCACCAGCATTATAGTATATGATATCACATTTAACAAATAATCTGGTTTCCGGAGGAAGGTTAAGGACCCAAAGATTGCGGAAATATGAGAATGTGGCCATAATTGAAGCAGTAAAATTATGTAATTAGCGGTTTTTAATATACATGGGAGGACCTATGTTTTATCGAACTCTTTTAACGATTTTCGGAATGTTACTGATTTTAATCCTGGTCTCGGCATGTCAGTCTGGAACAGCCAGCAACTCTACCGACATTGTAATGACATGGGGTGGACTGGGGAAAGATGAGGTATCCGGAATAGCTGTCGATGGTGATGGGAATATTTTTGTCGGGGGCAGTTTCAGTGATGTTGTAGATTTTAACCCGGGTCCTGGTACAGATGAACAGTCCTGCACACGGGATGCCAGCTACTATCACGAGTCGCAGACATACATGACGGATGGGTTCATCAGCAAGTTCGATGCGAATCGGGATCATCTCTGGACGGTCACGATGGGATCGAAGTACTCGAACGATATCCTTGACGTTGCGGTTGACAGTCAGGGGAATATTTATGCCGTGGGGGCATCCGCGGGTCTTGTCGATTACGATCCCGGTGCGGGGCATTACATACTGGAATCGGCCGGTGGAAGCGCGGATGCATTTGTTGTCAAATACAGTCCTGACGGTCAGCTTGTATGGGCAAACCAGTGGGGCGGAAACATGCCCGATTACGCCCGGGGAATCGCTTTAAGTGAGGACGGTGATATATACATTGCCGGGCAGTGTAAAAATTCGGTCGATTTCGATCATACCGACGGAATTGAACTAAATGATTCAATCACAACACCGCCAACTCCCTACCTCTTAAAACTCGATTCGGATCGCGCATTTGAATGGGTTCTAACCTGGGACATTACACAGAGCGCGCAGAACCAGTGGGAATTCGGGGAGTGCAGGGATGTCGCGATCGGTCCCGGTGGAGATATCTATATTGCGGGAACGTATTCCGGTGTGATCGATCTCAACCCGGGGTCCGGATCAGACAAGATTGCGGCTGGCGGGAAATATGACGAGGGGATATTCATTGTGTCGATCGGGGAGGACCGGAATTACAGGTGGGGTTATGCGTGGCGCGGACGTGGTGAAACCGGAATGAACGCCAAGGGTCCGGCCCTTGGCGTCGACGATACCGGAGACGTGTACATCACGGCGGGATTTTATGGTGAAACAGACCTTGACCCGGGAGAAGGTGATGCAGTGTGTACACCGGTCAACGGGGTGGATGTATTTTTAACGGGTTTCACATCTGGTGGACAGTTCCGCTGGACGAGGACGTGGGGCGGACGGAACGATGATTTCGGAATGGCCCTGGACGTCGGGGCCGGCGGAGAAATAGTCGTCGCGGGGGATGTGGCGATCGGCGAAGTGGATTTCGATCCTTCCGCGGACTCCGAACTCGTGCGCGAAACACAGGGGTTCATAAATGCCTTCGTGAGTGTTTTTGATTCCGAGGGGAACCTGACCGGAACCGCGGCTGTGGGAACCGAATCCAGGGTACGGGCGAGGGCAGTCGTAACGGCAGGCCGGGACACTGTGTATCTGGGTGGTGTTTTTACAGGCCTTACGGATTTCGACGTCACGGAGTCGGAGGCACAGCGCGAATCTGCAGATATTGATTTCGACTGTTATGTTCTCAGGCTGGAACCGGTACCCGGAATACCATCTGAAAGATAAGATGGGCGACTTTTGGAACTGTCAAGGGCGAACGCAGGTAAAGAAGTTAAATTTTTTGGATTTTCCTCAGTAATGAAAAACAGGGAACTGATAAGCTACGGGTTGACACATTTAAATTATTCTACTTATATAAGTTAGCCATAACATGATATTACATATTGATATTGTATAGATTGGAACTTCCCGAATCGACGACCAAACCTTAAGTCAGCAAGCGTTTACTTGCGGATATTCAGTTACATTAAGGTAGCCAATTTTTAAAAATAATTGATATTATGGGGGGTGCCAGATGGACTGGAGGGTGCAGTTCATGCGAAAAAAGGGGTGAAACTGGTAACCTAAAACTGGGGTCCAATTGGAGGTTTTCACAATGCTTGTTTTCACTTATATTGTGAGTAGAAATTTTCGGGCAGTTGGGGAGTGTAGCGGGTACAGGATGCACATCCAGATCGACAAGAATGCCCCTGTCCCCCTCTACCGGCACACCGTTGCCAATGTTCGCCGCCTTATCGATGCAGGCCTCCTCGCAACCGGTACCCGCTCCCCCCACTACCGAAAAATTTCAAGGAAATTATACGCCAACATGGCAAATAAACAACTGTGTATAGCTTTTTCGGGCAGTTAGGGTTGGCGGGTACGGGATGCACATCCAGATCGACAAGAATGCCCCTGTCCCCCTCTACCGGCAAATCGTTGCCGAAGTTCGCCGCCTTATTGATGCAGGCCTCCTCGCAGCCGGTACCCGCCTCCCTTCGTCCCGTGAACTTGCAGAAAAGCTCGACGTCAGCCGTAAAACAGTATTAATAGCTTTTCAGGAACTGATCGCTGAGCGTTACCTTGAATCACGACCACAATCCGGTACTTTTGTAGTAGATCGTTCCGCGCTCGCTGATATATCCAGCGAGCCGGCGCGTTTAGAGGAAGAGGAGGAGCAGGCAGGGGAAAAAATCATGGACTGGGAGCCGTACCAGATTCCCGGTGGTTTTTTCTCTCTTCCCCCGCAGCGCGAGGCCACGAAGCAGACTACAAAACCGATCAGTTTCATCAAGGCACTGCCGGACAGCCGCCTTTTCCCGTTTGAGCAGATCAAACAGATCACGCAGCAGCTTCTGTGGGATCCCAAGGCTTTTTTCTTTGACTACGGACATCCCCAGGGATACCAGCCCCTGGTTGAATATATAGAGCAGAAGGAAGCGCTTGCCGGGGTTGCGATGGCACCCGGCAAGAATGACGTCGTAGTAGTATCGGGCTTTCAGCAGGGACTGAACCTGCTTAGTAACCTGATCTTCAGGCCCGGAGAGGCTGTCATTGTCGAACAGCCCACATATGCTGCCATCCTGAACCATCTGATCGCGCGAAGAATCCCATATTATGGGGTTCCCGTTGATGACAAGGGAATGAAGGTCAGCGAGGTTGAGAAGATCCTCAAGAAGGAAAAAATTGGGGCAATTCTCACGATACCGACCTTCCATAACCCTACCGGCACGGTACTTCCACTGAACAGGCGCAAAAAGCTGATAGAAATTGCGGCTGAACACCAGGTTCCGATAATCGAGGATGACTGGGCGAGGAACCTGAGGTATGACGGCCCGGACGTCCCGAGTCTGAAGAGCCTGGATGAACCGGGAGTTGTAATCCGTCTCGGAAGCTTCTCGAAAATCTTCCTGCCGGGACTGAGGCTCGCGTGGGTGACGCTCCCGAGCGAGCTTGCGGTACCGCTGGTACGGATGAAACGGGGATGTGATCGGGGGGACAGTTTCTTCCTACAGGTTATCATGCACGAGTTCATACTGAAGGGCTATTTGGACAAGCATATAAGGCGCACGAAAAGGATATACAAGTCAAGACGCGACGCACTTCTTGAAACGATGGAGGAAACATTTCCCGGGGAACTTGAGTGGACGAAACCTCATGGAGGTTTCAGTCTCTGGGTGAACCTGCCGAAGAAGATCAAATCACTGGCACTTTATCATTACTGTCGCGAACGTGGCGCGGAATTCGCGGTCGCGAATTTCTTCTGGCCGGGCAAGCAGGACGCATCTGGGTTCCGTCTGAGCTGGAGCCTTCTCGAGGAAGGCGAGATAATTGACGGGGCAACACGCCTGGGCCAGTCTCTGAAGGATGTAATGAAGGATCATCATATCCTGGATGATCTGGCAAAAATTTATGGTGAACTCTGATTCTCTTGGTATACTGATATAGAGGAGTTTTAAGAATTATTTTAATTCGGAGGGTTGATGAAAAATGCGGGAAACTGGAAGAAAAGCATACAATCAGACTACACACCGCACCTTTATAAGAGGCGTTGGCTGGTTTACGAGCATTATCGCGATTGCGATACTGGTCACGGCCTGTGGTGGAGACGGGGGAACCCCATCGCCCGGCGACACCACCGCCTCTTTGTCCGGTGTGGTTAATTTTGCGGGAGACGTACCGCTTGCGGCACCTCCGGGCGACGCATTTGACGGCCCGGTACCTCCGGGTGTCAGGTACGGTGCACGGATAGTCGATCCCGGTGACGATATCGGTGGTACACCCATTCCCAAACCGGGAACACTGAGCGAAGGTGGGCTGTTCGGGTTCACCGGGCTTGACCCCGATGTACGATCCTATTTCAACCTGAGGTTTACGGTTGATGCGAACCTGGAGAACGATGGAAGCACCCGCACGCCGGTTAGTTTCAACATACCCGTTTCACTGGCAGCCGGAGTTGCATCGCTTCTGAATGTCGAGGTCAGCCGTCCGGAGGAAAAGGTCCTCGAGATGTCCTACACGTACATGGGACCCGACGGAAGCCGGACCATACGCGCACGGCTTGACTTCACTACCGATCTTCTGACCTTCGATCTGGATTCGGACGGGCTGTTTGACGACCTGATCTCGATCGATACGAACCACGACACGGTTCCCGACAACCAGGCGCTTCTGATGGCAATCCTGGAGCCGGGGCTTATAACTGAAGCTTTCGGCGCAGTTACCGGAATCGGATCGAGCAAGGTAATGCTTGCCGGGATGGA
>Ga0272441_10012399_pt1 | contig 12464 bp, 11 predicted proteins | sample SSMProp6N_FD_193582 | JGI IMG/M metagenome (GOLD analysis project Ga0272441, IMG submission 193582) | Marine sediment archaeal communities from Little Sippewissett salt marsh, Falmouth, MA, United States - SSM-Prop-6N | ecosystem: Environmental > Aquatic > Marine > Wetlands > Sediment ...
AGGCAACCGTCGACATCGGTGAAGGTCCGACGACCTACGAACGGGTCGAACCGATCGTGCCCACTCCACAAGACCTGGTGGAGTACACCGGCACCTACTACAGCCCCGAAGTAGCTACCACATGGACAATCGAACTCGATGGCGACCGTCTCATCGTTCATCGCCCCCGCCAGGGGATCAGCGCGTTGGCGCCTCTGTGCAAGGACGTGTTCATCGATCCCTGGGCAGGTGCGCTCCTGCACGGCAACGCCCAGTGGATCATCGCCTTCGATCGCGCCGGTGCGCGCATCCGCGGCCTCCGCGTGTGCGCCGCCGGTGGCCGCGGCCGCAACCTGAAGTTCGACAGGAAGTAGGAGAGAGCTGCCGTTAAGCGTGCCCGCAGAGCCGTACCGGGACGCTTCGCGCTGCCCAAGGGTGTAAGTGCCGCCGCTTCGGACGATGCGAAAGCCCCACTACACGCCGCTTCCGTCCGTGTCCCTTCCCGTACTCGCAACTCGACGCAACCCTTCGACAGTTGGCCCAGTTCATCTCCGTAGTCTACATTGTCGTGTGTCAGATGTTGTAGATTGATGCGTGCTCAATACGAAACTCAGCGAGCCGATCACCTTCTTCACGTTTCGGTTGTCTGTGGTATGATGTGAGAGTAGGTGGGATAAGCGATCCAGAGACTGGGCAATCGGAAGGCAGGTGGCAGATGGAGCTGGCAGCACTTATCGCAGCTGTGCCGTCAATCGCCAAACTGGCTAATGAAGCGCTGTCCGCCGTCGGTCGAGTGCGCTCGAACCTGGCTGCAAGGAACGATGGTGCAAAGGAGCAGGCGACAGAGGCCCTGAATGGCCTCACTGAGAGCCTGAAGCATGCTGGTGTGCTCGCGGAGTGGGCCGAGAAGTACTTCTCAGCCTATGCTGGCATTCAGAACCTTGTTCACCGGTGCCTCCGGGCAAGGGCTCTCCTGGCTGACGCGCAGGATACCCTCTCCGAAGGCAGTGAAGCACGTCATGACGTCAAATGGAATGAGTTCCGGCAGGAGTTCGACCGCATTGACGAGGATGCAACGCTCAGCAGACAGATCATCCTCAACCAAATGGAGTACTACGACGACCGCGACCGAGACCGTTGCGAGCTCCTCGTGTCCGAGTTCGACAAGCAGTACTCGGCGGCTGAGGCTCACGTCTCCTCAGAGTCCGTGGAACGGATACCGCAGCATCTGGACGACATGACAGGCAAGCTGCGTCTTCTAGAGGATCTCTTCCGGCATTCCCTTCAGGAGAAAATACTGCACGGACTCACGCGGCTGAAGGGTGTGTAGAGCCATGAAGAGGCCGGCGAAGCCTCCGGGATTGAACACGGGAACTGGTGTGAGGCGCTCACTACGTGCCACCACCGAGCCAGATCCGTTCGGTGTCGCCTCCAAGACAAGACACACATCGGAGTCGATCCTTGACGAACTCGAAGAACGGGTAGGGTTCGCCTATCACAGCGTACGCCTGCTGAAGCCAGTCGTGAAGCTGCTTTTGGAGAGCAGGGACATCCTCCAAGACTCGAAAGCGCTTCGCAAGCTCAGCGCCGCGTCGTCTGCTCCACTGATAGAAGAAGCAGAAGCCATCAAGGACAGAATCGACGATCGGCTCTGCCCTTTGCAGTCGGAGGTAGAGTCGGGTTTGCGCGAGATGTCAAGGGAGTGCGATCCAGGTGGCAGGCTCGGCATTCTTGTGGATCAGCTTCGGCAGGGACTCGTCAAAGCTACCGCGAAGCTTAGTCTCGATGACCCGAAAAAGAGACTCGCAGAGGGCTCTGAGGCGCTTGCCGGGGTGAGGGCGAGCGTACGGGACCTGCACGTGGAGATCGAGGGAAGAGCCAATGAGGCCCTGAAGAGCGCTACCGGGGCACTCAGCAGATTCACCGTGGCCATTGGACCCGCAGCCGCGAAATCGCACCATCGGTCACAGGCGGTTCCGCAAGGCGGGCGGAAACGGCTCGGCGTACGATCGACGAAAGGACGTACGCCCCAAGCGCCCCATCGCCCATGAGACAGGAGGACCTGAGATGACTACAAAGCGAGATCAGCCCGATGCCGATGAGTGGTTGGCCCTCTTGGATGGAGGCTTGTCCGCACAGGAAGAAGATCGCCTCGTGAAGAGAGGGCTAGAGCGGCTCCACGACTTCCTTGCAGCAGACCCGCTTGCGGAGAGACGGCTGACCGAGCTTCTGGAGCGCAGACTCGGCGGGCCTATGGATGCTGATACGTGGGATGCAATGAATGCCAGCTTGTCGCAGTACTTCGGCCAGGATCTTGCCTGCCTTCTCTACTGGGTCGTCGCAGCCGAAACCGACATGGCAAACAGACTCGAACGTATCGAGGGGTTTGCCACGCCGCCTGTTCTGTCCTTCCTTCGTGCGGTTATCGGCATCTACGGAATCGACATAACACACGCCTTCGACCTCTGGCAGTATGGGCCTGACAATTGGCGTGTCGCCAAACGCGAGATCCTGTTTGACGCAATCGAGGACACCTTCCGGATCAGCGTCACGATCGAGAAGTTCAGCGGCGAGGAGATGATGATCACGGGTGTCCCCGATTCCATTCTCAGGCTAGCAACGTCTCTTGTGTACACGGCTGCTCTCCTGCCTGGAGAAGGGTCTGAGCCGTACGCGGAAGAGAGCGTTGGGCAGTTCGTCGACGAGTGCGCTCACTTGCTCACCCGCCTTGATGCGGTCTGCCAAGCCCAGAAGAAGCTTGCAGAGACAGACGGATAGCATCAGGTGCGTGCCAAGCTTGGACAGGGTCAAGCCGCTCCCATCGGCTTCGCACATCGCGTATAAGAGACACCCATCGAACGGATGCTCATAATCTGGCAACAGGAGAAGCCCACCGCGGTCGAGGCGCCGCTGGGCAAACTCGCGTGCTCACTCTGTCGTGGCGTGGTTCTGCGGGCAATCAGCGGATGTCCTTGGGGATGCCTGGCTGCGTGCATGCACCGTAATGAGTCGCTTCTCAGAAGATCATGAATCATAAGGCGGCATCGGCAGCAAGCGGCGACGTGTCTCTCAGAGCTGAGGCGCGCCTGGCCGAGGCAGTCAAGCCGCGGATCACTGTTGACGGCTCTCGGGCGCGCTGGTAGGATCCGTTGTAGAAGCTGGCGGCAGGGCTTCGAAGGGGCAAGACATACTCATTAGGCGTGTTGCTGGAGGGTTGTCCGCGTGTCTCCTGATGGCCTTCGCGGTGTCGCCTGATCCCGTGGCAAATGACGATTCCCTTCTCGCTCCCGTTCGGATTGGCGACATCGTCGAATCGTCTACGGGCATGGTTGTCGCGGCACACCCTCAGGCCGCCGCTGCCGGCGCTCAGCTGCTCTCCGAAGGCGGGAACGCCATCGACGCGGCCGTTGGGACGGCGTTCGCCCTCGCCGTGGTCGAGCCGGAGGCGTCAGGGCTCGGCGGAGGAGGGTTCCTTGTCCTGTACGACGCGGGCACGAAGACGTGCGTCTCGTTGGACTACCGCGAGACCGCGCCCGGCTCGTCCACCGAGACGATGTATGCCACCGGCGGTCCGGGTATGCCGGGACACTGGGACGCGCCGACCACCAACGCAGAGCAGGCTTCGCTGCAGAGGTATGGAGGCCAAGCCGTAGGCGTCCCGCGGACGGTCGCCGGGCTCGTGCGCGCCCACGAGCTCTACGGGCAGCTGCCACTCGCCGATGTCCTGGAGCCGGCGATCCGTCTTGCGGAGGACGGGTTCACCGTTAGCGATGCGCTGTACAGCGCAATCCTTAACGTCTACGACATTCTGCTATCGGACGACTCGATGGCGGCCGCGTTCCTTAACGACGACCTACCGTACGAACCCGGTCACACCATGCAGCGGCCGGATCTGGCCGAGACGCTCCGTCGGATCGCCTCGGCAGGAGCGGAGGACTTCTATCGAGGTGCGATCGCCGAGGACATCGTCCGCGCCGTGCGGGCTGCCGGCGGGATCCTCGACGCGGCCGACCTCGCCTCGGTCGAGGTGGAGGCCTCGGCTCCGCTGGAGACGACGTACCGCTCGCTGCGGCTTGTCGCCCCACAGCCGCCCGCGGGCGGACTGACGGTGTTCGAAACGCTGGCGATCCTCGAAGGCTACGACCTTGGCCCCACTGCCGTCAGCGAAGCGGACAGGCTCCACCTGATCGCGGAGGCGACGAAGCGGGCGTTCGCGGATCGCGTGGCAGCTGTCGGGGATCCTGCGTTTGTCGACGTCCCAATCGCCACCCTGCTCGGCGCCTCGTGGGCTTCCGCTCGTCGAGCAACGATCGACCCACACCAGGCCGTGCTCTTCCCCGATCCGGGTGCGTTCGAGTCGTGGAGCACCTCCCACGTGTCGGTTGTCGATGCGGACGGCAACGCTGTCGCATTAACGCAGTCGATCAACCTCTTCTTCGGCTCCCGCGTCTTCGTCCCGGAGTGGGGAATCCTGATGAATAACACCATGGCCGACTTCGATCCCAAGCCGGGTGGCCCGAACAGCGTGGCGCCGGGGAAGTCGCCCGCGAGCAGCATGTCCCCGATGCTGGCGTTCGACGGGCACGACCTGCGGGCCATTCTCGGCACGCCCGGGGGAACTCGAATCACGAGCACGCTCGTCGGCCTGATCGTGCAGTACGCGGATCTCGGACGCCCCCTATCAGAAGCGATCGACACGCCACGGATTCACGCCGAAACGGATACACTCTACCTTGAAGCGCGTTTCGGGGGCGACGTCGTCGCTTCGCTCGAGGCACGCGGCCATCCGATCGAGATGCGAGGGGCGTACGACCTGTTCTTCGGTGGAGCGCATCTGATCGATCTCCGCGATGTGGAGATGACCAAGGTGTATGTTGGCGTCGCCGATCCGCGGCGAGCGGGGCAGGCGGCCGGTTTGTAGCGAAGGAGGTGTAGCGAGTACGTGCTCTCAAGGGGACGAGATCCGACCGAACGCTCGAAGTGACACCCGCTGTAAGGGGAAGTGAGGAGGCAGAGGAATGAATCACATCTACAAGCGACGTCTGATTGTCCCGGTGTGCGTGGCGCTCGTCGCGCTGATCGCGTGGGCGCTTCCCGCCGGCCAGATCGAAACCAGTGTGGAAGGCATGGTGGCGTCAGCTCACCAGCTGGCATCGGATGCCGGCGCGGAGATCCTCGCTGCCGGCGGGAATGCGGTCGATGCCGCTGTCGCAACGGCGTTTGCGATCACCGTCGTCGAGCCGAACGCATCGAGCCTCGGCGGCGAGGGGTTCATGGTGCTCAGCCTCGCCGACGGACGCGATATCGCCATCGACTACCGCTCCGTGGCACCTGGGCACATCACCCACGAGGACGACAACGACGTCCCCCGGCGCGGGCCAGAGTCGACGTGCGTTCCGGGTCTCGTCGCCGGATTGGCGCTCGCACTCGAGGAGTACGGAACGATGAGCCTAGCCGAGGTCATGGCCCCGGCGATTCGCCTAGCGAAGGAGGGCTTCGCGCTCGACGAGGTGCTCAAGTCGAGGATCTCCGATGCCTACGACTGGATGTCGACCGACCCGATAGCGAGTGCTGTCTATCTGCCGGACGGCTTGATCCCCGAGGCTGGAACGATCCTCGTGCAGTCTGACATGGCGGGCGCCCTGGAGCTGATCGCGGCTCAGGGACCGAAGGTGTTCTATCGCGGGGAGATCGCGCTGGCGATCGAGGCGGCTACCGAGGGATTCCTCCGCTACTCGGATCTTCAGCGCTACGCCGCCGTGATCCGCACGCCAGTGCTGAGCACGTATCGGGGCTACGAGGTGATCGGTGCGCCGCCGAACGTCGCCGGTGCCACCGTGGCCGAGGCGCTGAACATCCTTGAGACCTTCGACCTCACGGACTACATCTGGAGCGACGCGGCGGCGATCCACTTGATCGCCGAATCGCTGAAGGTCGCGTCCGCCGATCGGTTGCCGTACGTCGGCGATCCCGACTTCTTCGACGTCCCGCTCGATGCACTGCTGTCAAAAGCGTACGCGGAAGCGCGGGCCACGTTGATCGATCCTGACTCGGCGATCGTGCCCACCAACAGCGTCCCGCCGGGGAACCTTGAGTATGTGCATCTGCTTGGGCTGGCAACCCCCGTCGACGAGGTCTACTCCACATCGACGACGCAGGTATCGGTCCTCGATGATGCGGGGAACGCCGTAAGCATCACGCAAACACTCTCCAGCTTCTGGGGGTCTCGGGTGATGGTTCCGGGGTATGGCTTCTTCATCAACGACGAGCTCCACAACTTCAACGACTACAACCCCAACAACCTCGCGGACATCAATGTCCACGAGCCGTTCAAGCGACCGCGAACCGTGATCGCTCCGACGATCGTCCGCGATCCGGACGGCGAGGTGTTCATGGTCGTTGGCACCCCTGGGGCAGGCTACATCCCGTCGACGGTCGTGGAGACGATCGTCAACGTCATCGATTTCGGCATGACACTCGAGGATGCCATCCGGACACCCAAGTTCTGCAGCAGGGTATCCTACAAGGAACTGCGGATGGAGGGCGGCTATCCACAAGCGACATTGGATGCACTGGCGGCGCTCGGACACATCGTCAAGGCTGACTACGGTGAACTCGTCACCACCTTCGGCGGTGTCAACGCCATCCTCGTCGAGGACGGCGTGATGACGGGCGTCGGCTCGTTCCGGAGGGACGGTGGCGCGGCAGCGCCGTAGCGGATTCCATCGTGCGACCGCCGAGGGCGTGCCTTCGGCGGTCGCGTTGACTCGAAGGGGGTTTTCGATGAAGCGACGAAGAGCAGTAGGAGCCACCCTCCTCGTCATGCTGGGGGTATTCGGCGCGTTCGCCGCAGCACAAGGAGACGATGTCCAGACCGGCTCGTTGACGTTCGCGCAGCCTGTTCTCATCACGTCCATCGGCCAGAGCGCGGGAGCCGCACAGGCCCGCGTGGTGGCAATCAAGGCGGGCATCGATGCAGCATACACCCAGCGCGCAACGATCGAGGAGCTGGAAGGATTTGCGACGTTGATCGTCGTACTCGGAGCCAGCAGCAAGGGACTCGGGGCGGCCGGGGTCAATATCGACGGCGAGATCGCCTGGGCAACAGAACTTCTGGACAAGGCTCGCGAGCTGGGCATCCAGGTAATCGCGATGCACATCGAAGGCGGAGCGCGCCGCGGCCCGTCGAGCGACGAGATCATCACGACGTTCGCACCACATGGCGACTACTTGATCGTGAAGGGCTCGATGCCGGACGTTCAGTGGACGGCGGACGAGTCAGCGAACGGAAACGCCGACGGCTTGTTCACGACGATCGCAACGGAGAACGAGATCCCGATCGCGTACATCGATGCCACGTTGGGGGCTGTCGACGTGCTGATTGAGCTGTTCGGAATTCCGCCCACCGAGGACTAGGGGAGGAACTCCGATGCGTAAAGCGACCCGGTCGGCATTCGTGTGGATCGGTGTTGGCGTGCTGCTGTTGTCCGCTACGTGCTTCTCGGTCTGCGGGACCGCACCGACGTCGCACGATGTCCGTCCAGGATACGGCGTCAGCGAGATGCGCTGGCTGAGCGACTACCTCCCCGCGCTGGAGGGCACCGCCGGAGACACACCGATCTACGTGCTGCGCGGCGGCGAGCCCGGCGGAGCCCTTCTGCTGCTCGGAGGGACACACGCCAACGAGATCGCCGGGGTCATGGCGGCGACCCTTTTCGTCGAGCGCGCGACCGTCACTCGGGGCACTGTGTACGTCATTCCTCACGCAAACAACAGCGCTTCGCGCTACAACAGCGGGGTATTCAATGCTACGACACCGGAGTGGTTCGAACTGACGACCGGCGCCGGGGAGCTGCGGCGATTCCGCTACGGTGACCGCAGGACACACCCTGAGGATCAGGAGCCTGACCCGGACGTGTTCGTCCACTACCCATCGGGCCTCGAGCTCGACGGAGACGAGGCGCGCAACCTCAACCGGAATCATCCGGGGATTCCGGATGGCACGCTCACACAGCAGATCAGCTACGCCTTGTTCGCCCTCGTCAACGAGGAGGAGGTCGACATCCTCGTCGACATGCACGAATCGTCTCTCACCGGCCGGCTGGCGAACACGCTGGTCAGCCATCCCCGCGCCGTGGACATCGCGGCGTTTGCGGTTCTCGACCTCGAGATGGATGGCATCGCTCTGAAACAGGAGGTCTCAAGTGAGGGATTCTTCGGGTTGAGCCATCGCGAGTTCGGCGATCGAACCGACGCGTTCGCATTTCTCATCGAGTCGGCCAACCCTGGGCAGGAGGCGAGCATCGAGAACCCTGATGTCGTCAACGATCCGCGTTCTCCCCTCGCCGACCGCGTGCAGCTTCAGCTGCGAACCGTCGAAGCCATCCTCGCCAACCACGCGCTGCTCGAGGGCACAACAAGCGGGATCTCCTTCACCTTGCCGTTTGCCCTAACCGAGCTCCACGGCGGGAACCTGGGGATGTTCATGCGGTGAGTTCTCCTCTCTCAGAGATGTGGCCGCTTCTATCGATGGTCGTCGCGTTCGCGGCGATGACGTTCGCGTTCAAGCTCCCAGTATCGATCTCCCTCGCCGGAGCGGCGGTCCTCGGGGCGATCGTCGGCGGAGAGGGTGTGCCTCTGCGGCATCTTGTCGAGGGCACGCTCGGCTACCTCGACACGCTGCTGATCATCGCGACGGCCATGATCTACATGCGAATGATCCAGGCGTCAGGGCTTCTGGACACGATCGCCCATCATCTGATCGTAGGGTTCGAGCGTCGTCCGGCGTCGCTCCTGGTGCTGATGATGTTGTTCGCGATGTCGGCGGGGATGATCACCGGATCGTCGACCGCGGCGGTGCTGACCACGGGCGCGATCGTCGCCCCAGCGTTCATGGCGCTCGGGATCTCAAAGAACAGGACCGGCGCGATCGTCGCCATGGCCGGAATCCTCGGGATGATCGCGCCACCGGTGAATATCCCAGTGATGATCATCGGGGGAGGCGTGGACATGCCCTACATCGGCTTCGCGCTGCCGCTTCTCGTGCTGACGATCCCGCTCGCGGTGGTCATCGTGCTCGCTCTCGGCCTGAAGTCGGTGCACGCCACAACGATCGATCGGTCGCTGCTTCCGCCGACGTACCATCGGCAGTACGGCTGGAAGCTGTACATCCCCCTCGTCGCGCTGGCGCTGCTGATCGTGCTCGAACGGGCGTTGCCCCGGGTCGTTCCAGCGTTCGGGATGCCCTTGGTGTTCGCCGTTTGCGCCCTCATCGCCCCATTCACCGGCCGGAGGATGAACCCGCTGGCTGTCGCGCGAGATGCGGTCCGCGCGGCGCTACCGGTCATGGGGATCCTCGCCGGCGTCGGGATGTTCCTCCAGATCATGGCGCTGACCGGTGGCCGCGGGTTCATCGTCTCGCTGCTCGTTGGGTTGCCGCTAGGGCTCCTCTACGTGAGTATCGCCGTGAGCATGCCCCTGTTCGGCGCTGTGTCGGCGTACGGCTCGGCATCGATCCTCGGCGTTCCGTTCGTCCTCGCACTGTTGGGGACCAACGAGATCATCGTCGCCTCGGCGCTGTCGCTCGTCGCCGCAATGGGAGATCTCATGCCACCGACGGCACTCGCGGGGCTATTCGCAGCCAAGGTCGTCGCCCAACCCAACTACGTTCGCGTGCTGAAGCATTGTCTCGTCCCTGCGGCGTTGGTCGTCGGCGTCAGCCTCGCGTACATCGCGACGGCGCGTTTCTGGGACCGTGCCCTGTTCTGGGAAAATCGCCTCGCACTGTACGGGATCCTCCTCGGTGCGGTTGCCGCGCTTGGGATCGCCTTACAGCTTCTGGATCGCTGGGTGATCCGCCGCCGCGTGACAGCAGAAGGAGCCAAGGCATGACGCTCATCTACCAGATCATCGCCGCCAGCGTGATCGCGTTGATCGTCTGGAATCTTCTTCGCGAGAAGCGCTTGGCCGAGCAGATGGCGGCAGCGCTGGTGCTGATTCCATTGATTCTTCGGGTGCTGATGCTCAAGTGAAGGGTGGCGAGCGGGGTTACGGACGGTGGTGGACGGCTCTCGGGCTGCTCATTGCAGCGGCTGCTGTCCTGCTCGTCGCGAGCCACAGTTTCCTGGCGATGCACGTCGATCCACCGATCTATCCAGGCCAGGGCGTGACGCACGTCGGCGCTCTCAGCGACTACTTCGATCGCTTGGCCGGGACACCAGCGGATACCCCAGTGTACGTGCTCGAGGGTGCCGAACCAGGAGGTACAGCACTTATCCTCGGCGGGACCCATCCGAACGAGCCTGCAGCGTCGCTGACTGCCATTGCGCTCATCGAAGGCGCGACCGTCACCCGCGGACGGTTGATCGTGATTCCACGCGCCAACCACAGCGCGTTCACGTGCACAGACCCGCAGGAGGGGTACCCGCAGACGTATACGATCGAGACCCCAGCTGGACCGCGCGAGTTCCGTTACGGAAGCCGTGGAACGAATCCTGTGCATCAGTGGCCGGATCCCGTGATCTACATCAACGCGGCCGGGCAATCACTCGCCGGCGCTGAGGTGCGGAACCTCAACCGGTCGTACCCGGGCGCGCCGGACGGGAACCTGACCGAGCGATTGGCGTACGCGATCGTTGAGTTGATCCGCACGGAGAAGGTCGATATCGCGATTGACCTTCACGAGGCCTCGCCCGAGTACCCGGTGATCAACGCCATCGTTGCCCACGAGGACGCCTTGAGCGTCGCGGCGGAAGCAGCACTTCTTCTCGAGTTCGAAGGGATGCAGATCGGTGTCGAGCGCTCACCGACGAACCTCCGCGGACTGAGCCACCGGGAGTGGGGAGACTACACGGATGCCTTGGCGCTGTTGGTGGAGGCGCCGAATCCAGCGCAAGGGAGGCTTCGCGGACGGACGAACGCCGAGTTGATTGTCGAAGGGGTCGATCCCTACTACGTGCGCGCCGCGGAGCGGGGATTGCTGTACGTACCGTTCCTCGAACAGGGGCACCCGATGGACGAGCGCGTGGGGCGTCACCTTCAGACTGTAGCGATGCTGCTCGAGGTGTACAACACGTACGCGGACGCGGATGTCGTCATGGTCGGGGTACCGACGCTGGCGTCGGTCCTCGATCACGGGCTCGGCGCGTACCTCTTTCCGCCAGCCGCGCCCACGGATTCACCATGAACGCGAACGGCGGGACGCTTCGAGCTGTCTGAGGTTCGCATGCAGGGATACGTCGTGGTTTTCAGTTCGCTGGCCGTCCTCTTCGGGCTACTGTGTGCCGAACGCTCGCTCGTGCACCGCTTGCACCGCCGGATCCCCGTGCGGATCGTCGTGCTCGGCACGCGCGGCAAGTCCGGCGTGGTGCGCCTGATCGCCAGCGGGCTCCGTGCGGGCGGGAGGCGCGTCCTCTACAAGACGACCGGGGCGCAGCCGATCCTCGGGAACGTAGATGGGACGGAACGTCGGATCCGCCGCCGCGGCAGCCCCACACCGCTGGAACAGCGCTGGGTCCTGTACGAGGCGGCGCGACAGGGCGCCGACATCGCCGTCGTCGAAGCGATGAGCATACGTCCGGAGAGCTTGCGCGCAGAGGTTCTCCGGATCCTCGCGCCACAGCTCGTCGTCGTCACAAGCGTCGGGAGGGATCACATCGCCGACATCGAGGACCCGTGCGCTGCTTTCGCCGCCGCCATCCCCGCCTCCGCGATTGCGATCACCGGGACCAGCGCACCGCCAGCGCTATCCGAGGCGCTGGCGCGGCGATCCATCCGCGTGCAACAGGCCAAGCCTTCCGAACCGGACGACACGTGGTCCCTCCCTACACATGAGGAGTGGGAAGCAAACGTGCAGCTGGCTGCCGCCGCGTGCGCACGCAGCGGCGTTCCGAGGGAGGCCGCCTTGCGCGGGATGCGTGTCGCCATCCCCGACCTTGGAGCGCTTCGCGCATGGCGGCTTACGTCAAGATCGAACGAATGGATCGCCGTCAACGGGTTCGCTGCCAACGATCCCAGCGCAACGCGACACGCCCTGGAGCACGCTCTCGCCCGATGGGGCACCGGGCACACCTTCCTCGTCGGCCTTCTCAACCTGCGTCGGGATCGCGGCGATCGCACAGCGCAGTGGTTGGAAGCGTTGCGCTCCAATCCGCCGTGGCCGTTCGATCGCCTCGTCGTGGCTGGCAACGCCCCTTGGCTGGTGCGGTCTCGTCTGCATCGAACACTTCGACAGCGCGTCACCTTCGTACCGTCTGGGGAACCCGAACGCGTCATGGCCGCGGTGAGCGGCAACGCGCCGGATGGAGGGCTCGTGTTCGGCTTCGGGAACATCGGAGGGATCGGCGTGGCGATGATCGAAGACTGGGAGAAGGACGGCGAAGCGCTGTGAGCATCGAATTCGCGTTCATCGGCCTCGTGGTAGCCGCGCTGTTCACGGAGATCACCGGCGTGTACCCTGGCGGTGTCATCGTTCCCGCGTACGTCGC
>Ga0272441_10012400_pt1 | contig 12464 bp, 8 predicted proteins | sample SSMProp6N_FD_193582 | JGI IMG/M metagenome (GOLD analysis project Ga0272441, IMG submission 193582) | Marine sediment archaeal communities from Little Sippewissett salt marsh, Falmouth, MA, United States - SSM-Prop-6N | ecosystem: Environmental > Aquatic > Marine > Wetlands > Sediment ...
TGGGGATCAAATCATGCCGGCGTTTAAGCTGCACATCGATCTGGGACCAGGCATTACGAACGGTTTCCCTCAGCTGAATGAGGGAGTTATAAATAAGGATCCCGAAGACAACCAGGATCACCAGCGATGCCAGCACGATTATGCCAAAAACCATTTTCTTCCTCCCCTGTTAACGGGCCCCGGAATGAGGTCCGAATCAACGCAACCGGCTGATCTTTTTATGCAGACGCTGCCGGTAACCTTTATTAAAGACCTTATCAAAATCATAAACATCCCGGAAATGATCGATATGATCATCATCGGTCTTGCTGAGAACCTTATTATCAACCAGGTTGAATACGATATTCCCGAAATCTTCCGTTGTCTGAATGCCCCAATGCTGCAGAACAGTTAAGGTCATGGGGCCGAATTTCTCCATCAACAGAATCTTGATTCCCTCCAAAAGCTCCAACCCGGAAACGTGTTTGGAGCGTTTAAACTTTTTCTGGGTAAAGGACAAGGACTCCAGGACAAATTCGTACGCGTCTTCTTTATAGCGCGGATCGCCTTCGATGATCTTTTCCAGAACGTTATTGAGGGTCTGTTGCATAGGCCTATTGTAACAAAAGCCCTCTCACCTGGCAAAAAAATTTTCACAAATAACACGGTCGCTGGTATTAATAGAATAATTGATTAAAAGTAAGCTGAAATCTTGCAGGGGCAGGTTAAATCTGGGATAATACGACAATGCTCATCTTAAAACGATGGTTTTGGTACATATATTTTTATCTTTATGCGCTTATGGTCGGATACGTGAGTGTTGAGTTCTTCCGGCCCGAATCGGCTGTGAATTTTTACTACCGGTTCCTGTTAGCGTTTAAACCCTATTTTCTCATACCCTACTGTCTGCATCTTCTGTATATCCTGGTGACTCTTCTCAGTCTACTCCCTTTTTATTCTTTTTTTACGGGAATGCCGACTTTCAGCCGTCAATTCGCCCGCTGGCTATTTTGGATCCGGTTGGGTCTTGAGTTTTTCGGGCGCTCCTATGACATCAAGAACCTGCAGGCCCTTGTTCATCATAATACGCTCTTACCCTGGATCGTGGGCGCGGCCTATCTCTTTTTTATATCAGGTTCTTATTGTGCGCACTTTCGGTATGCGTTCAGGCGGGAGGTGAGCCGTTAGGTTTTTTATGGTTCACCCGCACGCTGGCATGATGTAAAAATTTCTCGGAGAAGTCATCCACCAAAGCATAAAAACAGGGAATGACCACCAACGTGAGTCCGGTGGCAAACAAAAGACCCCAGATGATCGCCAGGGCCATGGGCTTGAGAAACGGGTCCCCGCCGCCGATCCCGTAGGCGACCGACACCAACCCCGCGATCGTCGTCACGCTGGTCATCAGAACCGGCCTCAGACGCATGCGCCCGGCTTCGACCAGGGATTCGCGGCGGCCCTTGCCGGACCGGCGCAGTTTGTTGACGAAATCCACGAGAACCACCGAATCGTTGACCACAATCCCGGCCAGGCCGACAAACCCGATCAGGGCGAAAAAGCTAATCGGTCGCGCATGGGTGAAGAACCCGAAAACGACCCCGATGAACGCGAACGGAATCGCCAGAAGCACGATGAACGGCTGAACCAAAGAATTGAACAGGGCCGCCAGGATGATGAAGATCAAAAACAGGGCGATCACGAAAGAACGGATCAGGTTGAAAAATGTCTTCATCTGCTCTTCATATTCTCCGCCGTAAGTCACGGAATATCCCGGATATTGCCGGGATATATCCGAAAATTCCTCCTGCAGTAAATTGTTGACCTCCAGAGAGGTGGTCTTTTTCTCGTCGACCAGGGCCGAGACCGTGATAACGCGTTTTCCACCGAGATGGTTGATGCGGTAAGCGCCTTCGGTCTGCTCCACCCGGGCCACGGACTTGAGCGGAATCAGCTTACCCTGATTATTGGGAATCCTGATTTTCTCAAACGCGGACATGTCATTGCGCACGTCGGGCGGAAAACGCACCAGGACGTCGATCTCTTCTTCCGCCTTGGTCGGTTTGATGGAGGTCGCCCGGGTTCCGTCGAAAGCCGACCGAACCGTCGCAGCGATTTGAGCCATCGTCAAATAATATTGGCGGGCGGTTTCTTCGTCAACCGTCACCTTGATCTGCTGTTTTCCGTATTCGTAGCTGGAGGCGATATCCGACACGCCGGGAATTTCCTGCATCGCCTGCATGTACCGTCCGGCGATCTCCTGAAGGACATCGAATTTATCCCCTTTGATCTCCACCTCAATGGGCTTCCCGACCGGCGGGCCCTCGCGCGGAAGATGAAAATATAATTTTTCGAACCCCTCAATTTGATTCAAACGGGGCCGCAGGGCTTCAACGATCTGTTGCGGCGTACGCTCCCGTTGTTGGGCCGGAGTCAAAAAGACCCGGATTTGGGCCACATGAGTCGCGCGTTTGGCGTTGGGATCCCATCCGCGTTCCTCTTCGATCGCGCCGACATAAGTCCGGTAGGCATCCACTTCGCCCTCCGGCAGGGAATCGACCAGCTCTTCGACCGGCCGCATCAGTTCCCCGGTCTTCTCCAGCGGCGTGCCCTTGGCCGCTTCGGCCCGGATGTGAAATTCTTCAATTCCCTCTCCGGTGAACATAACGACTTTCATAAAGAAAACAGCCACCAGGATAGCGGCCGGCAAGGCCACAAAGAAAATCGTAGCCGCAAACCAATAGCGGCGGTTCAACGCCCCGTTCAGGACACGCGTATAAACGTTCAGCAAGCGTTGAAACCACGGCTTGCTTTTCCGCTGATGTTTGTCTTCGGCCGACACGCGGCGGGCCTTGACGAAATCCGCCAGATGCGACGGCAGGATGACAAACGCCTCCAACAAGGAAGAAGCCAAGGCCACAATCACGATGATCGGGATAAAACGGATGAATTTACCCAACAGGTCGCGGATAAACAGCAGCGGGCCGAAAGCCGCACAGGTGGTCAAAATCGTAACCGTTACCGGGGCCAGGACCTCGCTCGTCCCTTTGATCGCGGCCTCACGGGGCGACATCCCCTCTTCGATATGGCGATAGGAGTTTTCAGCGACAATAATCCCATCGTCAACCAGCATCCCCAGCACGATGATCAGCCCGACCATCGTGATCAGGTTGATGCTAGCATCCATCCACAGCATGACCGAAAAGGTGGTAAAGATAGCGATCGGCAGGCCGATTGCGGTCATGGCGGCCGGGATCGGATCGAGGAAAAGGAACAAAACGACCAGCACCAGGATGATCCCGATCACCCCATTGGTTTTCAGCACGTTCAACCGGCGTTTCACATAATACGAAAAATCATTGGTCAGGGCGATCTCCATGCCTTCGGGCACGTTCACCCGAAAGGCAGCGACAACATCTTTGACCCGATCAACGACATGGATCGCATCCGCGGTCTTGCTCTTGATGACCACCATGGCCACGACCGTCTTGGCGTTCACGCGCGAGATATACCGTTTGTCCTCGAACGTGTTCACGACCCGGGCCACATCCTTGATCTTCAGCCAGTTCCCGGCGTCATTGGCGCGGATCACCACCTCTTCGACTTCTTGCGGGTTTTGGAATTCCCCGGATATCCTGACGCTGTATTCAATATCTGCGGTCGTCAGCGGACCGCCGGGTAGCGTGATATTGCGCGCGGCCAGCGCCTGCAGGATCTCTTCCATCGAAACATGCAGGTCCGCCAATTTGTTCGGATCCACCTCAACCCAATATTCGGGATCACGCCAGGCGATCCGCTGGATGGAGGCAACGCCGTTGATGTCTTCCAGGAGACTTTCAAGGTCTTCGGCGTATTGGCGCCGGACGTCTTCCGTGAAAGGACCCCCGATAGAAATCTCGATGATCGGGAATTCGTCCGCGGAAAGCTCGATGATTTCCGGGTCGTCTTCGATCTCCTGCGGCAGGTCCTTGACCCGGTCAACGCCGCGTTCGATATCATCGATGATCTTGTCTTTGTCGCGCGCCTCGGGGTCCAACTCGATCGAGATCGTGGAAAGATTTTCTTCCGAACGGGAAGCAAGTTCTTTAATACCGCTGATTCCTTTTAGTTCTTTCTCGATCGGCGTCGTGACCAGCTTCTCCACATCTTCGGCCGGGGCGCCGGGATACACCGTGCTGATCCGGACCATATCAAACTCAACGTTCGGGAAGGCTTCACGGCGCAGCTGTAACATGGAGAAGATTCCTACCACGATGATAAACACCGACAGCAGGTTCACCAAAAGAGAATGTCGAACGGAAAATTCGGGCAATTTCATGTTTTTAAATAGCTCCGTCCCAATATTGATCCAACAGAGAACCTTCCCGCTTTTGCAGCTCCACAACCGCGACATGCAGTCGATGCATGGCCTGGGCGGCGCGCCATTGCGCCTGGACGGCGTCGTCTTGATAACGAATCAAGGTGTCCGTGTTGGAGCGGCCGGCTTGAAACCGTTTTTCTTCGGCCGCTAGCTTACGGGCCTGCAGATCGGCGATTTCAACGGCATTTTGGGCCAACTCTTTGGCAATATGGCAATGCCGAACCTGATCCAAAACGTTGATCATGATCCGGCGTTCCAGTTGTTTCAAAGCGACAATGGCCTTGGCCTTGTCATATTCGGCGGCCTTTAATTCCGCCCGGGACTGATGATTCTCAAACGGCATTTCAACGTTCACCTCAGTATAAAGATCCGGATTGTTCTCATGGGTGATCTTTTCAATAGCCTGATTAAAATGATCATCAACTCCGTTGCGTGTCATCGTCGCCTTGAGATTGATCTGGGGCCACATATCATTCTGTTGAATCGTCAGTTGAATATCTTTGGCCGCGACCATGGCCCGGATGGCTTGATAGTCCCGGCGGTTGGTGAAGGCCCGTGCCAGGGCCTGGCTGCCCTCATCAAATCCCAATGATGTATCAAACGGGTCCTTGGCCGTCACCTGATAACTAAGGTCCGTGAAATTTAAAAGTAATCGGAGAACAAATTCAGCGCTACGTTGTTGGTCCAGCGCTGATTGATAATCGTTCTGGCGCTGTTTGTAATTAGCTTCCGAAGCCAACAAATCCGGTTCTTCGACCAGCCCGTGCCTGATCTTCTCTTTGTTATTGTCCCGGAGTTCGCGGGCGTGCTCCAGCATTTGTTGTTCGATACGGACACGTTCCGTTTGCAGCACCAGGTCCCAATAGGCCTTCTGAACCTCGGCCAGTGACATTTCGATCTTTTCCAGTAAAATGAACTCGGCGTTCTCAATCTCTTTCTGGGTCACCTTGATGCGGCCGCGGTCCTGCAACCCGAAGAAATTCTTGCCCAATTCCTGCTCGACCGTGAGACTCAGCGAAGAATCATGGCTGGGATTGATGGTCGCAAAGGATGAATCCGACCAGCTGCGATTATTATCGAAATCGATTCCGACACGGGTGCCGGTCGGCAATTTTCTTGAAATACCGAGATTATAATTATTTTCAATATTTTTGGTCCCCAAAAGAGTGCTGCTGCGGGCGGATTGGTCATCCTCATAGGAGACCAGGACATCGATGACGGTATCATAAACCGATTCGGCGGCCATCCGTCCGGTGCGCGAAATCCAGGTATCGTATTTGGCTAATTGGATGTCAAAATTGTAGGTCAGGGCCATCCGGGTCGTTTCCGCGAGCGATAAAGCATAGTCTTGCGGCGGCGGTGAAGAGTCGTGCAGGTTGACGGTAATCCCCTGGGCATCTCCCTCCCTCCCTCCCACAAGGCTTACGATCGCAAAGAATATATAGGGAACAATCCGTTTCATGATCAGTCGGTCTCTATTCTTCAAGGCTGGCATGGAGTTTTTTTATAATCCGCAAATACGTTTCGCATTCCGTCAAAGATAATTTTTGTAAAAGTATTTCCCAGCGTTTATAAATGCCGTTTTTGATCTCGCGGGCAAGCCCGCGGCCAGATAACGTCAATTTGATGATGATCGCGCGCCGGTCATCCGGATCCGGGATCCGCATAACGAGTTTTTGTTTCTGCAGACGGTCAACAATCCCGGTCGCGGTCGGGGGCGAAACCCGCAGCTCGTTCGCCAGGTCATACAGATGGCAGATCTCAGCTTTTTCGATGATCAGGATCGCGAAGATCTGGACCGGCGGCATGGTTTCATATGACTTGGCAAAGGATTGCGCCATCATACGGGCAATCTTCGGCATGATCATGGATATATCTTTGGCAATGGCCTGTCGGCGGTTCATGCAGGCATCCTTTAATAGATTAGTAAAGCTAAATATTAGCTATGCTAATGAATAACACGGATCGTCTTCATTGTCAAGGGTTATTTTGCCGGCAAACCCGCTTTTGTGCTTAAGAACATCAGGTGGGACAGCGGGACGGGGTAGCCCAGGCGTTTTGCACGTCGCGCATCGGCGAGGGCCGCGCCGTAATCACCCCTCTGCGCGAACAGCAGCGAGCGGTTATAAAAGGCCAGGGCTTGGTTTGGATCCAAAGCAATCGCCTGGTTAAAATCAGCCATGGCGGATTGGGGCTGTCCCAGGAAGATCTGACAGGCCCCCCGACTGGCGTAAGCCTGGGCCTCATGAGGATCATGTCTTATCGCCTGTTCAAAATCAGCGAAAGCCTTCTCATAATCTCCCCTATCAAAAAAAGCATTGCCACGATTCACGTAAGCATTAATGACATCAGGATTTTTTTCGATCACCCTATTCCAAAAAATAATGCTATTACTCCATATCTTTGTATGGGCAAAACTCATTAACGAGAAGACGGCAAGGATAAGGATCGTCAGGGCCGCGCTTATTTTGCGATAAAATGGGTTCTTTAGTTTTCGCCAAAGGAACACGGCGCCAGCACCGGCTAGGGCACAAAATCCCAATGATGGTAAATACATGTAACGATCTGCCACAAAGGTTGTTGTGAATTTAAGTCGCTCGGTGAAGCGCAACAAAAATATGATCGAGAAGAAATAATATGCGCAGGCAAAGACAAAAAATTTGTTTTTACGCAAATAAAACAACGAGAGAAAAAACACCAAAGCCGTCAGGGCACTGGCAATATAAATGGGATTCGCAACGATATCAACGGGCACGGGAAGCCGATAGAGAGGATTTAAATTGATAGGAAATAAAAATCTATGGATATAAAAACTGAATGTCCAGCACCATATGAAAATCGATCGCCCGCTCACCTGCAGGGGATAATCCTTATGCATGACGGCGCTTATGGCACCAATTAAAAAAATGACGGTTGCAAAAGGTATTTTTTCAAAAATGATCTTCCATGAAAATTTACGGTCTCGATACCAATCCAATAAAAGAAGGATAAACGGCAGGCTGGCGGCCATCGGCTTTGCAAGGATACTGGCCAGGGCGGCCAAGAAAGAAAAACCATAGTATTTTAATCGTCCCGTATCTAAATATCCTAAGTACAGGCAAGTTGAAAGCAAATAAAAAACAGAATATAAAAGATCTTTGCGGCTGCTGATCCAGACAACCGGTTCGACATGCAAAGGATGAATACCAAAAATTAAAGCCCCCAAGAGACCGCCTGCCTGATCCAAGCCCAGCCGTCTTAAGAAAACATAAACCAAGACTACAACCGCACAATGAAGCAATAAAGAGTCGAAGTGGTATAAAAACGGATCCTCACCGTCAAAGTGGTATTCAACGGCAAAGGTCAAAAAAGTGAGGGGCATATAGGTGAATCGGGGAGCTTCGGTAAACATCCGCCACAGATGATTAAAATCAAGGGCATGAACTGCGGTATTTTGCCAAATATTCTCAGGATCATCCCAATTAATACTTTCGTTCGATAAAGAGGGATAGAATAAGGCGAAGACAAAAACCAGGATGCACAAAAGGGGCAATATCTCATTCTTGTTCATCATATTATTTATTGGCTGTTTCAGTTTGATCGATTATTGGGTTGTGCTTAATTTTATCGCGTTCATAAACCTTTTCAAGCAAAACCCTTTTTTCTTGCTTCTAGTCAAGCATTCATCCACTTTAAAATAATTCTTTCAACCAAAAGGGAATCCGGATGAAAACATAAAGAAAACCCCGGTTCAATTTAGAACCGGGGTAAATTAAAGCCAGTGACTTTCTACTCTCCCACAGCCTTACGACTGCAGTACCATCGACCTCGGAAGGCTTAACGGCCGTGTTCGGAATGGGAACGGGTGTTGCCCTTCCAGTAATGCCACTGGCAGATTATTGCGGACCGGTTACGGCCCGAAAAGATTCAGTTATGAAATAATTGGCCTTATTAACGAGCCAATAATATCGTTAAAAAAAGAATAAGCTGTTGGCAGATTAGTACTGCTTAGCTTAACCCCTTACAGGGCTTCCACATGCAGCCTATCAACCTCGTGGTCTACGAGGTGCCTACATTTCCCGACAAGTCGGGAAAAACGATACCTTATCTTGAGAGGGGCTTCGCACTTAGATGCATTCAGCGCTTATCCCTTCCGAACGTGACTACCCAGCCTTTACCCCTGGCGGGATAACTGGAACATCAGAGGTTCGTCTCTTCCGGTCCTCTCGTACTAAGAAGAGCTTCCCTTCAAGTATCAAACGCCCACACTAGATAGAGACCGAACTGTCTCACGACGTTCTAAACCCAGCTCGCGTACCGTTTTAACCGGCGAACAGCCGGACCCTTGGGACCTTGTTCAGCCCCAGGATACGATGAGCCGACATCGAGGTGCCAATCCGCGCTGTCGATATGAACTCTCGAGCGCGATCAGCCTGTTATCCCCGGAGTACCTATTGTCCGATGAGCGATGGCAGTCCCATAACCTACCACCGGATCACTTAGCCCTACTTTCGTATCTGCTCGACCTGTCGGTCTCGCAGTCAAGCCTCCTTATGCCTATGCACTCTACAGATGATTGCCAACCATCTTGAGGAGACCTTTGGACCCCTTCGTTATATTTTAGAAGGGACTCGCCCCAAGCAAACTGCCCATCTGGCACTGTCAACTGCCCTGGTTCAAGGGTCAGTCTTAGAATTCTAGGACAATCAGGGTGGTATTTCACTGTTGGCTCCAATATCGCTAGCGCGACACCTTCACAGCCTCCCACCTATCCTATACAGACAGTACCAAAATTCAATACCAGACTACAGTAAAGGTTCCGGGGTCTTTTCGTCTGAGTGCGGGTAGACGGCATCTTCACCGCCGCTACAATTTCGCCGAGCCTCTCCTTGAGACAGCGCCTAACTCGTTACACCATTCGTGCGCGTGGGAACTTACCCCACAAGGAATTTCGCTCAATTTCTCTTATTTTGTTTCCAAAAAAGTTGGACTCTATCTTCACTATACTTGGTTCATACTTGAAGCAATTTTTCGAATTTGCTTAATACCTTCCGAATTCAAGTGTTTTTTTTGATGAATCATTAATACTATTTTCCTGAATTTAATGTAGTTAATTTTTTTCTTTGTTTTTAACTGATGCTTGTCAAAAAAAGGAATAATCCGTTCAATCAGATGATTAATCCCTCTGACGCGATACGCCATGCGATCCGCGTGATTGCTTCTGACAACGCCACAACAAAAGAAACTTTTGAGCGCATACAAAATTTGTATGTCCCGTAAGTGTTGAACTACAGTAAACTCGGGCAGCACTTGATATCCAGCGGTCATTTCAGGATGCCGATTGATACCAACATAAAAACAGCCTTCTCCATCGACAAACCCGACGATCCACTGTGCTTCAAGACGACCTGATAGTGTCGAACGTTTGGTCTCTGAGGGTTCTTCCATATTTCACCTCTTTCATTGGAAGTCTTCCCTGCGGATTGTCCCCCTGACTTACAGATTTTTACTATTTGCTAAACAGCAAATGAGTACTGATAAGTTTTTGAGGATTTTCCCGCATACAGTTCGATTTTACTAAGGCTAGCGTTTCCTTTAACCTTAGGACCGTTATAGTTACGGCCGCCGTTTACTGGGGCTTCAGTTCGAAGCTTCTTCCCGACAAGTCGGGAATGACTCCCCCCCTTAACCTTCCAGCACCGGGCAGGTATCACACCCTATACGTTGTCTTTCGACTTTGCAGAGTGCTGTGTTTTTACTAAACAGTCGGCCAGGCCTCTTTTCTGTGACTCTCCAGGCTCCATCCGCAAGGACTTCACCTATTGAGCGCCCCATCTCCCGAAGTTACGGGGCCATATTGCCGAGTTCCTTAAGGAGAGTTCTCTCGAGCGCCTTCCCATATTCTGGGTATCTACCTGTGTTGGATTACGGTACGAGCGGTCATAAGCCCTTTTAAGAGATTTTCTTGGCAGCCGGGCATCAGTAACTTCCCCCTTGCCGTAGCGCAGGGTCCCCGTCACCCCTCACCCCGTATTTCTACGAGGCTACGGGCTTGGACAAGGACGTCCAACACCTTGCTCACTTAGCCTCCTGCGTCATCTTAAAAGTGGAACGCTTATAACCGGTTCCGGAATATTAACCGGACATCCATCGACTACGCCTTTCGGCCTCGCCTTAGGATCGACTAACCCTGGGCGGATTAACCTTCCCCAGGAAACCTTGGATTTTCGGCGCTATGGTTTCTCGCCATAGTTTTCGCTACTCATACCAACATTATCACTACTGCCTGCTCCAGCGCTCCTTACGGTACGCCTTCATCGCCTGGCAGTACGCTCCCCTACCCCTTCTCACGACCGAAGTCGAAGAAAGCCATGGTTTCGGTTATTGCCTTAAGCCCCGATCATTTTCGGCGCGAAATCACTCGACCAGTGAGCTATTACGCACTCTTTAAATGATGGCTGCCTCTGAGCCAACATCCTGGCTGTCTATGTGATCTCACTTCCTTTACCACTTAGGCAATATTAGGGACCTTAACCGATGGTCTGGGCTGTTTCCCTTTAGACCCTGAAGCTTAGCCCTCAGAGTCTTACTCCCGGAGTACATACAACGGTATTCGGAGTTTGGTTAGGTTTGGTAGGCGGGTAAGCCCCCTAGCCTATTCAGTAACTCTACCCCCGTCGTACAATTTATCCGAGGCTAGTCCTAGAACCATTTCGAGGAGAACCAGCTATTACCAAGTTTGATTAGCCTTTCACTCCGACCCACAGCTCATCACTGCCATTTTCAACTGACTAGTGTTCGGTCCTTCACTCTGATTTCTCAGAGCTTCAACCTGGCCATGGGTAGATCACCTGGTTTCGGGTCTACTACATGATACTGATTCGCCCTATTCAGACTCGCTTTCGCTGCGCCTGCTCCCCATAAGGGATTAAGCTTGCATCATGCAGTAACTAGTTGGTCCATTATGCAAAAGGTACGCCGTCACCCATTCTCCCTTGCGGGAGCATAGGGCTCCGACCGCTTGTAGGTCCATGATTTCAGGTTCTATTTCACTCCCCTCACCGGGGTTCTTTTCAACTTTCCCTCACGGTACTATTCCACTATCGGACAGATTCGAGTATTTAGGCTTAGCCCATGGTCGGGCCGGATTCACGCGGGATTCCCCGTGCCCCGCGTTACTTGGGGTACCTCTAGGGTGTCTTGGAATTTCGGATACAGGGCTTTCACCTTCTATGGCGCGGCTTCCCAACCGCTTCTCCTATCCCTCAACAATCCCATATTGAGGCCCCACAACCCTCTGATGTAAACATCAGAGTTTAGCCTGTTCCCTTTTCGCTCGCCGCTACTAAGAGAATCACTTTCGTTTTCTTTTCCTGGAGGTACTGAGATGTTTCAGTTTTCTCCGTGTCGCCTCCTGAACCTATGAATTCAGTTCAGGATATCCAGGCATGACCCTGGATGGGTTATCCCATTCGGAAATCTCCGGATCAAAGCTTGTTTGCGGCTCCCCGAAGCATATCGCTGCTTACCACGTCCTTCATCGCCTGAATCTGCCAAGTCATCCGTCATAGACCCTTTGTAGCTTATCCATGTCGATTAACGATAACTCTCGGCTCAATTAATCAGACCAATTATTTCATAACTGTCAAAGAACGAAGCTGCCTGGAATTCTTGCGGCAGCAAGATATATTTTCCGAATCTTATTATCCTTTTGACTTTTCTTAAATCTTACATCTTACAACTAATTGGTGGAGCTGAGGAGATTTGAACTCCTGACCCTCTGCTTGCAAAGCAGATGCTCTCCCAGCTGAGCTACAGCCCCGTTTAAGATCTAAGTTGTAAGTTATAAGCTATAAGATAAAAGATTTAAAAATCGTTAGCACCTGTGTCGTTTTTGCTTTTTCACTTACTTCTTATAACTTATAGCTTACAACTCAAAACTTATCTCTAAACATGGGCCCAAGTGGACTCGAACCACTCACCCCAGCGTTATCAGCACTGTGCTCTACCGGATGAGCTATGGGCCCGGCTCATCAGCTCTAAGTTATAAGTGGTAAGTTATAAGAAAAGTCAAAAACAAAAAATCCAATATGTTGTTATCATGATTTTCATTATCGACGACATTATCGACTTTTTGTTATTTCTTATA
>Ga0272441_10012401_pt1 | contig 12464 bp, 9 predicted proteins | sample SSMProp6N_FD_193582 | JGI IMG/M metagenome (GOLD analysis project Ga0272441, IMG submission 193582) | Marine sediment archaeal communities from Little Sippewissett salt marsh, Falmouth, MA, United States - SSM-Prop-6N | ecosystem: Environmental > Aquatic > Marine > Wetlands > Sediment ...
TCAAGAATCCTCTGTCTGCAAATCTCGGTCAATTCCTTGACCAGATCAAGGTCGAGAAAACAAAGCTCCAGGAACCACTCATAGCTCATCATTGCAGAGACACATACGAAAGGTGAAGAAATGTGAGTAGTTAAAAGACCTCGCTGGGAAAACCCATCAGGTAAGTTATCCAGCTCAGGCGGCGAGAGATTCCTCGGCAATTCCCAGGGAACGGAGGCGATTTTTTTGATGTCCTCTTCATTCTCCACCGGGTATTTGACCTGCCAACCAGTCCGGGAACGCGGATCCCACTCTGTCACGTAGGTAAGTTCGCCCAACGGCGTATCAATCGTTCCAAGAGTTCGTCGGTTGCCATTTGGTAGATGCTTCTGTTCCGCGTGAATCCGCTGAGGAGGCGTAACCAGCATGCGATTGATGTAGGCGGGGATCTGAACCCGGAATTCCGTTTCGTCGATGACGCGCTGTGCAATCTTCTGACGCAGCGGATCGGCGATCTTGGCCACATCTTCGTGAGACCTGCAACTGAAGCCCGGCAGCACAAGCGGGACACGATCTGCTGTCTGACCCCTCAATGTTTTCAGGATTCGCTCTCGTGGATTCATTTGTGTTTACTCCGTGCCTTTTTCGTTAGATGACTAATGAGCATTTCCTTACCTTATCCCGTGTATGTTATAATTTCTTGGATTTGTTGCATACCAATGTTCGGCAAAGGTCTTTACTCTGGCATATTGAGGAGTGGAAAGATAGAGTTCCCCAAAAACTCCGCTAATAGCCTTGCTCCTTAAAAAGCCGTATATATTTACTGCCTCTCTTTCCAGGGAGCGCCATTTGGCTCGTGCCTGGCTCTGCAATACCACATCTCCCTGAAGCTTAAGTGATTCCTCCTGATCCTTATAATACTCCATATCCTCGAATAATGGGTCTATTCGGGCGAGACTTTTTTCAATCCTGGCTAAGGATCTATCAGCATCCTCTTGACACATCTCCAGCAACCATTCCATAAGTTCGTCAAGTTCTTCATCTTCTCCAGTTTTCTGGTATGCCAAATCACTACCTTCATATTCCTGTATCGCGGCGTTCGATTCCCCTTCCAAAACATCCTGTTCTACAGACTCAGACACGTTGTCATCAGTGAGAATATCCCCAGCTTTGTCGTCCCTCATACTGGATTGACTGGTATCATAGCGGGAGTTCTCTAATCCATTAGATGCTAGCTCAGGTTTATCCATCGCCTGATTTTTTGCAGATAAATCCGTTTCTGTGCTTCGTTGATACAAAAGACTGATAATCACAAGACCGGCGGAAAGACATAGGCTCGTGATTAACACTGTCCAACGAAAATTCTTTTTCATCTTACCTTTGACAATGTCCTCTGATATGGAACAGCGTCACTCCATAGCCGCAGATAAAGCTTCTGCCACTTTTTTCATGTTCGCTATGTAATCCCTCTCCAGGGAACTGATCAAGACCACGCGCCCCCCGATCTCTTTGGCGACGACCTCAGCGCTTTTCGTGCTGAATTGTGGAGACGCGAAGATGACCTTCACACCGTTCTCCTTTGCCTGCTGGATGAGGTGCGCTATTGATTTGGCTGTCGGTTCCTTGCCCTCTTCCTCAACCGGTATCTGCTCCAGGTTGTATTCCCTGGCAAAATATCCCCAGGACGGATGATACACCATAAAACTTCTGTTTGTCTTTGCTGACAATGTTTGCTTAATCTCGTCATCCAGCGCGCTTAGCTCTTTGATATATGCTTCTTTATTGGCCGTGTAGTATTTCTCATTTTCGGAGTCAATTGAAATCAGTCCCTTATAGATATTCTCAACCATGATCTTCGCGTTTTTTGGAGATAGCCAGATGTGAGGATCAACTCCTTGCTGATGATCGGCTTCCTCTTCATGCTCTTCGTGTTCAGCCGGTTCCCCTTCATGGTCGTGTTTATATTCCATCCTGGCAAGCTCTATACCGGCGGAAGCATCAACCATTTCCATATCCCGGTTGGTGGAAAGCACCTTATCCAGCCAGATCAACTCGAATTCCACAGGAGTGCCCACTTTCACATACATGCCTGCTTTGCTGACCTCTACCAGTTGGTTGGGCGTAGGCTCGTAGATGTGGGGAGAAGCGCCGGGCGGCACCATTACAGAGACATCCACCTTGTCTCCGCCGATCTTCTCCACAAACTCTCCTTGTGGAGCTATAGTTACTATGACCTTGATTTTGTCCTTGCTTGTATCCGGCTTGGAGCAGCCAATGGAAAGCGCCAATAACAGAGATATTCCAATCAATAGAAAGCCACGCCGCATAATGATAATCACTCCTTTACAGGCCTTGATGTGTCAGACTTCCAGCCACGAATGAAGATGAATTAGCCACGGATTGACACAGATTTTCACTGATGTTTTTTGTGTTCATCCGTGTTTCATCTGTGGCTAATATTTCCCCAAATCTATCCTGTATTCTCAAGCAGTTCCAGGATCACGCCCAGGGCTGGCGCGCTGTCTACATAGGCGTATCTCCCGCCGGTGTAGTCCCCGCGCTGGACGGCTGATATGTCTTTCCCTTCCAGATATGCCAGCACGTTATCCATTCCCTTGATCTGGAAGGCAATGTGATGTACCCCTTCACCGTGTTCATCAAGAAATTCTCTCCACGTGCTTGGGCTGTCTATTGGCTCGATGAGTTCCAGGGAAATGTCACCCATCCTGAAAAAAGCCAGCTTGGCCCGAGCCTGGGTAGGTTCACCGCGGAATCTTATATGTGATTTTTCCTCCGGATCGGTGATGATCACATTCGGCACGTCCACTCCAAACACATCAGCATAAGCCTTTGCTGAACGCTCAATATCGCGCACTACCAGCCCGACCTGACATATTACTTTTGTTCCTATACCTTTTTCCTGCATTGTTCTATTCTCCGTTCCGATTAAAAATACATTCTATCAGGCACTTCTGAGACTTATCGAGAGCGGCTCTTGCTCTTTCAGCGCACTAACTTTCAATATGGAAAAACCGATGGTGTTTCCCTGCTCATCGACTTTTTCCATCACGGCATCGTTTTCTGTTTCTCTGAAATAGCCTGCTTTACGCTCAAAAATTACTTCAAGGTAATCTCCCTCTTTGTCATACCAGATCTTTATCTCTTTTTCCACAATATCTTGCTCTTTCCGTGAGATCAATCGACGGTATTCTGCAATTTTTCTATCATACGAGCCATCTTCTCGCGATGGGTGTAAATAGGCTGTGGATCGATGGCAAACTCGGTCATGCTCTTGACGACAACTTCTGGAACATTCAGCAGTCCCTCAGCTTCTGCCAGAAGCGCCGAATCCCCTCCGCTTTCTTTCAGACGTTTGACCTTCTCCTTCAGCATCCAGAAATACTCGTAGTCCTCGATCCCTTCCCGAAGCATCTCCCACCTTATGGAGTTCACCGGGCCTGACAAGGATTTGGTTTCATCCTCCATAGCTTCCACCGGCGGATACACGAATCGCCCGTCGCCGTTTCCCCAGTACCCGACGTATCCCACCGGGCGGCCGTAACCGGTTTGGTAGCTCATGGGATCTTCGTATGGATTCTGGTACGAGGGCGATGGAAACACCAATCCGCTTGTCCAGTAATTGCTCTGCCATACCAGTATCCCTTCTACCTTGTATTTCCACGTCTGCCACAGCCACAGGCGCATTTCCGTAGCGTAGTGATCTATGAAAAGCGTGCAGTACGGCTCTTTAGGGCCTGTGCAAACGTACCACCAGAAATGCTCCCCCTCTTTTCGACGCTCTTCGGCGCGTTCGTGGTTATAATGAGATGTCACCGGACACCATCGGTCTACGCTTCCATACAACCCCGGCTCCGGCTGCTCCGTGAGATGCCTGGTGATCTTGGGCGCGGCTCTATGTATTAAGTCCATGCCGTCTTTGACGAACTGGTAATCTTTGGGACTGGGTTCGTCAAACCAGTATACGAAAGTTTCATCCAGCCAGCCGTTCTCTTCCAGGTGATCCTGTATCTGGCGTAGATACTTTATAAAGACGGCTTCATGTTCGGGAGTGCCTTGCTTATATCCGGCCATTTCTCCCAATCGTCGGGAGTGGAACGTCCCTCCGCCCATGCCCCTCAGCGGCAGTCGAAGAGAATTGAGCTTCATCTCATCGAAGTACCGCCGGGCAGCCCGGTCGAAGTCCTCAAAATCTATCTTTACGTCCACCGGGTCGGAGTCGGTAAGTTCGACCTTCATAGGATCAAGCGACATGGGATTATAGGGAGAGATGCGGTGCGCGGCGAAATTCTGGTAATATTTATCAACTACTTCCCGCAGTTCCTCGTCCGTCTCCAGATGATGATACTGCCTAACGTTGCCGGTGGAGAAGCCGAATCCCGACCTGACGCGCGTATCCTCCGACAGCGAGAAATCCCAGACGTGCAGATGAACGTCAACCTGCTTGGACCACGATCCGCTGTTCACAGTCAGCTTTCCGCTGTAATCGCCGGCCGCTGTGTCTTTTGGCACGTAGACGGTGATCCATATGGGCTGATTCTGGCCGGCGCGAAGTGAAAAAGATCCCTTATACGGCGGCAGCGGGTCAGGCCAGTATCCGGTGCTGCCCACTTTATCCGTTGGCACTTTCACGTAGACGTATCCCACCATAGCGATTTCCACGTTGTCCTGTGAGATGGCCTGTCCTTTGGAGTTGGTCAGTGCATCCATCTCTATGGATACGTCTTCCATATCCCGGTCAGATCTCAGGACAAACTGGAACGGCTCATATTCGTTCCGGGCCGCGCTGATGTTTATCGCGTCTCCGCGATCAGTTGGCAGCGGTCTTTCCCTGCTGATTTTGTATGTACCTTCAGCCCACCAGATAGAACATTCCTGCGCATCAGCAAGCAAGTACCCATAATCCGCAGCATAAAGCTGAGGTACGTGGAAATAGGTCTGTGAAGCATGGAGTATCTCTCCATCCAGCTCGGATATGGAGATGGATAGCTTGAAGTCGCCGGCTTTGTGGATTTCATAGCTTACGTCCAGATCCCTCGACTCGCCGCCGGAGATATTTACGGATTCAGTTTTTTCCGCCTGTTCATCCCCTGCCAGAAGCAAAAAAGCTTTGAGTGACATATCTGATGCGGTTTTATTCGCAAGCCGCAGACGCAGTGAATTGTCGCCGCCCGGTTTTAGATCGCCCAGAGAGAGAACGGTTACATCCAGGTCTTCAGTGCATGTTAATATGTCCAGATATTTCGTATCACCCGTCATGTCCGGCACCAATTCATCCTGAAATGCCGCCTCGTAAGCGTAGCCGTAGACCTGTAAAGACGCTGATCTGTCGTCCTTATCCGCACCGCGCAGCCGGACGAACACTTCCTGAGAAGGGAACAGACTTGCAGGGACGGTGAAAGTCTCATGAGTCAATCCGGATAGCTCACCGATAGATTCCCATGCCTGATTATCCCTGCTTGCCTCGACGAGGCATTTCCCGCCCACATAGTGCCCTATTTCTACAGTGACGGAGGCCTGCTTTTGCTGGTAATTACCCACCTGATGGCGGTAGATAATCTCCGAATCGCTTCCCAGATTCCACCGATTTGAATTGAAGCTGGCTGTATGAGAATAAAGAACGCGGGCCGAATTCGATCCTTCACCCCGTAAATTAGGTCGCGCCTTGTAAGAACCGTTCTGGATAGTCTCACCATCGCCCAGTTCTATGGTTCCCTGTTTGCGGTGCACTGCCACAACCGGCCTGAGTTGGATGTCATCAAACCAGACCTTCCCGGATTTCTGCCACTGGCCGAACCGGAGGAAGGCGTCGGTGGTGTCATCCGGAGCAGTGAAGACAAAATTCCGTCTTTCCCACCGCGTAGCGATGGAGTAGTCGCGGTTCACCACGTTCGACCCTGTCATCACAGTGCCACCGCTGGCATCCGGGCTGACGCGGGCTGCGAACGAGATTCGGTACATCTGCCTAGGGGATAATCCGGATTCATCGCAGCGCCAGTAGTTAGAATCCTCGCCGGTTCCGGTTACGCTTATGCTGCGTTTCCCGTCAGAACCCTCTTTTTCCCACGCGCCTGTCCCGCCGGAGAGCGACCAACTATCAGGCGATGATTCACCTTCTTCAAAGGAAGCGTTGGGTGGAAGATCACCATAGGCCAGACACGCAGACGCGGCACATGACATGAAGAAGATTATAGTCGCCTCTCTCATCAATTCCATGATAACACCTCCAGATGATATTCGATTGGAAGCCTAACGATTATACTGGAAGACATCCCCCTTTATTTTGCTCCACGCCTGATCGCAGGCTTTCAGAGTATCGCTGTCAAGCTTACCTTCCCAGGCAGTGAGGTTTTGCTCAAGATGCTCCATTTTGGTAAAACCGATGATAATGGAGTCCACTACATCCTGCGCCGCGAGCCATTGGAATGCCAGTTCAACGGGCTTTTTGCCAGCCTGCTTGGCGATCTCCATCAGTTCATCCAGCGCCTGGAAATTGGATTCATGCCAGTATCTGCCAAAATACTCCTTGTTCAGCTCAAAACGCGTGCCTTCTACCGGGCCGCTATCGCGTCTGTGTTTACCTGTCAGTAAGCCTGCTGCCAGAGGATTGTAAACTGTCAAGCCAATACCGAGTTCCCGGATGAATGGAATAAACTCCTGCTCGATCCCTCGGGTTACGAGATTGTAAACATTCTGTGTAACCACTGGTGGGCTGAAACTGCGCTTATCGCAAATCCACCGGGCCTGGCATACCTGCCATGCGGCATAGTTGGACATACCGACGTATATAACCTTGCCCTGGCTTACCAGGTGGTCGAATGCAGCCAGGCTTTCCTCTAATGGCGTGTTGTAGTCTGGTTTATGAAGGTAGAATATGTCGAGGCAGTCTGTATCCAGACGTTTCAGGGAAGCTTCTACCCCATTAATAATATGCCAGCGGGAAAGTCCGGTATCCTTGAGTTTATACTGACCGCTCTGGTTTGCGACCTTGCTTGCCAGCACCACACCGTTCCGCTTCCCTTTTAAGGCTTTCCCAACGATAGTCTCTGAGGCCCCTTTGGTGTATACGTCCGCAGTATCAACAAAATTGACGCCAGCATCTATCGCGCGATGAACCATCCTGATGGATTCGGCTTCGTCCACCTGACCGCCAAAGGTCATAGTTCCCAGACATACTCGTGAGACTCTGGCTCCTGTCCCTGTCAGTGTGCGATATTTCATTTCTTCCTCCTTAATAGAAAAATAACTGAGATCATTAAGGTGTGCCATCTATTCCTATGTTGAGCATGAGTATACACTATCTTCCATTCCCATTCAAGAGTTCTCTGCCACTTCCGAAGTGACTGTTTCAAATAACTGGGTTGGTATATGCAAAGGAGAGAATAGCCACAGATGAACACAGATTTTCACGGATAATCAGCTATCAGCGTTCAGCCAACAGCTTTCAGTTTGAGCCGCTGAGAGCTATCTCTCAGTGGCTATCATTGCCAATCAGTGGCTAATTCTTCAGGTTCTTCCGACTTGTCAGCCTTTATCCGCGGGAATCCGCCAAATCCGCGTCATCCGCGTTCTATCTCCTGCCGTTCCCGCACTTAACTCTGAAGAACTATTTTTCTTTCATCCAGTAGATTGAGACAGACACGCTTCCGAAATCGCTCATTGACAATATAGTGTTATACTGATATAATCACTGACCAGAACCTTCGGAATATTAAGGTATATTGATCTCTACTGAGCAGGAGAGGAGGCAGGATTAACAAGACATATGGCTAGTACTAAAAAGCAGCACCGCAAAAAAGTGAAGCGACATAAGATAAAGAAGCTTCGGAAACGAAATAGACACAAGAACAAATAAAGAGGTTTTGCTCCAATGAACCTCCCGGAACTCTCAGACAGGATTCTGGAGGAGCTTAGCTCCATTTTGCATCAGGTACATGAGAAAGACGTGGACAAACTAGTGGCGGGAATTCTGTCATCAGACCGAATTTTCGCTGTTGGTATGGGTAGATCCGGATTGGTTGCCCGATCCTTTGCCATGAGGTTGATGCAGACTGGGATTTGTGCTTACGTGGTCGGAGATTCCACAACACCGGCGATAGGAGAAGGAGACCTTCTTATTGTTATTTCAGGCTCCGGTGAGACTGAGATGAGCTACCATATAGCTGCCGCAGCAAAACGGTCTAAAGCTCGTGTTTCTCTGTTGACAGTCAGAACTATGTCCAGCATAGGGGATATCTCCGATCTGGTTCTTGTCCTGCCTGATTCGCCACAGCCTATACTGCCGCTGATGTCTGCCTTCGAGGTTGCTGCGCAAATCTTCCTTGACGCGGTAATCATTCTGATAATGGAGGAAACAGGCGTGACAGAACAGGAGATGATGAAGCGGCATAGCAATCTGGAATAGGGAAATTCTGGGCAGCTATTCACCGCGCACCATTTCCAGGTCTTCTACCCGTACCTCCACTTTCATCATATTCGTTCGGATGACAAGCTTGTTTTTATCCTGCATTTTCCCGATCACTTCTCCCACTGTATTCAGGCTCAGGATCTTTACGGTATCCCCTCGCTGTAGCGAGTCAAAGGTAACAGGCACAGGTTCTTCGTCCTGTTCATCTTCCATATCAGAAGGGGTTAGAACTGCCAATTTCCCTTCCTTTTTCTGAAGTACCTGGATCATATCTTCATACCGACGTTTCACCTCCAGCGATTCTTCTTTTGCGGCTGACAGGTCTTCACGTTCCTTTTCTATCTCACCTTTAATCTGCTGAAGGGAATTTACCAGGTCTTCAATGCGTTCGTCCTCCCCTTCCACCAGATCAGAAGCCCTTGAGGTAACCTCCTCCGGCAATCCCATTCGACGTGCGATAGCCAGCGCGTTACTGCTGCCGAAGGCCCCTATTAATAGACGGTAGGTGGGCTGAAGCGTCTCCATATCGAACTGCACCGACGCGTTTTCGATCCCCGGATGTGCATGAGCATAGGTTTTCAGTGCTCTAAGGTGCGTAGTAGCTATGGTGCGGGAACCTCTCCTGCGAAGGAAATCTATAATAGCTATACCCAGAGCGGCTCCTTCCTGTGGATCGGTGCCAGTACCAAGCTCATCCAGCAGAATCAGTGTCTGATTATCTGCCTGCTGGAGTATTCTGACTATCTGCACCAAGTGAGATGAGAACGTGCTCAGATTCTGCTCAATGCTCTGCTCATCGCCGATGTCCGCGAGCACATCCCGGAATACGGCCATGTGCGAGTCCGGAGCAGCAGGAACATGCAGTCCTGCCTGAGCCATCAGGCTTAATAGACCAACGGTCTTTAGAGTGACCGTCTTACCGCCGGTGTTAGGGCCTGTAATCACCAGGGTATCAAAATCTCTGCCCAGACGCACATCTATGGCGACCACAGAATCTGAGGAAGATTCCGGACTTGAGACTTCAGACTTAAGATTGAGATGCTGCGCGTCCTGCATGGGCCTCGTGTCTTTTTCATGAAGCATTTCCACAGGCCGCCTGCCCCAGCCTCTCTCAAACATCAGCAGTGGATGCCTGGCCTTCTTTACGTCGATATTGCCTTCCCTATTCATTATTGGCTCGCTCATGTCGAAATCTTTGCTGAAGGCCGCTTTGGCGTGTATGAGATCCATTATGGAAAGCATTTTGAGGGTTTGGGTAATATTATCCATTTTGGCCCGAATGCTATCTGTTATCTCCTGAAGTATCCTGAACATCTCCTGTTTTTCGTCCTGAAGCAGTCGCTGAAGCTCGTCGCCTGCTCCAGCAGTGGCTTGCGGTTCGATGAAAAGCGTCTCGCCACTGTCGGATTGATCGCGCACGATGCCGGGAACCTTATCCCTGAACCTGATTTTGACTGGAATAACAGGTCTGCCTCTGCGGATGGTGACCGTTCCACCTTGCAGATATTTGCTTATACGCGGTGACCGAACCAGCGATTGCAGTTTGCTTTTGATCCTGGTCCTTTTTAACTCGACTTCCTTGCGGATGCTGTTCAACTTCGGAGTAGCATTGTTCTTTATCTTGCCGCTCATATCAATGCTGGCAAATATGATATCCTCAATACCTTTGAACGAGCCTATCCTGCGACCCAGGCGTGACAGATGGGGATAGCCATCACCTACTTCGGCCAGGTAGCCTTTGACATACCGGGCTGCCTGGAGAGTGCTGTGAATATCCAAAAGTGCTTCGCAGCTTAACACAACCGCAGGATCTTCCGTTTCTTCCAGGAACGGCCGGATATCTCTTATACCACCCAGCGGAAGTCTACCGTCATTGCCTAACAGGTTTCTCAACTCAGTCACCTGCTTCTGCCAGGTTTCTATCCTATGGATGTCTGTATCCGGCTGAATCGACGCTGCCAGAGACTTCCCCAGGCTCGAGGTGGCATACGTGGCCAATATCTCCCTTATTCTATAAAATTCTAATATGTCCAGTGTGTGCTGATCCATAGGTTATCCTTTTTGCCAGATCAATGTTACTTGTTTCCCATTACATGGTACTATAAAGCATGTTTGGCTGTCAAGAATGGATAAAAATGGGTTTCGACTTGACCAGGCATACTGGATAATGTATGATCGGCAAAGGTTATAGTGTTAAGTAACGGCGGTTTCACAGCATAAATGCAAGCCGCTAATGAGTTTAATGTAAAGGAGAACGGTAATGAGAGGGCATAGAGCATTATTTTCCTGCCTGATTGGATTAGTATTGATGATATGGATTATCCCGGCGTCTATTGGGGCTCCGAACCTCGCTGAAGAAGCGGAATCTGCCATGAAAGAGGCTGTGCAGTATTTTCGCGGGACTATCTCAACCAACGGTGGGTATCTGTGGAGATATTCGGAGGATCTGAAGGAAAGGGCCGGCGAGGGCAAAGCTACTGAAACGCAAATTTGGGTTCAGCCTCCGGGGACGCCATCGGTGGGATTCGCGTATCTAAGGGCCTGGGAGAGAACCGGCAGCGATCTCTGTCTTGAAGCGGCGAAGGCAACGGCCGACGCTCTGGTGTGGGGACAACTGGAAATCGGAGGATGGGATTATAAGATCGACTTCGACCCCAAGGCCAGCCAGAGATGGTATTATCGCCACGATAAGGGAAAGATGAAACCCGAAGGACGTCGCAACACCGCCACCTTTGACGATAACAACAGCCAGAGCGCGCTGAGGTTCATCATGGCTGTCCATAAGGCCACCGGCGAGGAAAAATATCTCGCCGCTGCTAAGTATGGTCTGGATTTCATGCTGAAAAGCCAGTTCGAAAACGGCGCATGGCCTCAGAGATACCCTCTGGCATCCAAAGGATATACACAATGGTATACGTTTAACGACAACTCGATAAACGACTGCATCAAGGTGATGCTGGATGCCTATCATATCTATGGAAACGAGGAATATCTGGAATCGGCGGAACGCTGCGGCGATTTCATCATCGCTTCTCAGCTACCTGAACCCCAGGCGGGATGGGCACAGCAGTATGATCATGATATGAAGCCGGCGTCGGCCCGATGGTTCGAGCCGGCCGGTGTGAATGGTGCAGCGACCCCGCGAAACATAAGAACGCTGATCGATCTTTATCTGGAAACCGGCCAGGAGAAGTATCTTGCGCCTATACCAGCGGCCATTGACTGGCTGGAAAGGTCGAAGATGGAGGATGGCAAGTGGGCCCGATTCTACGAGCTGGAAACTAACAAGCCTTTATACGTCAATATGGATAGGAAAGTCGTATATGAATTCGTCAACATCCGTCCGGGATATAGCTGGACGGCAAATTATGCTTCAAGCGCCATCAGAATGTATGAGAAAGTCAAGAGCATGGGACGGGAAGAATACCTGGCAGAGCGCGATGCTCCGTCAACGGATGAGTCCCGCCGCAAGAGGCTGACCGATCTGGAATCCCGGGTGCAGGATGTCATAGCTAAACAGGACGACCAGGGGCGATGGGTAAGCCGCGAATGGATCTCGTGTTCCACGTTTATCAGGAATCTGCAACTGCTGGCCGAATACATATCCCTCGCTCGTCAGGTTGCCGGTGAGTGATAGAGGAGCAAATCCGAAAATGAACAGGAAAGCTGTCGTCGGGATGACAGTTCTGTTATTAGCATCCCTGATCATCCCGGCGTTTGGACACGAAAGGGAGGACGCTATGATCGTCAAAGCACGGCGAAAGCCTGATCAGCCCTGGAAAGAATACGAGACAAGAACGGTTGATCTCCTGCCCGATTTTACACCAGGGACTGAGGAGATAGAGCAAAGCAAATTCGGCGGCTGGTTTGATAAGAGGGCTGAAGCGACCGGATTTTTCTATGCCAGGAAAATTGGTGACCGCTGGTGGCTAGTGGATCCGGAAGGTTGTCTGTTCATTCACATAGGCGTATGCGCAACTCAGCCCGGAAGGACAAAGGCAAACAAAGCAGCACTGAAGGCAAAGTTCGGTACGCTGGAGCAGTGGGCAGCCGCCACTAC
>Ga0272441_10012402_pt1 | contig 12460 bp, 10 predicted proteins | sample SSMProp6N_FD_193582 | JGI IMG/M metagenome (GOLD analysis project Ga0272441, IMG submission 193582) | Marine sediment archaeal communities from Little Sippewissett salt marsh, Falmouth, MA, United States - SSM-Prop-6N | ecosystem: Environmental > Aquatic > Marine > Wetlands > Sediment ...
TTTCTTTTGTATTCGAAATTGAAACACCAGACTTTTCCTCATGAACAAATGTTCCCAGATCATTCAATATTTTCGCATAATTATTCGCATGAATTTCCTCAGACACTGCCAGTGCAGCGAAGGTATATGCGATATTGGGGAATTCATCCGAAAGTGCCCGTCGGCAGTATTGCCGGTATCGCCAGCTTGCGCTGATTTCGGACTGATATCCACTGCACAGCACCTCAATGGTAACCGGAAATCTCTCCCCTTTATCCACAGCATTTCCCTTTGCAAGGCTTAGACTGACAGGCAGTATTGGATACAGAACCACTGAAACTGTGGAGATACGAAGAAATTCCCGCCTTGTACATATTATTTTCAGCATTGTGGCTGCCTCCCTCTCATATGAACGTGACGAATTCCACCAGGTCTGTCACGGTGTTGAAGGGCTATGGGTGAGATGAAGTTTGACCCGGCGTTCCCTTGTATTCGAACGAAGTAAAGTTATAACGCCAATCATGACGAAGCAATTCAAACATGTACCATCTTCAACGGAATGGCTGTGTCGGTAGAATACTCTGCTGGAATAAAGAATTCTGATCTTACATGGTGCCTGAACGTGGTGCGGAAGCGTCGCTCGCTTCCCCCGAATATCCCGCCGGCAGGCCATGGAAGGATGTGGTAGCGGTTTACTGATTCGGAGTTCTTGTTTTTATTTACACTTTGCCGGTTTTACGGAGGGAATCCTTAAACACATGATAGAACGCATCATGATCGGATGTGCCACCCTGCAGGATAGCCTCGAAATCGCCCAGATTCTTAAAATTAACAATCAGATTAACACTCTTGTTGAATGCCGCCATATTATCCATAGTACGAAATCGTTTACTCAGAAGCAAGACATAAATGTTTCGCCGGATACCGATGGACAGCGTGTTGATATATCGCAGTATGATGTTGTCATTCGGATCGTCGGTTTCGTAATCCTCATCCACGGCAACCAACTGATACTCGTGAAATCGCATACGCTTCAGGGCTTCCCGGGCCGAGCCGGGTTCCGTAACAAGATAATCTCTTGCGCTCAGCGACGTGACGATTTCGGCCCTGACTGAGGGATCGGCAACACAGACAAGCGCCGTTTTTGACCCCTCCTCCAGGAAATCGAAGGGTTTATCCGTCGCATCGTACGATTCCTGCGAGATTGATTCGAAAATTTTCTTGTCATGCTCCATTATAAGATCTTCCTCCCTGTGTCTTATGAAGGTCTTTTCCGTCTGCCGTAATCACGGTCAACCTGCAGGCCGTTAATCTCCGTCGTCGCCTCGCCGCGAGCCGTTTTGAGGGCATCGATGCCCCGACTGACTACACCTCTTGTCGTTGCGTAGGCAAGGGCTGTCTCTTCCGTAATTAGACCTTTTTCATACAGGCCAATAATATAATCGTCAAAGGTCGTCATACCGAATGCCTTGCCTGCTTCAATGATATCACGGAAGGTCTTGCCCTCGTCTTCACCATGAAGAATCGTATCTTTCACCCGCAGATTGGATCCCATAATTTCGAACGCCGCAATCCTGCCGCCTCCGATTTTTGGCAGCAGTCTCTGACATACAATGCCTCTGACCGTATCGGCCAGGCGGATCCGTATCTGGTTTTCCTCTTCCGATGAGAACATTCCGATGATGCGATTGATCGTCTGCCCGGCATCAACGGTATGCAGTGTGCTTAATACAAGATGACCCGTTTCCGCGGCACTTAATCCGATTTCCACCGTTTCTCTGTCTCTCATTTCACCGACGAGTATCACCTTGGGTGCCTGTCGTAATGCCGCCCGCAGTCCGTTGGCGAATGAGTCAAAGTCTTTCCCCAGCTCGCGCTGATTGAATGTGGCCTTTTTGTGGGTATGCTGGAATTCAATGGGATCTTCAAGGGTGATGACATGCACCGCGCTCTGCAAGTTTATGTCATCAAGCATTGCAGCCAGCGATGTCGTTTTACCGCTGCCCGTTGCTCCTGTTACCAGGATGATGCCGTTTTTTTCCTTTGCGAGGTTATGGAATACGGCAGGGAGATTCATCTGCTCAATGGTAGGGATTTCCGTTTCCAGTTTCCTGAGCACGACGGAATAGTTGCCACGCTGTGAAAATATATTGACTCGAAAGCGGGCCTTACCGGGAAGCTCATAGGACGTGTCACACGACCCCTCATTGAGCAATGTCTCAATCAGACGCCGATCATGATTGAGAATATTCAGTGCCACGATTTCCGTCTGAAATGGAGTCAGTTCGGGAAAGGGGGGATCCAGCACACTGACGAGTATGCCGGCCGTTTCAACCTGAAACGGCTTCCCGACCGTAATATTAAGATCGGATACGTTCTCATGGGAATCGAGCATCTTGCCCAGAATATAATCGATTTCCTGTCGTCTCATAATTCAAAACCTCTGTTTTGAAAATTCGTTTTGTCCTATCCGTGATCTGCGCTCAGCATCCGCACCGCAATTTCTTATACGGCTACTGTATCAATATATAAATACGAATTTGTCCGCAAACGGTTCTACATATCCCACACACCTACCAATTTTAAACCAGAAACCCTGAATGCTTAATCAGACTTCCGTAAAATCGGACGGCGATTTTTTCAGGAAAGGCCTGAACTTTACCTTGTCATTTGCCTTTGAATATGCCTCATCGGCACTTATCCACCCCCTGTTGAGCAGTTCCATGATGGAATCGTCAAGAAGCTGCATACCATATTTTTTCCCTGTCTGTATGGTTGACGGTATCTGATAGGTCTTCGATTCCCTGACCAGATTACGGGCCGCCGGTGTCGCAATCAGAATTTCGAGAGCGGCGCAGCGTCCAGGTTTATCGATCCGTTTAAACAGGACCTGAGAAACAACGGCCCTGATGCCGTCTGCAAGGGTTGATCTGATCTGCATCTGTTCGCTTGCCGGGAATACCTCAATAATACGGTCTATGGTTTTGGCGGCACTGGTGGTATGCACCGTTGCGAATACGAGATGACCCGTCGACGCGGCTTCAACCGCTAGTGATATCGTTTCGAGGTCGCGCATTTCCCCCACCAGGATTATGTCGGGGTCTTCCCTTAATGCACCCCGCAGGGCCGCAGAGAAGGATTTTGTGTGAATACCGACCTCCCGGTGATTGATGATACAGTTCTTGCTTTCGTGAACGAACTCTATGGGATCCTCAATCGTAATGATATGATCTTTTCGAAGCCTATTCGCTTCGTCGATAATCGCGGCAAGCGTTGTGGATTTCCCGCTCCCTGTCGGACCGGTCACCAGTACGAGTCCTCTGGGTAATGAAGCCAGTTTTTTTATCACCGGGGGAAGCCCCAGTGCCTCGCATGTAAGAATCTTGTTGGGAATTTCCCTGAATACTGCACCGATGCCATATTTCTGCTGGAAATAATTCGCCCTGTACCGTGCCAGGTCAGGAACTTCATACGCAAAGTCGACGTCACCCGTCTCTTCGAACAGCTTGATCTTATGTTCAGGCGTAATCTCATAAAGCATCGCCCGCAGCTCCTCGTTATCGAGGGGGTGATACTTGATTCGTTCCATCTCGCCTCTGATCCTGATCACCGGTTGCTGCCCGGATATGAGGTGCAAATCCGACGCCTCCTGTTCATGCATGAGCTTGAAAAAGGCATCTATTTTTGCCATACTATATTTCTCCTTGAGATTGATATGTTTTCAAAACAGATGGATCCGTAAAAAGTCCGATTTCTGCGTGATGCGGCTTTTTCTTATCACTGCGAATTGCGCAGAAAATCGATTCGTTCCTTAAGGTATAAGCACCTTGAATATAAGGATTTTTATAGTGCCATCTAAAAACTGACTTTTTTACGATTTTATCGAAAGAGACTTCTGCACCAGACCGCATGTCAGAATGTCTTTTCACAATACTAATCGTTAAATAATCTAAAAACTTGAGCGACCACTGATTTTATAGGTGATATAAATTATAGTTGTCAATAAATCAAACAATTACCCGACTGCACGTCAGAAACCGGCAGTTGAGCGGAAGGAACACCAATGGCATCCGATATGTTCACGACAGATGATTTGCGACATCTTGAGGCAGTGGGGATTTCGCCACACGACGTTCTCAATCAGCTTGCAATCTTCACGAGGGGCGTCAGCCCGGTAATCTTGAAGCGACCCTGTACCGTCGGTGACGGTATCGTAAAAATCCCGGATGACGACACGGATACCCTCACAAAAGCCCACGACAGTGCGGCCCAAGAGGGACGGATGATCAAATTCGTACCTGCCTCGGGAGCTGCGAGCCGCATGTTCAAGGACTGGTTTGCCTACCTGGAGGATGATGATTTCAATACCAGCCGGGAAGCCTCCGATTTCATCCGTCATCTGCACCAGTATGCCTTTTATGATGATCTTGCCGATACAATAGCACAAAACAATCTCGATATTCACGATTTGTCGGCAAGGGCACAGTACCGGGACATCCTTGAATATATTCTGACACCCAGAGGATTGAATTATGCGTCTCTTCCCAAGGCCCTTTTGAAGTTCCATGCATATCAGGACCGTACGCGAACATCTCTCGAGGAACATCTGGTCGAAGCGGCACGGTACGTAAAGGATGCGGATAATATATGCCGCATGCATCTCACCGTCTCCGACGAACATATATCGGACGTCGACACGCATATTTCCACGATCCGTAAATATTACGAAAAGAAATTAGGCGTGTCCTATGACATTTCGCTTTCAATTCAGAGTCCTGCAACCGATACCATCGCCACCGATATGGATAACATGCCTTTCAGAGACAGGACCGGCACTCTCGTGTTTCGTCCCGGTGGTCACGGTGCCCTGTTGCGAAATCTGAGTGCCATCGACAACGATATCATATTTCTCAAGAATATCGATAATGTGACACCCGATCGGCTGAAACCGGATACCGTGCTTTACAAGAAGATCTTGGGTGGGTATCTCGTCACCCTGCAGAATCAGGTATTTCGTTACCTGGAGGCACTTACCGAAAGCCATGCCGCTAACGTGAAAGTATCCGACATCATCGAATTCCTGAAAACTAATTTGTGCATTTCACCCCCGGCCGGGTTTGAAACCCTTCCCCCTGATCGTCAGAAGGATGTGCTCATCGAAAAACTGGACAGACCGATTCGCGTCTGTGGAATGGTAAAAAATGAGGGAGAACCTGGAGGCGGCCCCTTCTGGGTTGAAAAAGACGGTGTCCTGACATTACAGATCATAGAACAGGCCCAAGTAGATCTTAATGTCGAGGAACAACACAGAATATGGAACGGATCGACGCACTTTAACCCCGTCGATCTTGTGTGTGGCATCAGAAACTTGAAAGGGCGCAAATACGATCTGGACCGCTTTGTCGATTACGACACATATTTCATTTCCCGCAAATCGCTGGAAGGAAGAGACCTCAAGGCCCTTGAGCTTCCCGGCCTTTGGAACGGTGCGATGGCGCACTGGAACACAGTGTTTGTTGAAGTACCCATCTCCACCTTCAATCCTGTAAAAACGGTGAGTGATCTTTTGCGGCCGGAACACCTGTCCGTACAAAAAATGTGATGATCCTGCTCGAGCGGGCATGCGTCGTGTTCGTAACTGCAGGGCTTACACATGCCCCTCGGCAGACTCTATCGTGCAAGACAGCTGAAAGGAAAATCCGCTGGATGACAGAACGAAACCAAGTGTATTGAGCGTGGATATTGTCCCACGGGGTTCACCGCTGATTGCCCTGACATTACTACGGCCGAATCCCCTCTCACCCGGACGTGTAGTAGTTGGTCTTCACTGCCTGTTCCCGGCGGAAGCATGTCACGTTTCATGTCCGACAAAAGTGTTGATAATTTCCTGCAATAATTTATAATAATTTTATTCGAACCCCACTGAAGATAATGCCGCAACAAATTAAATTCCAGATGGCATGGTGAAAAGCTCCGCAACACGTTGCGGCGGAAGCTCCGATTGTCAGAAAAGATGTTAATCTGTGATTCCCTCTCTTACCCCGCCGCACATAGCGGGAAATGCTCTCGCGGTTCAATTCAGGGTACGCAAATATCGAGAAACGAGTTGTTCCTATGCGTACATCGCAATGACGAAAGATAGAGTGTAACACAGAGGTCGGACCTTTTACAAAGCCATCATTTAAAAGACACCAAGCAGGTGTGATACCGGGTGACGAATACACTAATTTGAGCTTCCACACAGCCTTTTCGAACCATGTTTCTTTGCTGGTTCAGTATTGTTCCCTTTGTCCTGCATCACGACACATCAGTCAGTTCTGATTCATAGTATTTTCTCCGAATAGCGGATACTCACAGAGATCATTGTGCCCAACATTCGCCGGCAGCATCCCCGGCGGCATGAATACGTCATGCTCATCGTTCCGAAAGAATGACCGGTCATGCACCGGGTAACACAGGATGTGAAAGGAGGTGATACGCCAGAAATTCTCGACGGTAGCATGACACTAACCCAACACGAATACCCAAAGGAGGTATATCATGCATCAAAGCGTATATAAAATTATCGAGTTAGTCGGAACAAGTCCAAACTCATGGGAAGAAGCAGCCAAACATGCTGTCGAAGCCGCAAGTAAAAGCCTGGAGGATCTGAGAATTGTCGAAGTCACCAAGCTTGACATGCATCTCGAGCATGGCGAAATCGTCGCATATCGTGCCAGAATCAACGTTTCGTTCAAATATGCCTTGCATGAAGCGGTAGACTATACAGAGGAACTCTCGACGTTATAGGCCGAATACGATGATGGACTCACGACACAGTCCCAAGCGAAAACAGGTGGCAACGAAAACAATCTACCGGTTCATGACACCCGCAGCCGAGAGGCAGTGTCGATGAAGACTCTGCCTCTTTCAACGGCTGTGTGATCACTCGTAAGAAACGAAACGATACCGGCGATAATGACATCCCATCCGGCGCGAGCCGTATATCGAAACAGGGGTGCAATATCATAACACGCCATGCATCACCATCGAAAGCACTGTGGAGGTGGGGGCAACAGTAAAGACACTTCGGGTCTTCGCTTGACATGAAAATGTCTTTTCGAGTATCATTTCACATAGGATTCTCGTGTGTTCGTTCCTTTTTACCTGATCCCAGTGCGATTGTGTGCAACGCATTTGTTTCTCTTTTTCCACACGTTTCTAGCTTAACATACAGCGACTCTGGAATGCGCTCAAACCGTTCTGACAGTTTCCGTAAGGAATTTCTTGTCGAAACTTGGCAAAACAGGTCCTCAGGGAAGTGATTCGGGACCCCCGTGCCGAACCACCGTTGAAATCGACCACACCGGTCAGCAGGACTGACGGAGAAAGGAGACAGTGCCATGTCAATTTTTTTCATGTTTGGTAAATACACAACGGATTCACTGAAGGAAATAAGTGCCCAGAGAACGGATAAGGCCCTTGAACTCATAAAGAAGAATGGGGGTGAGGTAAAGTCCATGTATGTACTTCTTGGGGAACATGACCTCATTATTGTCGCAGATTTTCCGAATGTGGAACAGGCAATGATAACTTCCGTCGCCCTTCATAAATTGACCGGCATTTCGTTTACTACATCGCCTGTTGTCAATGTCGAGGAGTTTGACAGGCTCATCGAGGAGGCCAAGGAGATTTAAAGCATTCTCAATGCATCACGCCACCAAGATTTACATACAATCCGATTGTACTCGTGAAGGCCGTTGAATGCCAACCGGCCTTCATTTTGACCGCGCGTGTGATGCAGCACTTGCAGGCGTGTTGCAGCAACACCGCTGCAATATTCATCATGGGCATCTGTGTACAAAGGCAATTTTCAGATGGCAAGGTAAAAAGCTTCAAACTCAGGGCGCACAAATCCTGCAAAATGATGCGCATTTCGATGCGTTTCGCTAACGTGGATAAATTCGGCTTACACCCTTCACTGCGCTGACGGCTTGTAAACGGTGAGCCTCATACGCAATGACGAGCGATGCAGCGTAATAGAGATGTTGGGTTTTTACGAAGCCATCAAAATTTATCTACACAAATCGCATTGTCGGTGCTATACGTGCTTGGGATGTTTGGAAGGCACATGATATGCGCCACAATCAAAGCAGGTGAAGCGCATCGCCCGAACCCGATGTCGGCATGAAGCAAGCCGTCATGCGGCAGCATCAAGTGACCAATCACACGTGTCCATGATAGAGTGAGGATTATGGGTCTTAATTTAATTGCCTCCGTGTATGACATGCTGAAGACGGTCGAAGAAAAGACTGGAAAAAAGATAGAATTTGTCGAAAAGAGTGCACTGAATGTCTCGGCACGGATCAGAACGGCGAGCAAAGGATCACCGACGCATCTGCTCATATATAAAAAAGATCACGATGAACTGATCAATTACGTAATTGCCAACCAATGTGGTCACATACTGCGTCTTTATGATGCGCATGAGGAGAAAAGATTCTTTCCTGTTGCGAGCAAAAAAACCATGATGTGCTTTGTGATGGAGGCAGAAGATGATCTCCACCGTCTCTCGTCCTTGTTTGGAAAGGACAAACTGAAAACACTGCTTCCTCTCTGGTATCAGGGAATCGTCTTTCAGGTCACAAAAATGCCACCTGACATACAGATCGATAAGTGGATTTACAACAACTTTAAAGATCTACGGCCAATTCAGCTTAAGTGTTTGAAAACACAACTAATCAACGCCGTCCAGGGACTTTCCGAAGATCTTCGTAAAATTACACCGGCAAAGATCTATACCGTGTCCAATGTTATGAATTACGCGTTCTTCAAAATTCTTGAAGATCACCTCGGGGTCGATTTCGTGGCACCGTATCACCAGACTGTTTATCTGTTCGATGGCAGCGCCCTCGCGCGGATGACTGATAGAGAGTACATCAACAGCCATGAGGGTGATGTTGAAATGATCAATAAATGGGCAGATCAGCTCAACCTGACAACCTGGTTCGAATGGAAACATTTTGACGACATGCCCGGTGATTATCTTTCATAACCCATACCCTACCCGACTGGCTACACGCCAAACCCGCGCAGAACGCTCCGGTGTGTTGGTCTTTCTTGCCTGTACCCACCCTGCCCGACTGGTAGGCAGCACAACAGTTGATCGGACCATTGAAACGGTAGTCCAGCCCCAGCCTCCTGTACACATTCAACCTTGATGGCTTCGTAAAAGTCCAACTTCTGTGTTACGCTGCGTTCCTCGTCATTGCAACGTATGCCTAAGCTTATGAGACTCACCGTTCTCAAGTCTTCTATGCAGTGAAGGGTGGAAGCCGAATTCATCCACGATAGCAAGACACATTGGTATACACCTCATTCTTCGGGATCTGCGTACCTTGAATTTGAAGCTTTTTACCTTGCCATCTGAATTTATTTTTTTGCGACTTTGTCAACCTGGAGAATTTTTCGTTATATTAATCAGGAAATCAAAGAAAAGCTCGCCGATAAATCCGAAGCACTCAAAAAAACATGCTGTTTGCACCACGCGATTATGGAGCGATCCGTCTTTGATTTTATCTTATCAAGCCATACTGGTGGAACGTGGCTATGGCATGGTCAGAACATGCACCCCAGTCGCTGCCGATGGTGAGAAGGACGAGAAATCCAGTGGGGGTGTGGTACGGGAGCATCTTCGAAAAATCGCCCTCCCGGAGGGATATGCAATGACCCGGCCAGTAAATCCCATCAACGCCGAAGTCACGCATTCGTTAAATGATCATTTTCTGGACATCTTCTCTTTGAGCCGCCTTTGTGGTAATCATCGTCGTCACTTCACCGGCATGGCAGACAGCGACACTCTCGCCATCAGACGGTGCGTCACTGTAAAGTGCGCAGACAGCCGCCGCATCCTGCAGCGTCGTGGTATCACATCCATAGGGTATCAGAACGGTCGGACCCGGATAGTCTCTCATGTGGACAATGATGTCGTCTTTTTCCGCCAGTTTCTGGAGAGCCGTGTTCTCACTCCTGTTGCGTCCGACATTGATTTCCGTCGTCATGTTCAGTCGGATACGTCGTCCTGCTTTCAGGAGCCTTAAATCTCTGATGGCGAAGTCGTTACGGTGCTCGAAAAGGTCTTTAAGCCTTTTTGAAAACATCGGATCCGTCAAGAGACACCCTCCGGCAGGGTTCAAATAATCTTTAATGCCGTAATATTCCACCATATCCAGCTGGCGTTTCCTGCTTCTTCCCTGAATATCGAACAGACGTGCACGATCAACCTTACCCTCCTGTTCTGGAATGGTTTCAGGGAGAAGCCTGGCACTGAGCGGTCTGACAATATATCCCTGATACCCTGATATTTTTCCGACAATATGCAGAGATTGTTTTGTCTGCGACATGGGGCGCTGTCCCAGCACTTCCCCGGTAAACAGGAAGTCTGCGCCCGTTTCTTTCATTCTTCCACCCGCCACCCTCAGCATCAGGGCATGGCAATCAATGCAGGGATTCATATGCTTTCCATAACCATAACGCGGTGCCTTAAGCATGTGCAAATGTTCTTCAGTAATATCAAGCACGACAAGCGGACACGCTATCTGCGCCGCTGCATCCCTGGCTTTATCTGCACTGAAAAAAGGTGTTTCAAACGATATACATTCAACTTCGATACCTTGATCCTGAATGATTTTTACTGCCAGGATACTATCAAGGCCACCCGAAAAAAGAGAAATTCCTTTTACTTTCAAAATTGTACTACCTTAACCCCCCATTTTTGCTGAAGTAACCCGTGGATTACGGGATTGAATGTCTGATTGATGAAATAGACCGGTCCGTGTATCCCTTTTGTTCTGAATGCCGGCAATAAAATTTCTCCTCCTTTTGCACCACCGTGCTTTGAAAATTCAAATTTAAAGGTGTCGGCCAACAAGGGGGCATCGATTGCATTCAGGACTTTTTTCAGAACATTCTTTCCGGCTTCCGTCTCTGAGATATACAGCACCTGTATTCCCTTGTTCGTCAACACTGCCGTGAATTGTTCCGGGATTCTTTTTGAATGAATGATGACCTCTGTCTTTTCAGTCTTTAAATACAAGTCGACTTTCAGAGAAAGCTCGAAGCCATGATCCTTCATGCTATATACTTGGACCTCATGATCTCTCAACACATCATATCCGATGAGCGACAGGATCGATGCCGCCAGGTCTCGGGGGGACGAAGATTTCAAGGCGGGAACCTCCATCTTCGGAGACGGCTCCGTAAGGCCAACGGGGCTTGTGTCATCCAAAAGTTCCACGACCTCAAATCCTTCGCTGTCTGTATATTCGCGAATACTTGCCGGCAGGAGTTCGTCTCTGGTGCGAACCCGTTTGATGCCGAAGGAAAAATGCGTCTTTTCGGATGATGCCCGTTCCGCAATGACCCAATCGACGTAAATACGGACGGGAGGATGCGCGCCGACTGTTCTGTATTGTTCAAATATCTTGAATGAGTAGTCGCGAGACGCATTTATCACCTTTTCCAGAACGGCAGGCAGTGCATCTTTTCTGTCGTACCTGACGACCACGTAGTTATTCCATGTCGCTTCAATTACCTCTTCAAGATTCTCGGGTATTCGCTTCGCGTAGTCAATAATCACCGTGACGCCATTCTCGTACTCAACCACGGGAACCACCTGACAGTCGATGGTTACCTGCCCTGTGGGAACAAGGGGGATATAATAATTTCCCTTTGTAATGACGGTTCCGTTGATGCGACTTAAAACATATCCCATCGTAGCCAGTTGCTGGTGAGGCTCAACCTTCTTTTCTTTTTTGATCACTTCGGGTTCTGGCGGTTTTTGCTTTTCCTCCCGAGTTTTTTTCTTGAGGGATGCCCTGACCACCGGAACGGCAACTTCCTTTTTCCCAAATGGCAGCAGCAACTGCTGACCAGGATATATTTTGTTGATATTCTCTATGTTGGGATTGAGGCGTTTGACCGTTCTCATCATCTGGTAAATCGTCTCGTATGAGACATCGAGTTCGTCGTGGATTATTGCAGACAGGCTGTCTCCTTCTTTCACCGTATATTGCACGGATTCCGCCGATTTTTCACCATGTGTCGCATCCGGCGTCTGTAATGCCGCCGTATTTTTGGGCTGTACATCCTCGCCGATTCCAACTTCTTCGACAGGAGCAGCTTCTCTGTGGGGAAGGAGCAATTTCTGTCCGGGCGATATATTATGCAGATTCTTTATGTCCGGGTTAAGACGCCTCACCTCTTTCATAAGTGCAACGATTTCTTTTTCCGAAGCGTCGAATTTCTTCCTGATGATATCGAAGATCCACTCCCCTTTCTTGACAGTGTACGTATCCAGTTTTTCTTCCGAGATCGCTGTTTTCTTGAACGTCAGATGAGCGGTATCTTCATTTTTCTGCACGACGGCAGAGGCGGACGAGGCATACAAAATTGAAAATAAACACACGAAACACCACGCTCCGAGAGCCTTTCTCACCTTGAA
>Ga0272441_10012403_pt1 | contig 12459 bp, 7 predicted proteins | sample SSMProp6N_FD_193582 | JGI IMG/M metagenome (GOLD analysis project Ga0272441, IMG submission 193582) | Marine sediment archaeal communities from Little Sippewissett salt marsh, Falmouth, MA, United States - SSM-Prop-6N | ecosystem: Environmental > Aquatic > Marine > Wetlands > Sediment ...
TACCCAGATGGTCTCTGCTTCGATGTTTGGCCGCAGAAGAGCCGTCTTCGCTCTCCTCAGCTCTGGCTGGCGTTTCTGGTTGCCGGCAGCGTGCCTAGCCTTGGGGGCCGTCGTTGCCACCCAGGACTTGGACACGTGGCTGGAGGGCCGCATTCCGTACCTGTGGTACCTGCTGGTCTCCCGCACTCTCGGCCTGGCTCTCCTGGTCATTCCCATCTTCCTTTACCTCGTCTGGCGACGCACTGCCCAAGGAGAGAGGGCTGCCCACGAGCAACTAGATGCGGCTGTTCAGCTCCGCGAGGACCTGACGAACATGCTTGTCCACGATCTGAAGGCGCCGCTCGCTTCGGCCGGGATGGCGCTCAACATCCTCAAGCGCGGCCAGGCCGCCGACCGGCGCGACCCGTCCGAGGAAGAAGCCCTGGTAGAGTTGGCCTCGAGCAGCTGCCGGCGGTTGCAGGGGATGGTGCAGGACATGCTGGACGTAGCTCGCGCCCAGGCCGGGCGGGTGCCGCTCGATCTGGCCTCGGCGGACCTGCTATCGGTGGTGCGCCAAGCGGTCGAGGAGGCCGGGCCTGGTGCAGAGGAGCGATCAGTGCAGTTGAAAGAGCACCATGCGCCGGCCCCGCTACGGGTGCTGATGGACGCCCACAGAGTGCGACGCGTCGTCAGCGATCTTCTGGAAAACGCAATCAAGCTCTCTCCCCACGGAGGTGACATCGAGATCTCAGCAGATGTGGTGGGTACGGACGCGCGGGTAGCGGTGCGGGACAGCGGGGAGGGCATCCCCGTCGATCTGCGGACGCGCTTCTCTGAGAAGTTCGGCCAGGCGGAGGCGGGGCAAAGGGCGAGGCGCCGGTCTGTGGGGCTGGGGCTGACCTTCTGCAAGCTAACGGTAGAGGCGCACGGCGGGCGCATCTGGATTGAGAGCGCCCCGGTGCAGGGGAGCGTTTTTTACTTCACGTTGCCCCAGGGCGGTGTCCCGGGGCCTGATTGCTGAATGGCCTGCCCGTTCCTCCCGACACCCCGCATGGCTATAGGACCGGTCTGCTGGCGGCAAGGTTCTCGGGCCCCCGTCGGGGCCGACTAGGCGTTGGGAAGTTCGAGATCCTCGTCATCGGGTAGGAGGAATCCCTGCGGAGCCCCTCCTCCCGCACCGCCGGGCGTACGGTTCCGTACCACGGCGGTTCAGGCAGTCACTTGCAGCTTGCGCAGTTGATCCAGCAGTGACACGCGACCACAGCGATCGAAGGAGCGCTTCGGGTACGCCTGGTTCATGTGCGAGGCCCCGGCGTTCCACCACGGGCCACGCCCGTTGGTGGTCGATACCCAGGCCCGTTCTCTGTCCAGGCCCCGTCGCATCAGGTTCCTCGCGCGAGTACGAGAGCACTTCCACCGTCGCGAGGCTCCGGCCTCGACCCCCGCGTAGCTTCTCCCGCAGTTTGTTCTCGAGCCGCCTGACGCTCTCGTTGGCCACTCTCAGTCGCGGCTGATGGTGGAACGTCACGCTGTAGCCCAGTAACTTACGACGCCACAGGCGATCGAGGGCCCGGGTAGGACGCTCTCACCTTCACGCTCATACCCGCCGCGTATACGGACACGCCTTCCGTGCAGATATCGGACTTTGAGTGCATTGGCCCTCTCATCCGGCATGCACGCCTCGTATGCGGTTTCTGTTCGTCGCGTCAGCGCTTTGCCTGCGGATTCCTTCGGACCCCGCCTCGCGGCGACGCCCTTGCCGTCCGGCTAACAGCTCCCTCTGTCGGGCCTGTAGGGGACTTGCACCCCCAAGTGAGTGCGCCATGCCGGGCGCACGACACAGAAACGCGAGACGCCCCGGGAGGGGGAAGGCGCCTCGCGTCTATCTGGGAAAACACCAACTGTTGCGGCATCGTGTTTATCGGATGGTGCCTCTTATAATATATAAGACGTCTAGTTATATTAATAGGTTCTGTCTGTTCGGCATGATCTTGGTTCCTCCGGATAGCCCCCAAGACCAGAAGCCTGCCGCCTACGACCTGCATCATGCACCCCGGCGTGCGAGCGTCGCGGCAAGGCCTACTGTGCATCTGGCACGCGGGCTGCCAGGGCCTTGGCGATGGCATCCGCCGCATGGTCGGACTGGCGTAGGATAGTGGCCCTCTTGATGACGCCGCCGGCCCGCATCTCATCCACCGCAGCCATGCCCGATACGCACCGGCCGAACACCGTGTGGACACCATCCAGATGCGGTTGGGGCCTGTGACAGATAAAGAACTGGCAACCGCCCGTGTCGGGCGGCTCTGTCTTTGCCATGGACAGGCTCCCACGCCGGTGCCGCAGGCCCTTGACGATCTCGTCGGGGATGGTATACCCCGGACTCCCCGTTCCGTCGCCACGGGGACACCCGCCCTGGATCATGAAGCCTGCGATGACCCGGTGGAATGTCAGGCCATCGTAGAACCCCCTGGCCACCAGATCCATGAAGTTCCCGGCCGTGACGGGCACCGCCTCATCAAACAGGTCCAGGTAGATGTTGCCGACGGTGGTCTGGAGCTTCACCAGCGACCCTCGGGCCAGGTCCAGAGCGATCTTGTCCTCCTCGGGCCACAGATCCACCAGGATGAGCTTGTCGCCCGTGCGGTATGAGATGCGCCGCTGTGTCTCCTGGTCCACCTTAACCGGTATGCGGGCCGCCGTCAGCATCTCAGACAGGGGGCCGTGGAGCAAGTACCCGGCATAGCGAGGGGCGACGGTTAGTTGGCTCACGGCGGGCTGCGCGGCGCCCTGCGCCAGGTAGCTGCACTGCGCTTCCCCAACAACGAACAACAGGGCGCCGGACGAGTTCTGCAGGCTGATGCGATCGGTCATCGGGTCCCACTGGATGGAATAGCCAAGGAACTTAAGCACATCGCCTACGGACACCATCACCGCGTCCTGCTGCAGGAAGCCGTTGATTCGGAGGCATTCCGGGGGGTCGGTGGGATCTGCGCGGGCCACCAGGCCGGACAGCACAAGAACCGCGATGAGTACGAACTGTGCTGTTGTCTTCATGAAGTGTCCGTTTCCCCCTCTTGCCGGGCCGGCACAGACCACACTCCCGACCTGTGCTCTACCGGGCCGGATCGGCCTGTGGCGCCAACAGGAAGTAGTCCAAGTTCAGCTTGCGTTCGACCGAAGTGAGGCGCAACTGGTGCCTACCCGGGCCAAGGGCGATGGCCGCCGGGTTACCCCAATCATCACACACGAGGAAGTGCTTCCACTCCGCCGGGGTTGCGCCGAAGCCACCGGTGCCGTCGAATTGCAGCACGCGGCTGTTCCCCAGGATGGGCTTGCCATCCAACTCGATGAGCCGGCGAGCATTGGCCTGATGACAGGCCCCCTTCAAGATGAGATTGTACACGCCGGCCCGCGGGACATCAAACTCCCAACATAGCCACTGCCCGGGCACGACCGCCGTCTCCACACCCTGGCCCGCCGAAAGGAAAGTCCGGTGGGAGTAAGCGCGGGCATTTCCCCCTCCATGTGCGCTGAAGCTCTCGGCCTCGTACTTCAGCACCCCGGGGGCCCGGGCGACCGAGTCGCCCACCTCCCGAGCCAGGACCGGCTCCGGGTCCGCGATCAGGCTCTCAAGCCGCACCGTTACGGGCTCGGCCGGTTCCCTAGTCCACACCATCACCGCACTGCTTGGAGTCAGCCAACAGGTGTCGCCCTCGCGGAGGGTCTGCCGCCCGATGTGGACGGTCGCACCCTCGGGCGCCTGCAGTCGAGCCCTCACCGGACCGGGAGGCGCGGCGAGGCTCCCCCAGGCCAGGCCGCCCCCATCGCGGGTCCGCATGGTCTCCACTCGCAGCTCAACCGGCACGCCGTCCAGCTCGAAGTTCAGATGAGCTTCCGGCGTCTGCTCGCCAACAGCGGGGTTGATCTGCACAATATGGCGGCCCGCCGGGGCCCTGAGCCGTACAGTCTGCTTCTCGGCGTCTACCGCATAGCCGTCGGCGCTTAGCTCGGCGCCGTCGAGCATCACGCACACGATGGGTTCATCCATGGTGAGGATTGTCAGGTCCGTGGGTTCTCCCGCCAGGTAATCGACGCGGTGGGTGAAGGCCGTGCCCGGCGCCGCAGACGTCTCCAGCGCCGCCGTGACGGGCAAGGAGGCATCGATCAGGAGCAAGCGCCGATCCCTGCGGCCCAGCCGCAGTTGCGTACCCTCGACCATGGCCGCCACGAATCGGGATTCACCAGCAGCCTTTCTAGAGTCGGGCAGGAGGGCAAGGGCGGCCATCCGTGCCACTGCGTCCAGTTGATCGAAGTCGATTGCTTCTCCCTCAACGGTGGCGGCTGCCAGGAGCCTCTCCCCCATGCGGCGGTCATGGACCGCGAAGCCGGCCGCCGTGTCCATCAGAATGGGCTCGACGTCCGCGGCGCCCTCCTCGACTGAGTATGGCCTGACGAGTACGACGAAGCGCGCCTGCTTGGTCTTCTGGGTGGTAGATACGTAGGCGTGCCATTCGCTTTCGCGCGGCGTCGTCGGCGGGGGCGTGAACTCGTTGCTTTGCTCGAAGCGCAGGCCCTGGGGGCAGATGAACTTCACCAGGCACCCGGCCTCGCCGCGTGAGATGTTGACCTCGCGGTCGTCGGGATTGAGGGCCATTTGCCCTTCGGCGTGCGCGCACCAGGTGAACTCCCCGGCCTGGGGCGCCTCAAGCTCGTCGTAGATTAGGAAGGTGTCGGGGCGCAGGTACAGGATGTGCCGCTTGAAGCTGCTGAGCTTACCTTTGTACGCCTTGGTGGCGTCGCCCACCGTGTAGTCAACGTGGGGGCTGGTGAAGTGCCTTGTCACCGTGCCCGTTGCGGTCTTGTCAAAGATAGGCTGGCCTTGCCCATCGATCAGCACGCAGTTGTGGGCCTTGGTCTGCCGGGTCCATCCTGTGTCGTGGGGGCTGCCGTACCAGTCATAGTACCCTGAGTCGATCAGCAGTGGCTCCCCGTAGCCGTAGACCACGAAACTGTTTTGGTCGGCGTGGGAGTGGTTGAAAGAGCCAAACTGGGAGCTCTTGAACATCAGCATGATGTCGTCGGGATCGGACAGGTCCGAGTGCATGGCGACCCAGCCGATATCGGGCAGGTACTTGCCCTGGGGCAGGTCACCGGGGGGCCTCAAAGGCATGCTGTCGTCATACCACCAGTAGCTGTAGATGCCCCCCGCAGGCCAGCCCGGCAGGCTCTTGGCATACCACTGGAAGTACGGGTTGTCGTAGACGTTGGCGAGGTGCGCCAGATTCGACTGGTCCGTTGACCCGGGAGCGCCGTGGTTGCCGTCGCCGAAATGGTGGCGGTCGCACCATGGAGGGTGCATATACAGCTTGTACCAGCCGCTGTTGCGCTGCCAGGCCTTCTGGTACATGTCCAGACCCGTGGCGGAGCTCAGCGCATCGTAGAACCACCAGGCGAAGGGGGAGGACCATTTCCAGTAGCCAACGCCCTGCCCCCAGCCCCCCTCTTCATCGCCCCACGGGGGGAAGATCGCCGGGTAGGTGGCGGCGATGAACCGGAACCACTCATCGGCCTGCTCGCTGTCATGAGCCAGGGCGATGGCGCAGATGCCCAGGAACCCGTATGCGGTAATGCCATGGGAGTCATACGGATACTCGTAGATGGGGCGCGAGCTCTCGGAGAAATGGCTGTAAAGGATGCCCGCCCGGGTCACCACGGACTGTCGGATGGTGTCCCGCTCGTGGAGGGTCATCTGGTCCCAGCACCAGTCGTAGCCGCAGGCCATCTTCCAGGTGATGTCGCGGAACACCTGGTCATGGTTGCGGTATGAGGTGGCCCCCTGCGGGTCCCACGAGGCCATCTGCATCATCTGGGTGATGGCGGCCCTGGCATAGCGTGCCTGCCCGCTGAGCAGGTACCCGAAGGCGAGCTGCTGAGTGCGGCTCGTGACACCACTGCAGTAACCGCGGAGCTTGTTGCCCAGCGCCACGCTCTCATCGTCCAGACCTGCCTTGCGGTAGTCGATGAACTCGGGCCCCGGCTCCGGGTCGACCTCGCGCTGGGCGTAACCGTCGATGGCCTGCCGGAAGGTCTCCCACCAAGCCTTCTTGGACCCCTCGATGGGAGCGCGGAAATCGTCGATGCTCTCGGCGGTGGCGTACACCCGCGGGTGACCGGCAGGTATCCGTGCAAGCAGCTCATCGGGCCGGGGCACCGCGAAGGGCTTTGCCGCACTGGTGACTGTGAAGGTCCGCGGCTTGCCCCACTCCGAGGGCTCGCCAGAATCGTCGCTGTACCTCACGCGCCAGTGCCAGACACCTTCCCCCAGTGTCGCGTTGTGGCTGTACACACTATACGCCAGCCCCGCAACGACCTCACAGGCGTCCGCGGGGAACCGGCCGTCGCGGCTGAGTTGCAGTTCATACGTCGCCGCGTCGGCCTGCGGCGGCCAGGACAGGTCCGGCGGGTTCTGCAGGACCACCTTCCCGTCGGCGGGGCGGTAGGGCATCATAAGGGCGCTCTGGGCCTCGGTCAGCTTGGGCGTCCACTTCTCCAGCGGCTCGAGGCTGACATCGTCGTACCACAGGACGCCTTCGGCCTTCTGGTACAGGATGAGCTCGGGGCGGAACGTGCCGGCCCGGCGAGCCGCCCCGGGCACCCCCGCCTCGAAGACGAACTGCGTCCATTCATCCCGAGGCAGCAGGCACCGGAAGTGGGTCGTGCCGTACTCGTCCGGAGTGTCGTCGCCGTGCACAACGGGCCGGAAGCGCAGGATGCCCTCGGCGCGGCCCGTCCCTGTGTACCACAGCCTCAGGCGCACCGCCCTTGGCGCGTCCATGGCGGCCCCCACCTGCACGTAACAGGCCCGGCTTCCGGGGTCCGGGCCGGCGGTCAGCTTTGCCGAGGAAACTCCTGAGTGGGCCTGTGCGACATCCCGAGACAGCGTGAACCCCTCACCGTATATGGCCTGGCCCCAGCCTTCGGGTTGCTCGGCCCCACGCTCGAAGCCCGGATTGCGGAAGATATCCGCCGGATGCGCGCCTCGCTTGAGCCAAGCGTCGTCGGCCCAGGCCCGCCCGCTCTGCTTGGCGCTGACAACGATCACAAGGAGAGCCGATGCGGCCTCTTCGGGCTTGGTGGCAAGGGCTGCCAGGTGCGTCCAGTCGGCCTGCCCCGAGACCTTCGCCGAGGGCGTATCGCTCGTGATGATCTGCCCCTCGAGTGTGCGCCACTGGACGTACAGGTGGGCCGAGCCCTCGGACAGATCGGTCTTTACCCAGCATCCGAAGGTGTAAGAACCGGGCTTTGGCAATGGAACGAGCTGGGTGACGGTGCACCTGCCGGCATCACCCACCTCGATGCGCAGGCAACCCTTTCCCGACCGTTTGATCTGCCGGTCCACGGCCACTCGCCCCTCGCCCTTGGATACGTACTTGGCCCAACCATCGGGCATTCCGTCGCCGTTCTCGTCGGTCTCTAGGGTCTGCGCCTTCAAGGGTACGTCCGTCTGCGCAAAGGGGGTCGAACACAGAGCGGCGAGCGCGAGGGCGCAAACACAGAAGCGGTGCATGGCGTGGTTTGCCTCCCGAAAGGGGTTGGCGGCCCAGGCCACCGTCAACGGACGACCGGGCCGCCCTTGACACTACCCAGGTTGCGGACTAATGTTTCTGTTACTTGGTTTAATGGTTTTCCTGTGCATGGAAGCGCCGGCACGTAGATGCAGGCGAGGAGCTGGGCCGCATGATCTACTTCGACAATGCTGCCACGACGAAGGTTGATTCGGATGTTCTCGGCGCGATGCTGCCGTACCTCCAGGACCAGTACGGCAATCCCAGCAGCGTTTACCGCCTGGCGAGCGGATCGCGCGAGGCAATTGGCGGGGCCAGAGAATTGCTGGCCGAGTACATCGGGGCGTCCCCGGCCCAGATAGTCTTCACGGGCTCCGGCTCGGAGGCCGATAACTACGCCATCAAGGGCACGGCGTGGGCTCTCGCCGACAAGGGCAAGCACATCATCACCACCGCCATTGAGCACCATGCGGTGCTTGATACCTGTCTGGCGCTGAAGCAGGATGGCTTCGAGGTCACTGTGCTTCAGACCGATGCCGCCGGACTGATCGACCTTGAACAGGTCCGCCAGGCGATGCGTGACGACACGATCCTGGTGTCCATCATGCACTCCAACAACGAAATCGGCACGCTGCAACCGGTTGCCGAGATCGGCGCTCTGTGCAAGGAGCGCGACATCGTCTTCCACACCGACGCCGTGCAGTCTCTGGGCAAGCTGCCGCTGACGGTTGACGAGCTAAACGTGGACCTTCTGGCAATGTCGGCGCACAAGATCTACGGCCCCAAGGGCGTTGGCGCGCTGTATGTGCGCAGGGGCACGAAGCTAAGGAAGCTCATTGATGGCGGCGGGCAGGAAGCGCGACGCAGGTCGGGCACCGAAAACGTCGCCGGGATCGTGGGAATGGGCAAAGCCATTGAGCTCCTTGCCCGGCGGGGCGAGGAAGACAATGCCCGCATCGCCCGCCTGACCCAGAAGGTCATCGAGGGCGTGCTGCAGGGCGTCCCCCATACCCAGCTCACGGGACATCCGGAGCGCAGACTGCCCAGCATCGCCAGCTTCGTCGTGAACTACATCGAGGGCGAGGGCATGCTGCTATCGCTGGACCTTTACGGCATTTGCGCGTCCAGTGGATCGGCGTGTACCTCCGGCTCGCTGGACCCATCTCATGTTCTGCTGGCTACAGGCTACTCCCATGAGGTGGCCCACGGCTCCCTGCGGATCAGCCTGGGCAGGGGCAATACAGAGGCGGATGTCGATGTGCTATTGATGGCCCTGCCGGGATTCGTTGAGCGACTGCGCATGATGTCGCCCTTCTGGGCGGATGCGCAGAAACGGGGCCTGGTGTGATAGGGCGGCGGGGGACAAGCCGCCGGAGGTTACGTCGCATCTGTCAGAGTACCGCATAGGCCGCTTGGGGCCGGCGGCTCAGTCCAGACTCGGCCGCGCGTGGCTGTTTCTCCCGGCCGGGCTCACACGCCGGTGGCAACACTATGACTGACAACAGAGAGCTTATCGAGGACATCGAGCGCCTCAAACAGCAGTGCAATGCGGTGATCCTTGCACACAACTACCAACGCCCGGGGGTGCAGGATGCCGCGGACTTCACCGGCGACTCGCTGGGTCTGAGCCGTCGCGCCGCCGAGACACAGGCCGGCACCATCGTGTTCTGCGGCGTGCACTTCATGGCCCAGACCGCCAAGCTCCTGAGCCCCTCGAAGACCGTCCTGATTCCGGACCTCGATGCCGGGTGCCCCATGGCCGACATGATCACACCCGAGCAGTTGAGAGCCTTCAGGGCACAACACCCCGGGGCGCCGGTGGTGGCCTATGTCAACACCACGGCTGAGGTGAAGGCTGAATCTGACATCTGCTGCACGTCGGCCAACGCCGAGGCGGTGGTGCGCTCACTGGATGCCGACAAAATACTCTTCGTGCCTGACCGTCACCTCGGCCGGTGGGTGGCTCAACGCGTGCCCAATAAGGAAGTCGTCCTGTATGATGGCTTCTGCCCCACTCACCAACATATCAGTGCCCGCGATATACTGCAGGCGAAACAGGAGCGCCCTGAGGCCCTGGTGTTGGCCCATCCTGAATGTCCGCAGGAGGTTGTGGACCTGGCGGACGAGGTGCTGTCCACGGGGGGTATGCTCCGGTTCGCTCGCGAAAGCCAGGCGCAGGAGTTCATCGTCGCCACCGAGTTGGGCATCGTGCACCCGCTGAAGGTCGGCAGCCCGCAGAAGAGCTTCTACTCGATTTTCGACGCTGTGTGCCCGAACATGAAGATCACGACCCTCGAGAGCCTTCGTCGGTCCCTGGCCGAGGGCATCCACGAGATCGAGATTGATCCGGACATCGCACGCCGGGCCCGCCGGTCCGTCGAGCGGATGGTCGCCATCGGTTAGGTCCTGCCGGCCAATCGAGCCCGCCTGCCACCACATGCGGCTCCCAACCAGCCACCCCATGAATCAGGGCTGCCCGGGGTACAACTCCGGACAGCCCTGTCTGTGTTCGGTACACCGGTCGGCACTTCTCAGAAGCACTTGACGCGCAATCGGGTCGCCTCGGCCACACGCCCCACAGCAATATCCATGGCCGCTGCCCGCATGTCGATCTTCTCGCTTTGTGACCTTTGGTAGACCTCGTGGAACGCCTGCACCATCTTGTCACGCAGGCGGTCGTCGATGACCTGCTCGCTCCAGCGATCGAACTGCAGATTCTGCACCCACTCGAAGTACGAGACGGTCACTCCACCGGCGTTGGCCAGGATGTCGGGGATGACGAAGACGTTGTTCTGGTTGAGCGTCAGTTGGGCCGTGGGGGTGGTCGGACCGTTGGCCGCCTCGGCGACAATCCGCGCCTTGATGTCGTCGGCGTTCCCGGCATTGATAACGTTCTCGAGCGCTGCCGGCACCAGGACCTCGCAGTCGAGCTGCAGCAACTCCTCGTTGCTGATCTGCCGTCCGCCCGGGAAGCCGATCACCGTGTCGGTCTCTGACTTGTGTTGCAGCACCGCGCTGGCCGGTAAGCCATGGTCGGAGAACGTACCGCCCTGAGAGTCGGATATGGCGATGAGCTTGGCGCCGAGGCGATCCAGTATCCGCGCAACCGCGCTTCCGGCATTGCCCGCGCCCTGGATGGCGATGCGCGCACCCTTCAGGGGGATGCCGAGAACTCGCAGGGCCTCGACGATGGTGAAGGAGCAGCCCCGTCCCGTCGCCTGATCGCGCCCGAAGGACCCGCCCAAGGCCAGAGGCTTGCCCGTAACTACCGCCGGCGTGGGCCCACTGCTCTTGAGGCTGTAGGCATCCATAATCCACGCCATGATCCGCTCGTTGGTGTACACATCCGGCGCGGGGATATCGCTGTAGGGTCCAAACACCTCGGACATCTCCAGGGCGAAGTCTCGGGTCATGCGCTCGAGCTCGCCCTCGGACATTGCCTTGGCGTCGCACACGATGCCGCCCTTGGCCCCCCCGAAGGGGATGTCCACCACGGCACACTTCCAGGTCATCCACATGGACAACGCGATGACCTCGCCCAGATGTACGTCGGGGTGGTAGCGGATGCCACCCTTCGAGGGCCCGCGAGCCGTATTGTGCTGGGACCGGATGCCGGTGAAGACTCGCCACGTGCCGTCGTCCATCATCGTGGGGATCGACACCTGGACGATGCGTTTGGGCTGCTGCAGGCGCAGGTGGACGGAGTCCTCGAGGTCCAAGCGCTGAGCGGCTTCAGCAAGCTGCTGCAACGCAATTTCCTGCGGGTTCCGAGACACATCGGCGGCTACATCAGCGGCACTTGCGCTCTGGGGTATCTCGACCGGTGCTTCACCTGGCTCGTGGCGCTCATCACTCATCAACATCGCTCCGATCTGGGCTTCCGAATTGTGCTCACGCCTCACTCGACTACGCTCCTCGGCCTGCCATCAGCAACTGCAGATGCATCTTCAGATTCGCCACGCCGTCGCCCAGTGTCGCCAACGGGACGCCTTCGCCCCGCACAGCGTCCACAAACTGGGTGATGGAGCTTTGCATGAAATCCGTGGCCTTGAGCTCTGCGTCATCCAGCGTCAGGAACGCGGCGTAGACACCGTCTTCATCGTTGCGTCCCTCATAGTCCACCAGCACGTCATCGATGCCGTACCTACGCACCAGAGGGCCTTCGGGCACATTGCAGTCCAGGATACGGGCCTGTATCCGCCTGCCCCCCTGGGTCTGATAGGCGAAGTTGGCCTCAACTTGCTTCTCCTGGATGTTGCAGCGGGCCGAGCCCTCGACGATGGCGCCGGGCCCCGCGAAGCCCATGAGCACGCTCAGTGGGTGGGGCCCCAGGTCGACCCAGATCTTCTCGCCGGCGGCGCCGGCCTTGCCGCCGCGGGAATCCATCTGCATGTGGAAAGTAGTGAACGTCTCCGGGTCCACCTGCGCATCCGCCCGGGCACACAAATCGAGATAGGGCTGCACGGCAGACTTGTATTGCAGGTTGACGGCCGCCACCAGGCCCTTCTCGCGGGCAAGGTCAGCCATCTGCCCCGCCTCGTCGAGCACCTGGGCGACCTCCTTGTCCGGATCCCATTGCACCGGCTTCTCACACAGGATATGGCAGTCTTGCTCCGCGGCCAGCATGAAGTGCTCATAGTGCAGCGCGGGGGGCGAGGTAACCATCACCAGGTCCGGCTGCTGCGCGTCCAGCATCGCCTCAACGCCCACGTACCCGGTGCCTGAGAAGCCAAACAGGTTCTGCAATGCCTGGGTGGTTGCGGCGACGGTCTCTGCGCTGGTGCCGGCGAAGCTCACCTCACACCCGAGCGCATTGAGCCACTTCGCGTGGTGTTTGCCGATCCCGGAGGCGCCGATGACGCCTGCGCGTAGGGGCTTGGACATTTGCATCGCCCTCCCAATCGTCATGATCCAC
>Ga0272441_10012405_pt1 | contig 12458 bp, 10 predicted proteins | sample SSMProp6N_FD_193582 | JGI IMG/M metagenome (GOLD analysis project Ga0272441, IMG submission 193582) | Marine sediment archaeal communities from Little Sippewissett salt marsh, Falmouth, MA, United States - SSM-Prop-6N | ecosystem: Environmental > Aquatic > Marine > Wetlands > Sediment ...
GTTCGGCCACCTGGAATGAAAAGACAGCATAGGTTCCGCTCATCACAGCTCGGGTGGCGGTCGTGACCACATCCACTTCTTTTAGGGCACCAGAGTCGGCTTCTTCGACCAGATCCCAAACTTCCTGGGCCGTGAGGACGACCGCATCGCCTCGCTCTACTTTTTTATTTATGTCTGAAAATGAACGCTTCAAAGAAAATGTCTCCAGAATATTTTTCATTTAATATTCAGCAACCGATACCCACGACTCGAATTCGATCGACAGAAATAGCCTGCCAGTCAACGTCATCCTGACGTATTTCGACTTTCCCTTCACGGACACATCCAGCGTGCCAAGGTCAGCCATCTTGGCAACCTGCCTCGATATGGTGCTTTCTGATACTTCGAGCCTCTGCGCGATCTCGGTTATCGTGGCGGGCTCGTTTATCAGAACGTCTTTTAAGACCCTCTTCGATTTTTCGTCCAAGCCTTTCACCAGGCAGGGCAAATTGATTTCGCACATCGACCGGTCGATGTCGCTATAGTTGGTGGTTTTGTAGAGCCTCTGGGATTGTGCGAGGCATGAGATGGCAAAAGCGAGGAATATCTCTCTTGGACCTCCAGAGATGTTAGCGATGATCTCGCCTTCGGCGTTTTTTATCAGATTTGTCAGGGACAGTACCATCTCCTCAAAATCTCGATGATCGACCCTGTGAATCTCCACTTTTATGGAGCTATCGATCTGTTGAGATAGGTCCTGGACTGCGTGGATGGTGGTCTCGCCTCTCGTGTCGGTTTCGTCTTCGGGTCGGATCAGAATTATCTTGTCGTCGGCCCTGATGCCGTACTTTACGATGAGGGACAATATTTGTGAGGTGTCAAACCCTGAGAGCGAGATGTAAGTTCTCATCGCCTACTAAATCAGGATCATTGCATAAATGTTTTTCTCATGCATAATTCTAGATTAATCCAACTACAATTGCATAAATATGCAATAACTGCACGAATCGACAGATTTATACAGAATGAGCTAATAGAGGCTGTAGAGATGCCACAGAAAATTACTTTCATCACGAAACCGAAGTCCGAGTTCGAGGTCCCCTCAAGCGAAGGATATCAGCTATACTCGGCCATATTGGATATAATTCGGGAGTCCAACGAGGCTATTAGTGAGCACACTCACAACTCCCCCATCGGCTCGATCGCCTTAAGTGGCCTCAATGGCCGGTCCAAGAGGTCTAACAAGCCGCGCCACAAGGTCCTCGACCCCCACAATAAATATGAGTTCTATATGGGGATCACAGACCCAAAGGAAGTGGAGATATTCCAGTCGCTCATCAAGCCTCTGATCTTCAAGGAGCAAGACATCGTCCTCGACCAGGGCGCGCTCGGGATAGAGGAGGTTGCAAGCTTCAGCGCCACCTTTGAGGAGCTGGTGGAATCTGTGAAGGGTTTCGAGGACCCAAAGATCGAGTTCTGGTTCAGGTCGCCCACCTGTATCCAGTACAAGAACACCAAGGTTTACGAGATGTTTCCGCACAGGGAGGCGGTTTTCTCGTCCCTTGCGGCCAAGTGGAATGCGGTCAGCCCCTCGCTCAAGATGGATATCGAGCGCGACGAGATCGCCCGTTATGTGTTGGAGCGACCTGATGCGCGCACTTATCAGACCCACAGTGCGATGGTGAACACGGTTTTTGACAAAAAGAGGGGGCACCCTCGGCCGATACTGAGGCAGGGCTTTTCCGGGCGCTGTACGTACTCCTTTGCCAAGGGCGCGCCTCGGGATATCAGGAACGCAATTTTGGTGCTCTCAATATTTGCGGAGTATTCGGGCGTGGGAAGCGCGGTGAGCCGAGGGTGCGGATGGGTGGAAGTTGAGGTAAACGAGGTGAGGTAATGCCAGACGATGCGTTACAAGACATATTTAGAGACCCTGACAGGTTAAAGGAACTGTACGGCGAAATGGGTCAGATATCCACAAAACCCAAAATGAATCTCTTTGAGGAGTATCTCAGAACGGTTGACGTTCATTTCGTGGAGATGGGGATGGGTTTTAGGCCCGCAAAGAGCGTCGAGTTCGGAAAAACAGACCAGAGTATGCTCAACCACATCCGGAATGGGATTTTATTTCTGCTTCGATTCAATGCCGCCCTTGAAGAGTTGAAGGTATTACCTCTAAGCGAGCAAGATCTCAGAGATTGTATTGCACTCTTTGCGGTCCATGACATCCACAAACTCGATTTGAAAGAATTCCTGGGCGATGAAGATGAAGTCGAGACGCGCGGCACCATGGAGAGCGAATTTGAAATTTCAGAAAAATCTGTCAAAACTTTCGTTGATATGGTGAACTTGAGGGATTTCGCACCCAAACTGACAACCGAAGACTATCACTCAACTGCAGTCTCTCTCCATAAGAGCAATTTCTCCCGTCCAGGGGCGCGGACTTCTTGGTTCATGAATCTGGAGCCTTCTTTGTATCTAATGGACAACATGTCCAGTTGCGTATCTCCAGAAGAGGCGGTTTCTGCCAGGTCTTTGAAGGCGTTACGTGATGGTTTTCCTCAAGATTCTCTTGAACTTCAGTTGAACCTCCAGTATCATCGGTTGGACGACGTTAAGGGTATTCTCTCGGGCATAATCAACAAGTCTGTAGCCGATGTGATGCGAGAAAAGGGACAGATCATGCTCATGGCCTATCAAGACGGCTGCGTGTATCTTGGCAGTGGGACTGAACGAGCGAAGATATCGGACGAGATAATCGAGAGAATATACGACGCGCTTGTGAAAAATATCCAAGATTTGCCTGCATTGAGCGATCCTGATAAACTAACTAAAAAACTTAAAACTCCTCGGCTTGGTTATTACGGACTAAGTGATGAATATTATTTCTTCAGCGGCCCGAAAGCGATGCTCAGGTCGTTTGTTGACACGTCTATAACTTTTGCTCATGCCGAAGGCAGCAGAAAGTTGACAGATTCCATCGTTGAAGGCATCATGCGAGCCGATGAAATCGTTCCAATTGAACTAGAAAGATCCGAACAGGGACAGAAAATTCTGGTCGGGTTCGCACGGGCTGTAGCCACCGTTCATCAGTCCTTCGTATCTGAGATGATCTCCGATAACAAAGATGCTCTGAGCAAGACTTGCGATATTTGGAGCGTTCCTGAAGACGTGACGAATGCACTTTTCGCGAGTATGGAAACGGATCCTAATTACCTTGCCAGCGGAGGCAAATGGGAATATTCCTACGCCATCGGTCAATGTGTGATGGATCAAGTACACGATGGCGTCAAGTTGAGGAACATGGGTGCGACTGAGACGATCAATTATCTTGTGGACTCAATCTGGGAGGAACTCAACGAGATGAACGGATGGGACGATTTCGTCTCTGGAAAGACCGATCTTTATCGCAGGGAACTTATGGAGTACCTTCATGAAGTTCTTTCGATAAACGGGGTCATTTCACATCTCGAAAAGTCATCCCTCAGCGATAGCTTCAAGGAATATGGAATGAGCGGGAAGATTTGCAACTTATGCAATCGTGGAACTTTATTAAATAAAAGTCAGATGAAGAACTCGAACTCGTTTTTGTCCTACAACTTCACCAACAGGGTCTTCGTGGGAAAGACAAAGCCAGACAACATCTACACTTGCATACCTTGTGGCATCGAACTGGCTTTGAGAAAGAACGGTTTCGACATGCCTAAGGGCAGGGCTGCGAATAACGAACTGTTGTACTTCCACATTATACCGGACTACTTTTTTACTCCGGAGTCGTGGGAGCTTGTCCATACAATCCTTTTAAAATTCCACAAAGAAGCTCGGGTCAGAATGGCAGCTCTCTCCAGGAAAATTTTCAATTCGATGTATGTTGGCAAATCACCTGACACAGAGGGTGACTTCGATGTTCATGAAAACTGGATCAAGGACTTGGCCGTTGAAGAGGGCGATGATGGATCTAAAGGGATGGACATGACCCAATATATGGCCCAAGGGTACGAAAATCTCATAGGAAATGCTGCCATCGCTTTCTATAAGCCTTCAGAAAACAACACGGAATTTCATTTCTTCGGGGTTTACGTTGCCCTGGTCATCGCAGCTTATACGGGGATGAGGGTGGTTGTGAGCCCGTCACCGATTCCCGCCATTCGAGCCAGAGATTTCAAGGAAGTCGTAGCTTTGGACTCGGTAAACTCTCATGTGGCGAGTTTTTATGGCAAATTCGTCTCTCTTTCTAACCTGGAGAAGACGTTGAAGTCGGCTAGCGCTCTGATCCGACTTGGGTACAACACCAAATCAGGATTGAAGGATTCCCTCTTTCCGAAGTATCTGAGAGTAGTAAGGGATGAAGTGCTTCCCGGATCATATCTTTTGAAAATGGCGTACCGTGGCCAAGACGTTGAAAGCAATATCGGCGGTTTACTGGATGAAGCTTTATTTTTAGACGAATTTGCACCGAGGTGATTTGAAGATGGAAGAATCGGATAAGGTCAACCAACTGGCAGTACTGGGTTTTGAAATAGCTCAGCCCAAAGGCTACAAGCCACATGCTGTAGAGCGATTGTTTCGGGAATCTGTGAAAGCGGTAACTGGATTTCGTGGATTGAAACTCTCAAACAACGATTACAAAGCGGCCATCTCTGGGCGCATCCAAAAGACCATCGATCGGATGGGTGAAGACCAGGCGTTCATTCCAGGAAGGAGAGATATTGACGCAAAGGCCGACGAGTTTGCAGATTACTTCGTGAACCATATTTTGAACGACATATGCGAAGGCAAACCTGGGCGGCTGAAGAAACTATCGAACAACCTCGCTGATGGATATTATTCGGCTACGCTGCGCATTCGTCGTGAATACTGGAAGGATAAGGACCTTCAGAAAGAGGAGGCGGAATAAATGAGCATTGAAGAGATCAAAGATAAATTATCGACAGGTCTTGTAGAGCAGTTGATCAACGAGCCAAGTGCACATTACGTTCACATATTGTTGCTCAGAGAACTTCAGTCCAGCGCCATTTTCACCACTAACGGTCAAGATGCAGACATCGCAACCGTTGGGATTGGGGCCGAAGACGGGCTTGTGGATTATTCACCGGTCATGATGTTCAAGCGAAAACAGACCGGAAGCGACCGAAGAAAGGGAAAAGAGCTGCAAAGAAACCTCACTGGCATAAAAGATACGATGAACGTCAACGAAATGACGCAGGACTCGCCCGAATCGATGCTTTACGGCAGCGCAGCAGGTGATGTGGCAATTTCGGTCACCTCAAGGGTGATGTATGACACGGCGTATTCGATAAGAGATTCCAGTGCAATTGTAGAGGAGAAGTTTCAGAATGCGCCTGGCGACCAGTTTGCGAAAGGTGCAACAACTGCCATTCGTGAGCCCGATTTCATCGTTCCTGGAACGGTCTTTCCGTGTGTGGTCACGCTGAGGGATGCCACTTTTGACGAGCTAGTCTTCGTTTTGGGTGTCACCAAGATGAACAAGCGATATGGTGCAGCGACCTCAAGAATTGGCAGAATGGAAAATCACGTTCTGGGAATCTATTACGGGATGGAAGAAGGTCCTGCAAATCTGATATTGTCCCGAGAAGCAGCGCTCCGGCTGGCAATGGAAAACGGCGGTCTGACAGCGGAAAACTTGAACAAAGTTCTGTACAGTTCGGTTCTCGACATCAAAAAGGTGAAAGGATACGTCAAAGGGGCGTTTGACGATGAAATTCAGACGCTCAACGTCAAATCCCTCGAAGATGGAGAGGTCAAAGAACTTCTCGACAGTGTGACATCAGAATCTCTAAAAGATGCTCTTGAGCGTCAAAAGACCCTTTCGTCCCAGTTCTTCAAAGAGGTGAACGAAGAAACAAAGAATAAGCGGAGTAAAAAATGAGCGAGAGATTCCCCGTTATAGAATGCGCCATCGAGACACTGGATCGGACGCTTTATGCTTCGAGGGAAGTAGGCGATCTGGTTGACTCAGGCGATTATATATTAAACACTGCTTTGTACTATGCCTTTGGTTTCGTTTCCGGGACGTACCTCAACCACGGAAACAAACCATCCTATTTAGAGGACACATCAGATATCTACAAAGAGTTCTACATAACTCCTGCAAAGTCGGAATCCATCGAGGTGTATGTAAAGCAGATCCTTGGCATGTCCGTCAAATTGCATGGAAAGAGGGTGCCTTTGCCATATCTTGGGGGCCACTCCACGAGCCACTGGAATGCACGTCTTCATCAGTATGCGGTGAAAAACTGGAGTGCAACCGACCCAAATTATCCCTATAAAGGGAAGAACCTGCCAAAATTCGGACGCGAACGAGTGCTCGATCAGCAGAACCTCCTCACTGCATACATACTGCCCTACGAGATTGAGGCCGAACGAATTGCATCTAGGATTCCGAGATATTTTCGGATCGGGAAGAAGAGATCAAAGGCGCGGGTCACGACAAGAATTATCGAGGGGAAGATCGAAGAGGGCGAGTTTACCGCCAACCATCCCTTTGGGATATACGATTATGACAGAGTTCCTCTGGGCGACCTGATATCTGTTCAGATGAGACCTTCCCCTCTGATAATTCAGGGGCGCTACAGCGGCAAGTTCGTGCGAATTCCAAGTCGCAATGGGAATGAAAACGTCATTCTTCCGTATAAACTTGAGTTTCTGAAGGGGAAGAGATGAGTCTTTTGAACACGCCCTCAAAGAGCGTTGCCGATAATTTTGTCTTGGACCTGGATGGACTGCAGCTCAAGAGTTTTGGTCAGGAATACCTGGAGGGCATCACTCCTTACGAGCACCAGATCGAGACCGAGAGACTGATCGAAGACGAAAATTGCGAATCCCTCTTTTTGTTCAATCACAGCCCCACCGGCTCTGGAAAGACCCTTTCGTGGCTCAAACCAGTGTTGGACAAGAAGATGAAAGTCATAGCGGTGTATCCCACCAACGCCCTCGTAATTGACCAGGAAAAGCAGGTAAAGGAGACGATAAAGAAGTATGGATACGACAAAATGCATTACCACGTCCAGGCCGTCACGAGCGATCTCCTTGACGAAGAAAGAGAGCTGTATCCTGATGAAACGGGCCTTAGAAAAGGCCAGCTTCTGAACAGAGTTATTCAAAAAGGAAAACGACGGGGTCAGATTATTCTCACGAACCCTGACATTCTCACCCTGGCGTTGAAAGGTGCATATCGTGAACATAATCTCCGAGAAGCCGTTAGAAGCGTGGACATGATTGTGGTGGACGAGTTCCACCTGGCTTCTGTTAAACAGAGCGACATGCTGCTTTTCATGATGCATGAGATCGAGGACGATAAGAGGAGTCGTCTCTCGAAATTCGTTTTCTTGAGCGCCACTCCAAATCAGAAAATCGTCGAGAGGGCGAGAAAGGCAGGTCTGAATGTGAAAGTGCTGGACGATAAGAGCACTGCGCTCACCGTTTCTGAAGGCCGGGCGGTCTTGCCCAAGTTGAAGCTTGAGGTAAGAAGCGGGTCGATATACAGGACTTACGAGCTGATCGAAGAAGACCTGGAATACTTCGTTGAGTTCTGCAAGCGGCCTCTTTCAAATGGAAAAGGGGGAAAGACAGTCTTTATCGTCGATGGGATCTATGAAGTGGACGAGATTTTCAAGGCACTCTCAGAGGCTTTAGCTGATCTTAAGGTTGAACGGGTAGATGGCCTTCATCCGGCAACTCAAGATAAGCTTGGAAGCTTCGACGTCCTGGTTTCCAACTCTTCAGTTGAAGTGGGCATCGATTTCAACGTCGACAGGCTGGTCTTCACGGGGTACTCGAAAAGCAGCCTTCTGCAGAGGGTAGGGCGCTTGAGAAACAAGCCTCCTAAGGAAACATGCGACGCTATCTGCTTTGTGCCTGAGACCGTTTACGATCACCTCCAAGGTCAAGACGAGAGTTTGACCCGTGAAGAACTGGTGCGCCACCTGGGGGACGTGATGGATTCGGCGGTCGATCTCTCATCTTACTCGAAGATGTATTCGCCATTAGAGGCGTTCTTGTATCTGTCATCGAGAATTAGGGGCCGTGTATGGAGAGACAAGTCAGGACGAGAACATCGTGAAAAGGGCATGCCTGAGTCGATGCACGGCGAAGAATGGAACCGGACGCTAACGATCGTCGAAAAACATTTTCTCGACGACAAGATCGACGCTCGAAAGTTGGAGTTCTTCCATCATGAGTCATCCAAGATGGAGAAGGGGCTCACCAGTTATCGCGGAGACAGCCTTCAGGCCTTGATGTTCGATAAAAACGATTCTCAGCTGAAGCTCTACGATCTGATGTATCTTCTCAGGCGAGGGGACGTCGAGTTCATGTCGCCCCAGAAGTTCACAAGACGGCTGAGAAAGCGATTTGGCGAGGATTACGAGTCCATCATCAAGCCCAAATATAAAGCGAGAAAGGCCTTTGCGGCGGGTTTTTGCTGGTATGAAGGCACCATCGATGAGCCCAGAAAGGTCGTATTCAAAGGTGATTCCCCCACAAATTACAAGGGGCTCATGTTCAATTCGGTCGATCATGCAAGAAAACCGAGGGTGGTCAGCGGCTTTGGGGTAGAGACCGAGCCCAACATCCAAAGCCTTTCGTCTCTCAACGAAACGCTCACTGAGTTTGAGATCTTCGCTCGTCTGGTTGATCGAGACGGCTTCTCTCTGAAGTCCAAGTTCAATTTGGGAGATTTTTTCTATTTATACCCATATTCGGGCAAGAGAAGCATCTGTTTTGGACATAATGCGCTCTACATCGACTGTCTCATAAAGGAGGAGTATGCTCGGCGAAGATGAGCCTGTGAATGTGGGAGATCTCAATCAATTTCTTTATTGTCCTCGCAGGTTCTATTACATCAACTACTTCGACACCATCGAGATGAACTACTATCTAAAAGACGGCCAGTTGAAGCACAAGAACCAATCGAGACGAGGCGGCTGGACGAGGGAGTTTTACCTCCGGTCTGAGAAGCTCGGCCTTCATGGCAAGATAGACGTGTTGGAATCTAAAAGTTTCAGAAATTCGGAAATGGTCTTGACACCGATCGAAAGGAAGCGCGGCAGTTCTTACCACGACAACGACGAGGTCCAGCTTGCGGCCTACTGCATGCTTCTTGAAGACTACCTGAATGAGCCGGTTCGGATGGGCTACCTTTACCTTTTTGGCACGAACGAGCGCTACGCCATCGAGATTACAGATTGGCACCGCGAGATGGTTTTGAAGACGGCCGAGGCGATCCGGAATATGACGATAGACCATATCCCCGACTTTGCCGATAACCCCAAGAAGTGCGAGAAATGCAGCGCGGTCCAGTACTGCATGCCCCTGGAGACGATGATTTTGGAGGGCGGAAGATGAAGGCGAGCGAAGGCATGTTCGATGACAGCGTGGTTTACGTTACGAAACAGGGCGCCCAGGTGGGAGTTGATGGCGGCAGGATAGTGGTCTCCATGAAAGGTGACGGAAAAGTAGCCACATTTCCGATGGGCCAGGTGGATACGGTCAACATATTTGGAAACGTCAACTTCACGACCCCGTTCGTCGCTCGGGCTAACGAGCACGGTATCGTCTTGAACTATTTCACCCAGCTTGGACGATACCGTGGAAGCTTCGTTCCGGAGAAGAACACGATCGCAGAGGTGCGCCGACGGCAGTACGCTCTTGGGGACGAAAGCGCCCAGGGCCTTTCCATCGCAAAGAGCATCGTGCGCGGAAAGATCAGGAACTCCCGAACTCTTCTTGGCCGAAAAGGCGTTACCGATGCCGATAATGGCGGCCGGATGGCAGAGCTAGAAAACGGCGCCACCAAAGCTCGCACCCTGGACACGCTCCGAGGCGCAGAAGGCGAGGCTGCGAGGATCTATTTTTGCCTTCTGGACGGATGCCTCGGGGACGGCTGGTCTTTCGAGAAGCGCACCCGGCGCCCGCCCGAAGATCACATCAACGCGCTTCTTTCCTTGACCTACAGCATGATGAAAAACGAGGTCTTAAGCGCCCTTCGCCAGTACAACCTCGACCCGTTCCTCGGGATTCTTCATGCCGACAGACATGGCCGCCCATCCTTGGCCCTGGACCTCTTAGAAGAGTTTCGGCCGATATTCTGCGACGCCTTCGCGGTCCGGCTTGTGAACAAAGGCATCCTGACTCACGAAGATTTCCAGATGGATAACCACCTGAAAGATCACGCCTTCAAGAACTATCTGGAACGGTTCGACGACTACATGAATGAGGAGTTCCAACATCCGATGTTTGATTACACCGTCTCGCGGCGCAAGGCGGTGAGGATGCAGGCGATCTTGCTGAGGAAAGCGATAACCGGCGAGATGAAAGAGTATTACCCACTGGAGTTTCAACGATGAGGTTGGCTGTAACATACGACATAAGCGACAACAAGATCCGGACCCGGGTTTACAAGATCCTGGAGCGGTATGGCGCATGGAAACAGTACAGTGTCTTCGAGCTTGAGATAAATCGAGTCCAGAGGGTGATGCTGGAAGACGAGATAAAGGCCCAGATCAAAAAGGGCGACAAGGTCCGGATCTATCAGCTCTGTGATAAGTGCGTGAAAAACATTAAGGATATTGGAGAGAAGTCACCTGGGAAGACGTCGAACGTGCTGTAAGGGCGCGTCATGGACCTTTATAAACTCCGGGTACGGAGGGGGTCCATGATTCAAGGTCTGATTTTCAAGGCTTTAGCAAGGTTTATAGGGGAAAAGAACAATTTCAGGGGTGCGTCGCAGCGCTATAGAAAACCCGATAGGGATTGAAACCTTTCCGGGCGTTCAGCTCTTTGCGGGCTGATCTGCGTCGCAGCGCTATAGAAAACCCGATAGGGATTGAAACTACTAGCATATATAGTTAATGGTAAGATCTCATGACTCGTCGCAGCGCTATAGAAAACCCGATAGGGATTGAAACGGAGGTGTCCCGGCCACGCTCGTATGGATCGCCGATAGTCGCAGCGCTATAGAAAACCCGATAGGGATTGAAACACGAGTGGGTCGAATACTGGAACGTCGGAGCCATAAAGTCGCAGCGCTATAGAAAACCCGATAGGGATTGAAACGTTGCGGGGGCCGCCTGCCGGACTGTGAATTACGATATGTCGCAGCGCTATAGAAAACCCGATAGGGATTGAAACGCTTCTCCTCCGACATACTCATCTTTCGTTTCATGAAGTCGCAGCGCTATAGAAAACCCGATAGGGATTGAAACCAGTTTTTGATTGATGAGTCGATAATGTTCTTTGGGTCGCAGCGCTATAGAAAACCCGATAGGGATTGAAACGATCCGAACGTTGCGCCACTCCGACGCCCCCCGAAAAGTCGCAGCGCTATAGAAAACCCGATAGGGATTGAAACCTGCCTACCGAGTGCATCCCAGCCACCTCTTTATGCGGTCGCAGCGCTATAGAAAACCCGATAGGGATTGAAACCTCTTCTCCCGAGGATTGGACTATTGGCAGCTCGTAGTGTCGCAGCGCTATAGAAAACCCGATAGGGATTGAAACTGAGTAATGTGAACGCGAATCCACCATTTTTCCTATCATGTCGCAGCGCTATAGAAAACCCGATAGGGATTGAAACGACTTTTGAGATCGGGTTGGCCAACGCCTCCGCCTCGTCGCAGCGCTATAGAAAACCCGATAGGGATTGAAACTACCTAGGATCGGATATATTATCAAGTGCCCCAACAGTCGCAGCGCTATAGAAAACCCGATAGGGATTGAAACCGGCCTATCCTCGGAGCGAGTGAGAGACGAGCTTTCAAGTCGCAGCGCTATAGAAAACCCGATAGGGATTGAAACATTCCCAGGAAGGGCGACGTCGCCATCCAACCACGAAGTCGCAGCGCTATAGAAAACCCGATAGGGATTGAAACATCTCATCGCCTCCAATATCTTGTTGGCCGTCTTCGTCGCAGCGCTATAGAAAACCCGATAGGGATTGAAACATTCCAAAGAGCTTCAAAGGGCTGGCCGTAGGTCTCGGTCGCAGCGCTATAGAAAACCCGATAGGGATTGAAACTGTGTCGTCCCAATCCTCGTCCTCGTTGTCGATTACGTCGCAGCGCTATAGAAAACCCGATAGGGATTGAAACCCGATTGATAGTTTTGCTTCTGCAACGGCGGACCCCACCGTCGCAGCGCTATAGAAAACCCGATAGGGATTGAAACATTTATACCCAACAGAACACCATCGTGCGAGACATAAAGTCGCAGCGCTATAGAAAACCCGATAGGGATTGAAACCAATCTTTGGTCACGAATTATATTCTTCCTTTCGTTCAGTCGCAGCGCTATAGAAAACCCGATAGGGATTGAAACCATGATGAGTTCCCAAGCGTAGGGGATGATATACTCGTGTCGCAGCGCTATAGAAAACCCGATAGGGATTGAAACACCACAGAATCAGACGGCCAAAATTGCACGTCTTGTGTCGCAGCGCTATAGAAAACCCGATAGGGATT
>Ga0272441_10012406_pt1 | contig 12456 bp, 8 predicted proteins | sample SSMProp6N_FD_193582 | JGI IMG/M metagenome (GOLD analysis project Ga0272441, IMG submission 193582) | Marine sediment archaeal communities from Little Sippewissett salt marsh, Falmouth, MA, United States - SSM-Prop-6N | ecosystem: Environmental > Aquatic > Marine > Wetlands > Sediment ...
GCCGGACCGGTGGCGGGCATGTTGTTGTTGCCTCTTTGTGTTCCCGTGTTGTTCCTGGCCATTCTCATGGCCGGGTGTTGCCTTATCTGGCCCGGGGCGGTCAACCTGCTGTTGTCGGTGCTGGGTTTTATCGTGAACGTCCTGCTACACGGGATTCACCTGGCGGCGGGGCTGGATTCCGTGATTCTGCGTCCTTCTCCCGGTATTCCGGTGGTGATGCTTACGGGCCTGCTTTTTGTGGCGGTCCACCGGATATCTCCCGGCCGTATCCGGCGGGGAGCCGTGTTGCTGCTGCTGGTGGTGCTTGCGGCTCAGATCTGGCCGTATCCTCCCCGCAGGCCGACCCGCATGGAAGTGCATTTTCTGGATGTGGGTCAGGGGGATTGCGCGTGTGTGGTGTTTCCCGGCGGAGACGGGCTGTTGATAGACGGCGGCGGCAGCCGGAATCCTGCCGTCCATGTGGGGCTCCGGGTGGTGTTGCCGTACTTGTTGCGCCGGAGAATCCGTATTCGCTGGATGTCCGTTTCCCATTTCCATCCGGATCATGCCGCCGGGGTAGTGGAACTGATCCCTCTATTACGTCCCGAGGAGGTATGGATCTCTTCAGCCCCCCGGGGAGATCCCCTGCTGAAGAGGCTGGAAAATTTAAAAGAAAAGGGCATGAACCTTCGTCTGGTTACCGCGGGATCCGTGATTTCCCCCGGAGAGTGCGGGATCAAGTGCCTTTATCCCCATGTTGTCCATTCATCGCCGGGGGTGCGCAATGACGATTCCCAGGTTCTGATGGCCACCGACGGACGCCTTGGTTTCCTCTTTACCGGGGACGCGGGAAAGGCTGTCGAAGCGCGCCTGAAATTCGGAAACCATGGGGTGGCGGTGGTGCTCAAGGTGGGACACCATGGTTCGGGAACCTCAACCGGGAAGGCTTTGCTCGCGGCGGTATCTCCCGGTCTGGCGGTTATCTCCTGCGGCGCCGGGAACCCTTTCGGATTTCCGAATGCCGGGGTTTTACGGAACCTGCGGGACAGGGAAATTCCCTGGTTGTGCACCGCCTGGAGCGGCTCGGTGGAAGTATGCCGAGAAGGGCCGGGGATAAGGGTATCCCTGGATGGGGACCCGCCGCGGCGCCTTGATTTTTAGACCGATTTCGCATACCATTCAATGAATGGCAGAGGGAAGAGTTCTGGTTGTCGACGATGAGGCTTTTATCCGCGATCTGGTGTGTGATTTCTTTGACAGCGAGTCCATATCCTGTGACGGAGCCTCCACCCTTGGCGTGGCCCTTGAAAACATGGCGGCACGTCGGTACAAGCTGGTTCTGCTGGATCGCAATCTGGAATCCTCCCGCGATGAAAACGCCCTGGAAGAGATACGGCGAATCCAACCCGGCGTTGCGATTGTCATACTAACCGGAGACCATCAGTTCACCGAAGACACCATGAAGCGCATAGCGGCGGATGGTCTGATTCACAAACCTTTCAAGATCGATGAATTCATGCGGTCGGTCCGCAGATTCCTGGAGATGTAATGAAACGCATTCGAATCGGCCTTATGGCATTGGCGGTAATCGGGTCCATCCACGTGAACGCCACGGAGATTATGAAGCTGTCGGAAATTCGGGCCGGCATGACCGGAACCGGACGAACGGTTTTCGCCGGCACGGATACCGGGACTTTTTCATTCAAGGTACTCGGGTTCATCGAGAAGTTCGCTCCAGGCAAAAACCTGATCATCGTGGACTTGATTACGCCCCGGCTCGAGGGTTCCGGAGTCGTGGCGGGAATGAGCGGGAGCCCGGTATATATCGACGATAAATTGATCGGGGCCGTAGCCTATGGGTTCAACTTTTCCAAGAAACCCATCGGCGGAGTCACTCCCATCGAAGAGATCCTGGCGTCTTCGGAGCATCGTTCCCCGGGTTACTCGGTGGATATTTCCAATATCCAGATGAATTTCGATCCCCAGAGCACCGAGCGGATCGGCAGCCTGATCCGGGACGAACTGGTCAGGCGTTCAACCGCGACACCGGTCCCGGAAATTGTTCCCATCCGCCTGGTCGGCGCCTCCCGGGGCATTCATCCCAGCGCCCTTGGTCCCCTGGCTTCCATGTTTACTCCGGTTTCATCCTTGCAGGTGAGCCGGAAACTGGACGGCACGCATCCTTCGGACGAGTTGTTTCGAATCCACCCGGCGGATGCCGCGGCGGTGCCGCTGATCCGGGGTGATTTCGAGTATTCCGCCAGTGGGACCGTCACGCACGTGGACGGCAAAAAGGTCTACCTCTTCGGGCATCCCTTCTTCAACCTGGGGACGGTGAACTTCCCGCTTCACAAGGGCGAAGTCGTCGCCATTGTGCCTTCATATCAGAACTCTTTCCGGCTTACCGCCTCCAGGAATCAGATCGGAACCGTGACCCAGGATCGATTTTCCTGTTTGCAGGCGGAGCTGGGTGACGGCCCGGAAATGATTCCCATGAAGGTTTTCCTCAAGCGGCGCAATCGCAGCTTCAACCTGGAAATGGTGGATCACCCCCTGCTGACTCCGGCCCTTACCGCGGTTTCCCTGGAGAATATATTCGTTGCGGAATATCAGCAATACGGTTTCAACTCCATCCGGGTGAGGGGGCGGATTTTCGTTGAAGGCGAGAAAAACATCGTAGTCGACGACCTCTACAGCGGGACAGCGGCGTTCAGGGAATTTTCCAACCTGATCATGGCTATTCAATTCTTTATCATGAACAATCCCGAACGGCGGGTAAAAATCCAGAAACTGGATTTCGAGATAACCGGTTCCGAAGTCGTGCGCCGGTCACGCCTGGAGAATGTGATCCTGGACAAGAATGTTTACGCTCCCGGTGAATCGATTCGTGCCAAATTGCATTTTCGCAATGAGCGGGGAAACCAGGTCAGCGAGGAAACCGGCCTGCGGGCCCCCAACCTCAAGCCGGGTTCGGAATTCTATGTTCTGGTGGGGGATAAAGACGAAATCATTCGTTTTGATTCCAAAAACATCAAGTCGAACTATTTCCCCGGCCGGCTCAGTCATCTCGTACGGGCCATCAACAACCTGCGCAAGAACAACCGCCTGTATTTCAAGGTCATGACGCCGGCATCCGGATTGTTCGTCAGTGGATTCGAATACTCTCATCTTCCTCCCAGCATGCGATCGGTACTGGAGTATAATTCCGAAAGCAACAATCAATCCCGGATCCGCTATTCCACTCTGGCGGAATACCAGATGGAACTGCCCGCCGTGATCAACGGCAAGAAACTTTTCAAACTGAGAATCAAAGAGAGGTAACATGTTTAATCGTACGGGAATCCTGGCCCTGGCAGCCGCCTTGTTCGCCATGTCTCTGCATGCCGGCCAGACCAAGAAAATAGTGATCGGAGATTTTGACGGGTTTCAAAAGGGAACATTGCGCGGAATCGCGGTGGACAGCCGGGGGCATCTGTTTATCGGTCCCAGGATCCAACAGCTGGAGGGCCCCGACCAGGAGTATTACCTGGCGGTAACCCGGGCGCCGGACGGCAGTATCCTGCTCGGAACCGGACATGGGGCCCAGGTTTTTCGCGTTTCCGCCACCGGCGGCAAGATGGAGCGGATATTCCAATCCGAACAATTGGATGTGTACGGGCTGGTGGCCCTGCGCGGGGGGACCATCTACGTGGCTACGTCTCCCAACGGCGGCGTGTACCGTATACAGGGCAAAGGGGAACCGGAAAAGGTGTTCACTCCAAGGGAAAAATTTATCTGGGCCATGACCGCCGACAACCAGGGCCAGATCTATTGCGCGGTGGGCAATCACGGCGCGGTGTACCGAATCTCCGGCAAAGAGGAACCCCTGAAGCTCTTTGACGCGGATGACGCCCATATTACAAGCCTCTATGCCGCCCGGGACGGAGACGTGTACGCCGGCAGCGCGGACCGGGGTATTCTCTTCCGGATATCCGGACGGAAGGTCCGGGTGATGTTCGATTCCCCCTATGAGGAAGTCCGGGGGATCTGCGAGGATGCCCGGGGGAACATCTATTTCGCGGCCACCAGGACGGCCCGCCCCAAGCGGGGAGCGGTAACGGCGAAAGGCAACGGTGCGGATGAAAAGATCTCGAGCAACGAAAGGGACAAAGATCTTCCTCTGGAAAAGAGTGCCTTGTATCGGTTGAATACCGGTGGCGGGGTGGAGAAGGTCTGGGAATCCCGGGATGAGACGATTTACGACCTCTGCTACCACGACAAGACCGCTTCCCTTTTTCTGGCAACCGGTGATTCCGGAAGAATCTACCAGGTTTCCCCGGAGGGAGATTACGCTCTCATCATGGAAGCCCCGGCGGCCCAGGTGTACGCCATAACCCCCGCCGGAAACAGCCTGCTGGCGATCACGAACAATACCGCCGGCATATGGCGTGTCGAGGATGCAACCGCGGGCAAGGGCGAATACCAGTCTCAGGTTTTCGACCTGGGCGTGCCCTCAAGGTTCGGCCGCCTGCAGTGGCGGCTGGACCGGAATGACGCCGGAGGCGTGGGCGCGGTTTTCGCCCGTATGGGCAACTCCCGGATTCCTGATAAAACATGGACCTCCTGGACTCCGCCGTTTTCAGATCCCGGCAATGCCCGGCTGGAAGCCAGTGGATATCGCTATGTTCAATTCAAGGTGGCACTGAACTCCGCCAACCTTCCGCAATCCCCTCGGTTCACGCGGTTGACCGCATACTATCTGCAGAACAATCTGAAACCACGCATTCACGCGCTTTCCATTTCCCGGGTAACGAAAAAAACCGGAAAGAACGAAAAAGAATCGGAAGCGGTCCAGTCCGGATTCCTGCGGGTGCATTGGAAAGCCGATGATCCCAACAAAGATCGTCTGCAGGCGGCGGTGGAACTGCTCGCTTCAGATGGTCTGAAATGGATCCCCTATCGTGATCATGTAGAGGACGGAGAATGTCTCATCGATCCCCGCATGGTGGCGGACGGAGAATACCAATTGCGCGTCCGGGTGGATGACGGCCTTTCCAATGCCGGAGACAGCGCGCTGAATGCCACGAGGATTTCCGGAATTTTCACCATCGATTCCACCGCGCCGGAATTGGAATCCGTTCAAGTGGACAAGGGCGTTCTGGTCATGAAAGTCCGCGATAAGACCTCCCCGGTGGCGGAAGTTTCCTATTCGATTGACAGGGAATTATGGCTTCCTCTGGCCCCGGAGGACGGATTGAACGATTCCCTTATGGAATCCTATCGTTTCCCCCTGTCCCGGGTCGCAGGCAAGGGCCTGCTGTATATCCGTTTCCGAGACGAAGCCGGTAATTTCAAGATCCACCAGCAGAAAATCTGAAGCTCCGCCCCGGATTGGGGGAGATGAAAAAGGAGGGACCCCATGAAGGTTCATGAATACCAGGCTAAGGAATTGTTTCGAGAGGCCGGGATCCCCGTGCCTGCCGGGATGATGATTTCACATGTCCGGGAAGTTGGTTCCGCCAGTGAAAAAACCGGCTTCCCTCTGGTTGTCAAAGCTCAGATTCATGCCGGCGGCCGGGGCAAAGGCGGGGGGATCCGGGTGGCCGATTCCCTTCCCGCCGCTGAGAAAGCCGCTGGAGAAATACTGGGGATGCAGTTGGTGACTCACCAGACCGGCCCGGGGGGAAGACGGGTGAGCCGGGTTCTGGTGGAAGCCGCCGCATCTCCCCTGAGGGAGTGCTACCTGGCGCTGTTGGTGGATCGGGAACTGGGAATGCCCGTATTCGTGGCGGGGTCACGGGGTGGAGTGGAAATCGAGGAAGTGGCCCGGGAACACCCGGAACAGATCCTGAAAGTGCCGGTGCACCCGGCGGCGGGATTGAGCCCTTATCACATGCGCATGCTGGCTCTCCACCTGGGTGTTTCCCGTGAGGGGCGTACCGACTTCAACCGGGTGGTGCGGGGAATGTACGCATTGATGCATGATCGTGATGCATCCCTGGTGGAGATCAACCCATTGGTGGAATCGGCGGGGGGCGGTTGGATGGCTTTGGATGCCAAGCTCAATTTTGATGACAACGGCCTGGGCCGTCAGGATAAAGTGGCCGCTTTGAGAGATGAGGCAGAGGAAGAACCTCTGGAAGTCAGAGCGTCCCGTTTTGATTTGAACTATATTCGTCTGGATGGCTCCATCGGTTGTATGGTCAATGGAGCGGGACTGGCCATGGCGACCATGGATATAATCAAGCTGTATGGCGGCGAGCCGGCCAATTTCCTGGACGTCGGCGGCGGCACTTCGGAAGATCGCGTGCGTGAGGCCTTCAATATCCTGATGGCGGACGAACGGGTCCGGGCGGTACTGGTCAATATTTTCGGCGGTATCGTGCGGACCGATGTGGTGGCCCGGGGTATCGTGGCCGCCGCCCGGGGACTGGACCTGAAGATACCTGTCGTGATACGCCTGGTCGGCACCAACGAGAAAGAGGGCCAGCGGATCATCCGGGAATCCGGGCTGGACGTAGTGGCGGAAACGGAACTGGATGCGGCGGTTCGTACCGCCGTTAACCTGGCGCAAGGAGGCGAACATGGCCATTCTGCTGAATGAAGCGTCCCGGGTGGTGGTTCAGGGAATCACCGGCAGGGAAGGGGGTTTTCACGCCGGGCTCATGATCGATTACGGCACCCGTGTGGTGGCGGGAGTGACTCCAGGCAAAGGCGGGAACCGTCATCTGGATCGTCCGGTTTATGACAGCGTAGCCGAAGCTGTTGCCCGGGAAGAGGCGGACACATCGATCATCTTCGTGCCGGCCCTGGCCGCGGCTGACGCCATCCTGGAAGCGGCCGCCGCGGGGATCCGCCTGATTATATGCGTGGCCGAAGGGATCCCCGTACTGGACATGGTGAGAGTCAAGCATTACCTGGCTTCCACGGATGCGGTACTGGTCGGGCCCAACACGCCGGGGATTATTTCTCCCGGAAAGGCCAAGGCCGGCATCATGCCCGCCAAGATTCACACTCCCGGTGGAGTCGGTGTTGTCTCCCGTTCCGGAACTCTTACCTACGCGGCGGTCAATCAATTGAGCAACCTGGGTCTGGGGCAGTCCACCGCCATCGGCATCGGGGGGGATCCCATTGTGGGCACGGGGTTTGTCGACGTGTTGCGGCTTTTTGAAGCCGACCCCGATACCGACGCGGTTGTATTGATCGGCGAGATCGGGGGGAACCAGGAAGAAGACGCGGCCCGGTTTGTTCAAGAGGAAATGACCAAACCCGCCGTGGCTTTCATCGCCGGCCGCACCGCGCCGCCGGGGCGGCGCATGGGACATGCCGGAGCGATCATTTCCGGCGGACGAGGGACCGCCGCGGAAAAGATCCGGGTACTCCGGGAGAGAGGAATTCGGGTGGTTGCAAATCCGGTGGAGATCGGCTATACAATGAAACAGGTTCTGGAGGAGGCGAAATGAACTCCATGAAGGGCAAGAGTACCATTACCAACTTTATCCTGTTGATTCTGGTGGCGTTCGGCGTGTTCGCCCTGGTCAAACACCTGGGGGCCAATTTCACGGCCAGTTCGATAGCCAAAACCATCAAGGACCGTATCGGTGTGGAACGGGGGGCTGATTTTACTCCGGAAAAAGGCGAGCAGTTCATCCGGGAAATCCTGGCCCAGAACGATGTGATCTTTGACGAAAGAGACGAAGATGGGGTGGAGGTTTACATCGACACCGAACGCCAGGTGATCGAGTATTATTTCCGCTACGAAATGGAAGTGAATTTCCTGATTTTCACGCAGCGGCGGGTTTTCGAAGTCGAAGACGAGATGCCGAGCTATTATTGATATGTCCGAGGAGGAAAACCGCGAACTGACACACATCCGCCTGTATCTCGGATGCATGCTGGCGGTGGTCGTGGTCATGATCCTGAGGGAGTTGAGATCCATATTCATCCCCCTGGCCATGGCGCTGCTCCTCTATTTCCTGTTCAACGGAGTGATGGACAGGCTGTTGCGCTGGCGGGTACCCCGGGTGGCGGGGTTGTTGTTTCTGCTGGCGTTCCTGTTCGTGTTGTGTTACTTTTTCGGGCTGCTCATCTATACCGGCGCCACCGCTTTCATCGACAAGTTCCCCGCCTATAGTCAGACCATCAGCAATATGCTGAACAGCCTGTTCGAACGGATGCGCATGCCCGTCGGAGACGTGGAGCGGTTTCTGGCAGATTTCGACTGGACCCGCTCGATCAACACGATCACGTCCATGGTTTCCTCGACTCTGGGGTCTTTCGCCGTTTTCGTGGGCAACCTCTTCCTGGTCATCGTCTTCCTCATGTTCATGCTGGCCGGCCGGACGGCCATGGAAGGACGGGTAGGCCGGGCTTTCGCCGAGCAAAAGGCCCGAAGCATGTTTTCCGTTCTGAACACCATTGAAGATCAGGTTCAGCACTACCTGTTGTTGAAAACATTGATCAGCCTGATGACCGCGGTGGTGGGAGGGGTCGTCATGTGGCTGGCGGGAATAGACTTCGTATTGTTTTTCGCTCTTACGATTTTCCTGCTCAATTTTATCCCCAATATCGGGTCCATCGTCGCCACGATCATGCCGATTCTGATGGGATTCCTGAAGTTCGGATTTTCCCTGCGGGTGCTGTTGCTGGCGGTGGGTCTGAGCCTTACGCAGCTATTGATCGGTAATGTGGTCGAGCCCATGGTGACGGGAGACAACCTCAACCTCTCTCCCATTGTCATATTGATTTCCCTGATTCTCTGGGGTTGGATGTGGGGGGTGATAGGGATGCTGCTTGCCGTCCCTCTGACCGTAGCCATAAAGATTATCATGGAGCAGAGCCCCATGATGAAACCCTACGCCGAACTGCTCAGTGCTGGTGGATCTTAGCCGGGATTCTCAGTAAACGATTTCAACCGTATTCTCGCCGGTAAGCCGTTCCATGTCCCGCTTCATGGTTATGGTGGCTCGCAGCCCTTCCCCGGCGGCGGAACTGATGGTGGTGCGGTAGCCATCCCCGCGATAGATCATGATGGCGTAGGGTACGGAATCGCGATTGCGCCCCAGGCGTTCCTTTAACTTGCGGTTGAATTCGGGATTCAATTGTTCATAACGGACTTTGATGGTTATCTGACGCGCTTTGCGGCGCATCAGGCTTTCCAGGTCGTTCAGGCTTTCCAGGTAAATGGTGAGGTCGGTTTCATTGCCGTGGGGAAGACGGCCTTCAAGCATACAGGGGGTATCCAGTTTGATGCCTTCCCGGATCTCGGCCCAGCGTTCCTTGAAAGCGAATACTTTGATTCTTCCGCTGAGATCTTCGAAAAAGAGCTCGCCGTACATGTCACCCTTGCGGGACTTACGCTGTTTCAGGTTGGTAATCACTCCCCCCAGGCGTACGGTTTCACCGTTGAACTCCCGGCTCAGGATGCGGGAAATCGAGGTGTTGGAAACTTTACGGATTTCGTTCCGGAATTTTTCCAAAGGATTATGGGTAATGTAGATCCCGGCGATCTCTTTTTCAAACTGGATCAGCTCCCGCTCGGTCCACTCGGCCTGGTCCCGAAATGTAGGCGGAATGGTGACCTGGAGCATGCCGTCTTCCGCCGAGAACAACGATTTCTGCCGGGTATCCCGACGTTTTTCAATCAGCAAGGCCTGCTTGACCGCATCCTCGAGGCTGTCGAACAAGGTTCGCCGGCGGATATTGAACGGGTCCAGAGCCCCGGCTTTTACAAGACTTTCCAATACCGTCTTGTTGACTCGGGTCAAATCGATCCGGGTCATGAAATCAGAGAAATCCTTGAAGTCCCCTTCGACTTTCCGTGATTCCAGGATGCTTTGCAATGCGGATTCACCGACGTTTTTCAACCCCTTGAGTCCGAAACGGATTGACGTCGCGGATTCAACGCTGAAATCCATGGAACTGCGGTTTATATCGGGTTTCAATACCTTGAACCCCATCTTTTTGGCTTCCGAGATGTATTGAATCACTTTTGAGGACGTGGATGTTTTCTCCGCCTCGGAACTCAGGTGCGCAGCCATGAAATAGACCGGGTAATGGGCTTTGAGAAAAGCGGTCTGATAGGCAAGGTAGGCGTATGCCGTGGAGTGGGATTTGTTGAAGCCGTACTCCGCGAAGGTACTCATCTGGCTGAAGAGCTTTTCAACTTTTTTGCGGGAGTGGTTCCGGCGCCCCGCGCCTTCGATAAAAGCCTTTTCGATGGCGGGGATTTTGTCTACCTGCTTCTTGCCCATGATTTTTCGCATTTCATCGGCTTTGCTCATGGCAAATCCCGCCACGTCCACCGAGATCTGCATGACCTGTTCCTGAAAGACGATGATGCCGTATGTGTCTTTCAGGATTCCTTCCAGTTCCGGGAAGATATAGGTTACTTCTTCCCGCCCCAGCTTGCGGTTTACATAGGAGTCGGCCATGCCCGATTTCAATGGGCCCGGGCGGTACAGTCCGTTCAGAACAATAAGGTCCTCGATGCGCTTGGGACGAGATCGCTTCAGGTAATCCCGCATGCCGCTGCTTTCGAATTGGAAAATACCGTCGGTATCACCGGCCTGGAATATTTTATATGTTTTTGCGTCGTCCAGGGGAATGTGATCCAGGTCGAGGCGGACCTGTTCCCGTTCTTCCAGGGCATGAAGAATGTTTTTGATGATCGTGAGGGTCTTGAGCCCCAGGATGTCCATTTTGAGGAGGCCCACCTGTTCGACTTCCTCTTTCTCGAACTGTGTGACGATGTCATCCCGGGTTTTGTACAGGGGCATGAACTCGGTCAGCTTTCTGGGGGCGATGACCACTCCCGCGGCATGCATGGAGGTATGCCGCACATTGTTTTCCAACTTGAGAGCGTAATCGATCAGTTGCGGCGCTTTTTCGATTCGTTGAATTTCCCGGCGCAGATCCTTGTTGTGACGGATTTCCGATTCCAGTTCCACTCCGGGGCCGTCGGGAATCAGCTTGGCGAGATGGTTGACCGTGTTCAGGGGGATCTCCAACACCCGCCCGATATCGCGAATGGCCAGCTTGGCTTTCATTTTTCCGAACGTGACGATCTGGGCCACACTGTCCTCGCCGTATCGGTCCCGGATATACTGAATCACTTCTTCCCGGCGCTCGGGATCGAAGTCGATGTCGATGTCGGGCATGGAGATTCGTTCGGGATTGAGGAAGCGTTCGAATATCAGGTCGTAGTCCAAGGGATCGATCCCGGTGATCCCCATGGTATATGCCACCAGGCTGCCCACAACGGACCCGCGCCCGGGGCCGATGAATATTCCCCGGTCCCGGGCGAAACGAATGATATCCCAGACAATGAGAAAGTAGCCCGGGAATCCCATCTCGCGGATTTTCTCGATTTCGTATTCCAGTCGTTTCCGGTAGGTCGCGATATCGACCTTCTTTCCCGCCAGCCTCGGCAGTATTTCCTCGAAGCCCTTGTGGCAGATTTCTTCAAAGTATCCATCAATGGTCTGGGTGTCGGGGACCTTGAATTCCGGAAGGAAATAGGTGCCCAACCTGAATTCAAACTGGCATTTGGAGGCGATGTCCAGGGTAATGTCCAGGCTCTCCGGAATTTCCGGAAATACTTCCCGCATCTCCGCGGCGGATTTGAGAAACATCTCCTCGGTTTCCTTGCGCATGGCCCTGTCGGGGTTGGACAGGACATCGTTGGTCTGCAGGCAGATCAGGATTTCCCGGGCGTCCGCGTCCTCTTTCTTGAGATAGTGCACATCATTGCTGGCGACCAGGGGAACATCCATGCTGCGGGCGAGTTCCACCAGCTTCGGCAATACCTCTTTCTGTTTGGCGAGGCCGTGATTCTGAATTTCAATGTAGAAGTCGTCGCCAAAGGTCTCCCGGTACCAGTTGGCCGCGGCCTGGGCTTTGTCCCAGCGGTCCACCAGCAACCAGAAGGGGATCTCGCCCTGAATGCAGGCGGACATGACCACCAGCCCTTCCCGGTGACGGGCGAGCAGCTCCTTGTCCACCCGGGGGCGCCGGTAAAAGCCCTCGACAAATGAGTGGGTGATGAGCTCCGACAGGTTGCGGTACCCGGTTTCGTTTTTCACCAGCACCACCAGGTGGTGGTAATTGATGCGGCCGTTCTTGTTGTCGGGTTTCTGAAACCGGGTATCCGGCGCCACATACAATTCGCACCCGACAATCGGCTTGATATCGTTGCGTTGCGCTTCCTTGAAAAAGCCTACCGCTCCCAGGATGTTGCCGTGATCCGTCAGAGCCACCGCGGGCATGTTTAACTTCTTGACTTGTTTGATCAGGGGTTTGATCTTGAGGCATGAATCCAGCAGACTGAACTCGGAGTGGAGGTGAAGGTGGATAAAGCGGTTCATCTCCTGTTCCCCGACGGCTGGAGTTTCCGGGAGCCTATTCCCATTCTATGGTCCCCGGAGGCTTGGATGTCAGGTCGTACGCGACGCGGTTGATCCCTTTGACTTCATTCACGATTTGGTTGGCAGTGGCGAC
>Ga0272441_10012409_pt1 | contig 12452 bp, 8 predicted proteins | sample SSMProp6N_FD_193582 | JGI IMG/M metagenome (GOLD analysis project Ga0272441, IMG submission 193582) | Marine sediment archaeal communities from Little Sippewissett salt marsh, Falmouth, MA, United States - SSM-Prop-6N | ecosystem: Environmental > Aquatic > Marine > Wetlands > Sediment ...
CAGTGCTTCCTCATGTTCATAGTCCGGATGAATGGATGACACCGCTGTCACAGCAACGGCTTTTTCACCAAGCATATCAAAGGCAACTTTCAACAGGAAAGTGCTGTCCACGCCGCCTGAATAGGCGATAAGAACGCTTCTCATGTCTTTTAGCAGCCTTTTTAAATCTGATAATTTATCATCTGCATTCATAGGTGTCCTTTCATTAACCAGACATAAAGTTACCATATTTAAACGCATAAATGCAAACTATTTTTCCCGAAAAACAGGCAGGACTTATTTTGGGGACGTAAATTTAATTGTATTTACAGGAAAGACAGTCGGATAGCCATTAGCCGGTTTTATTGGCAGGGTTTCCGCACCTGAACCCAGTAGTGCTGATCTTTTTCGTCGGTTTGAATGACTTCAAAACCGTATTTTTTACAAAGCAAAGACAGTTTTTGTGCCGAGAGGAGCCGATCCCGGTTCACAACACCATCCAGTGAAGCATGGAATTGATTCAACTGATCACTGCTGCTTAAGTGAAGAATCAGAAGCTCACCGCCCGGTTTTAATACTCGATACATTTCTTTTAATGCAGCGGAGGGCGCCTGAAAATGAGGAAATGCTGAAAAGCAAAGAATTTTATGGAACACAGCATTTTTGAGTGCCATTTGATTGACCGTGTCGCAAAGCCAATTGATCGGTCCGGTCAGATTTGACTTTCCATTCATCAGCATGTGAACAGCAATATCTTCTGCTACAACACATCCGTTTTCACCCGCCAATTCAGAAATATGACGTGTCATCCGGCCGGTTCCAGCACCAATGTCCAGCACATTTTCCCCTTTTCGTATGCCAAATTTTTGCAAATGGGTTTTAAGTGAAGCATCATCCGGCATTAATTGATTCCATTCATCTGCCAGATTGTTGAAGTAATTACGATGCGCCCTGGACATGGAGAGACCTGCTGGTAAATATGGATTCATGTTTAAGGCGATCAACAAGCAAGGGGATAAAAATGAGTATAATCACAACGCCCGGCAAACTGCGGGTTATATAAAAGAATGAAACCATTTTATGAGGAAGACCTATATACGGAGCCATAAGGCTGGATGACAGGAGAAGCGTGGCCCTGGAAACCCATAAACCGGCAAAGACGATCCAGAATATGCCGAGCCTGGATCTGGAATACAGTATGGAAATCGAACCTGCCAGGAAAAGCAGTTCAAAGATCATCACAGGCAGAACAGGGGGTGATAAAGGGGGCATGCCGGTGAAAAGGAAAGAAACAACCGGTGTCAGCAGAGCGACGATCAGCGAAAAGGTCCGGGGTAAAAAAAAGGGTGCGAGCGCAATCGGCCAGAACATGGGTAAAAATACCGGACCCAGCAGCAATCCGTGAAATATAAACGGGATGAGAACCCCGAGTGCAATAAACAATGCACTCAGGGTGAAATATTTCATTTTTATATGCATGACCTACATTTCATAGTATAATTTGGACAGAAGCGTTCTTCCCGGCATGGGATAACCATACATGGATTCATATTCCGCATCCAGTACGTTCCGGAGATTTACCTGTATACCCAATCCTTTCAGGATTTTACTTCCTGCTGAAAGGTTCAGGACTGTATAATCATCCATTTCATGCAGTATGACAGTGGCGTTCATGGGCTCAGCGCTTTTCCAGTCGCTGACCATCAGCATATCGGCCGAGAGGAGTACCGGGCCCAGCTGGTACTGAATATAGGCAGTCAATTTTTTTCCGGGTGCATTGTATGCGTTTTCACTCAGACTCATCTGTGTCCAGGTGGCACCCAGCTCAAAACTTCTGACCGGGAAAAGCGTAGCGGTGCATTCGTAGCCGGTATGGGAATAGGAGCCGGAATTGATCCATTTCGGCGGCGGTCCGCTGAACTGAATTAAATTGGATCCGTCAGACTGGAAAAGGACAATCTCCAGGTTGAGTTTTGATTGAATTTGCTGGCTGAAACCAAGCTCATAGTTCCACAGCCGGTCCGGTGTCAGTTCTGCATTGGCAGGCATCCAGAAATAAAGTTCACGGATGGATGGGCTGCGGAAACCCCGGGCCATGGAGAGCCGGATCGATGTCGATTCGAAAGGATGATATACAAGCCCTGCTTTGGGCAGCAGCTCATGACCGTACAATTCATGATGCTCGGCCCTTAAGCCGGCTGACAGGATAAATCGCTGCCAGAACAGCTGCTGCATATGAATATACGGGGCGTACTCGGTGAGATATATGGTTCCATAATCGGCAGAGGCATCAACGGCTTCTCCGCCGTATCGTTTCCAGTCAAAACCGATGGTTGCTGTTTGTCCTTTCCACGGTTTCATATTCTGATAGATCATCAATCCGAGCGTGCGGTCCTTTGAATTCCAGCCGTCAAAGAAATGATGCTTGCCGAAATTGCCGTGTAATTTTAAATTGGTTTCTCCGAGCCGGCTGTTATGAATTACATTGAAATCACCGCCGTACCTTCGTATATCATACCAGTTGTTACTGAAAGGATTGTCAGATCTGCCCGGATCAAAAAGTGAGATGTTCGCCAGATTGGCATTCATGTCAATCATTGTATTTTCCGATAATGCATATCCGGTATGAAAAGTATAATGATCCCCTTCATAAAAACTGTTGCCATCGGTTCTGTGTCCATCGGTTTTCCGTGTGTTTGCGGTTATATAATAATCAAAAGCACCCAGTTTTCCACCATGAGAAAGGGCCAGTATTCTTGAATCATAGTTGCCATAACCGGTTGTAATCCGGGTGGAAAATCCCCCATGATGCATTTGTTTTGGAATGATATTGATTATGCCTGATATGGCGTTTGTTCCGTATAAAAATGATCCGGGACCGCGGATAATTTCAATGCGTTCCACACCGTCTGTTGAAAATTCGTCCGCGATGGTACAGCCCATCAGACCCATAAAATCGGGCCTTCCGTTGCGCAGGATGAGGACGCATGAATTGGCGCTCCCGCCTGTTCCCCGTATTGAAATTTTTCCTGCAGCACTTCCCGCCACACCGAATCCCATGACACCCCATTGTGTGACATAAAGACCGGGAACCCTGGACTGGACCGCGTCGAAGACCGCAGGGGTGGGCAAAACATCAATGTCCGCTTCATCAATCAGTGATATACTGGCTGCCAGATCCCGCTGGGCGTGGGCGATTTTTGAGGCTGTTTTAACAACCGGATTGAAGTGATATTTAATTTGAATGGAATCCGCGGCCGTCTCTGAGGTTGAAGCATGCGTGAACGAAAAGCCGGCTAAAATCAGAAATACAACTGTCCATTGGAGATGGGTTTTCATTTTTTCCTCTTTTTTATGTGAAGGATCAAATTTTAATATTTTATAAATAACACGAAAATTATTTTCGTAACACCAATAAATATACTAAATCAATCCCCGATTGTCAAGTTAAATCCGGTTATATCGGGGATTGATTGCTAAATTATATATGTTTTTAATGGATTACTTTGCTTTAGTCGCCAGTTTTGGAACCAGCTCCATGTCTTTCCCGAATTGGGCCAGGAATTCAAGACTGAATGCCCTCATGGTATAGGAGACCGGCAGTAAAACGACCACGTTTATATAAGGAATCATAAGGGGCAGAAATAACGTGCAGCAGCTAAGGAAGCCCAGCGCAACAATGGCGATTCCAACAATAATCGATATTAATAAATGAAAGAGACCGTATAGAATGAATGAAAAGAAATTTTTCTTCAACAGGTTCCAGTAACGGCTCCAGGCTTCAAAAGAAGATATCCTGTGCTTGTACATAATGGGAACGATAAAATCATTTAGAAATCGTGAAATATAGGAAATAATTGCAACAGTCAGGAGGAAGAACAGTCCCAGACCCATAAAGTTGAAAACAATAACCGAAGCGGGCGGTTCCTCCCAGTAGATGTTGGAGAGGATCCCGAACAGAAGCACCATAATCAGGCAAATAAAAAGAAATGAAATGAATCCGAATCCCAGCATCCATAAAAACAGGGAATTTCCTTCAGATCGATATTCGTGCCAGGGTTTTGTAACTTCTGATTGATAATGAGCGACATTGTGCAAGAACATAAGTTTGCCCCGGGCACTCAGCCATGTCAATACAACAGCGATTGTAATTACAATAAAAAGGGCAAATATAATAAAAATAAACCAGCCAGGATTATCTGCCAGCCAGTCCATTGCTTCGCCCGGTGCGTTGACAATATCACCCAAATCGAAATCCGGGTTTCCGGAATTGGATCCTCCGCCGTTTCCCCCGCTACAATCAGTCAGCTGTGCCAGAAAAGCGGTGAATCCTACCACAAACCATACCCGAAGCTGAAAAGGCTTGAAAAGTGCCTTTTTCATATGTTCAAAACCACGTTTCAGGGGATTAATAAATTGGATCTGCATTTTGCCTCCATCTCCAGTTTAAACCGGTCAATTTCACCTATTTCAATATACGGAAAATCCGGAATTTTGTTGGATTAAATATGATATAAAATAAAGTTTTGTGGAAAATGATGCAAGCATTTATCAATAAAAAAGGTGCAGACCGGGTTGCCGGTCTGCACCTTTGAATAGAGGAATTAATTATTTCATTATTGTTGCTTTTCGCATCATGGTATAAGGACCGGCTTCAATACGGTAGAAATACACACCGGCTCCGACATTTGAAGCATCCCAGTGAATAGAATGCATTCCGGATGCTCTTGATTCATTGATGAGCTCCGTTACGTATCGACCTGTTACATCGAATACAACAAGCCGCACATGTGCCGCTTCAGGCAGCGTAAAGTCGATGGTTGTGGTTGGATTAAACGGATTGGGATAATTCTGGGAAAGTGCAAATTCCAGTACCGTGCTGTTACTCTCGTTCCTGTCGCTTTTATTGTTCTTTCTTAACTGTCCGAGCGGATTCAGGACATGCACAAAAAGTGCAGTGGTATCTGTTTTTCCGCCATGATCCGTAACCACCACATCAAGGGTGTCTGTTCCTTCCCAATCGCACGGAGCAGTGAACACACAGGTATCTTCGAGATTAAAATGATGGGTGACATGGCCGTTTTCGAGGACTTCAAAGGTCAGGAGGGAATCCGGTGTGTCAGGATCTTCCACCCTTTCAATCCATTCAGAGAGTGGCTGTTTGTATTCTTCACACTGATTCATGGTGATTTCCGGCAGCGGCTGCTCAAATACAGGCGGCTGATTGACCGGGCCGACCGGATTCACGGTTAATGTAAAGGTCTTGATGTCCTCGCTGAATCCGTCTGAACAGCGGATCGAAACTTTACAGGTTCCCGATACATTGGGATTGGGGATAAGCTTGATTTTGGTGTCAAGACCTGAACCGTGAAACATAATACCACCATTGGAAAGAATGGATTCATCCCAGGACCACCCAGAGCACCGAATGGCAGGGTCTTTGTCCGGATCCGTTATTTCCAGCGGGTATTTATCGGTTTCTCCGTTTTCCACGCAGAATTGATCATCAATTTTTCCCAGCACGACGGGGTCATTTGCCGAGGTCACAATGACCGTTGTGACCGTATTGTCTGTTTTAAATTCACCGTCATTTGCCCTGATTTTAAAATAAACGGTTTCGCTTTCACCCGACCTCAAGCGATTTTGTGCAGGTACGAACTTAAGCAATCGGATCGCCACTGAGGCTTCCAGATTTTGCACATTAAATAACCCGTATGTACCGTTGCCCACCGGGATAAAACCGGAAAGGAGGAGTGAAACAAGGCTGAAATGGCCTTTGTTTTTGTCATCTATTTGCACCCAGATGAGCATCGAATCTTTTTCTGCATCAATAATTTTCACACCTGTAAAAACCCGCATTCTTTCATCGTCAAACATGGTTTGTCCGGCGGTGGTGCCTGTGATGGTCGGGGCTGTGTTTACCTGTGCATAAAGCGATGATCCCGTTATCATGATCAGCAGCAAAGTAAAACTTAACGCTCGTTTCATGATGTCTCCTTTTTGGTGCTTTTTCTCTGATTGAATGGTTATGGTTTGTCTATTTTGCTTCGTTTTATGCTTGTTGTTTCTGTTATCATGCAAATTGAAATGAATCAACAAGAATACAAAAATAAGGTAATATTATAAAAATAAAAAACTTATGAAGCGATTCCCGATGGCAATTTATATAACAGGCAATTAGTATGCCTAAAACATATATTTCTTATGAAGTTGTTGTAATAAATCCGGGCACAGGCGAAAAAAGATGATGGCTTTTACAATTTTTCTGAATTTATTTATAAGGATAAAAAATTATGTGCTGAAAAAAATATTTTGTATATGAGAATCTATTGAAAAATAGCAAAACACTTCATTTGAAGCAAGGATAAAATTGGTTTTGTTCAAGATATTAAAAAAAAGCCCCGGAAGGGAACCCTTCCGGGGCCTGAATTGGAAGCTTATTTGGTCAGAATACATTTCCGTATGATTGTCTGATGTCCGACCCGGATTCTGTAAAAATAGAAACCGGCACTGACATTTGAAGCATCCCAGAGAACAGAATATACACCTGCATGACGGTCCTCATCCACGAGACGCGCCAATTCATTTCCAAGCATATTGTATACAGTCAGTGTGACATGCGCTTTTTCAGGCAGATAAAACTCTATCGTGGTGGAGGGATTGAACGGATTGGGATAATTCTGAGCCAGGCTCAATTGATTGACCAGACGGGTTCTTTCGGTTCCGTTGTTACTGCCGTTTTGCTGAGCCGGTCCGGCCGGATTCAGCACATGGACCAGAAGCGCCGTGGTGTCGGTTCCTCCGCCGTCATCAGTTACCACAACTCGTAATGTGTCGGTTCCATTCCAGTCACATGGGGCCGTAAAGGCACAGGTATCTTCCCTAAAGGCATGCGTCACCTGACCGTTTTCCAAAACCTCGAAAGTCAGCAAATCGTCCGGTGTGTCCGGGTCCACCACTCTGCCGAGCCATTCAGTCAGCGGCTGTTTGAATTCTTCACACGGATTCATGGTTATGTCCGGCAGTTTCTGATCAAACACAGGCGGCTGATTCTGTGTGTTATTCGGATCAGGATACACGGTTAAAGTGAAGGTTTTAATATCCTGGGAGAAGCCGTCCGTGACCCGGATAGAGACCTTGCAGGAGCCCGATGCATCGGGGTTGGGGATCAGTTTGAGTTTGGTGTCAAAACCTGAGTTGTGAAATTTGATTCCACCGTTTGCGAGAATCGACTCATCCCAGGACCAGCCTGAAAAGCGGAGATTCGGAGTAAATATTATCGGAACGGCAAAATCGTCTATTGTCGTAATTTCGAATTTGAAGTCATAATAGACAGTCAGTGCATATTTGTCAGTCTCTCCGTTTTCGAAACAGAACTGGTCTTCAATTCTCCCCAGATGGATAGAAGGGAAGAAGGCGGCAGAAGCCGATGAAGCGATTATTGTCAGGGCGAGTATAAAAGTTAGCCTTTTCATCATGATGACTCCTTTAAAGGAAAACCCTGGAAGGTTTGGAACCTTCCAGGGTTGAAATCAATAATTATTTGGAGAATACACATTTTCTGATCATGTGATGATCCCCTGCCCGGATTTTGTAAAAATAAACACCTGCGCCTGATGTTGATGCATCCCACGACGCGCTGTAACTGCCTGCGCTGCGTTCTTCATCAACCAGACGGGCCACCTCATGACCCAGCATGTTGTAAATGGTCAGAGTAACATGTGTCTTTTCCGGCAGACCAAACTCAATGGTCGTAGAAGGATTAAACGGATTTGGATAATTTTGAGCCAGTGAAAATTCTACAACTTTGGTGCTTTCATCATTTTTGGCGCTTTTTATGTTTTTGCGCAATTGACTGACCGGATTTACCACATGAACCAATAATGCAGTGGTGTCTGTTTTCCCGCCGTCATCCATGACGACCACATTCAATGTGTCTGTACCCGTCCAGTCTCCGGGAGCCGTGAACACACAGGAGTCCGGTTCCATGGTATGGGAGACGCGGCCGTTCTCCAGCACCTCGAAAGTCAGCAAATCATCCGGTGTGTCCGGATCGTCCACTTTTTCAAGCCATTCAGCGAGGGGCTGTTTGAACCGGGCAGCCTGATTGAGCGTGATTTCCGGCAGATCCGCGATAAAAACAGGTGGCTGATTAACCGGAGCGCCCGGGTGTACAGTCAGCGTAAAAGTTTTTATGTCTTCACCTGAACCGTCTGTAACCCGTATGGATACTTTGGTTTCACCGGACATGTTTGGATTTGGAATCAGTTTTATTTTGGTGTTTTTTCCGGAACCATGGAATTTAATTCCGCTATTCAGTAGCAGGGTTTCATCCCAGGACCAACCCGAAACACGCACACCGCCTGCATCCGGATCATTGATTGCAAGTGCATATTTATCAGTCTCTCCATTTTCCATGCAGGATTGGTTGTCAATTTTGCCCAATGTGACCGGATCATTCACGGATGTAACAATAACGGTGGTCGTATTGTCGGACACTGGAATCGGAGGTGTGCCGTCATCCGTCACCTGTATGGTAAAGGTTGTGGTCTCCTGGCTTCCCGCGGGTACACGGTTCTCCACAGGGGTGAACACCAGCTTGCGAATGGCTTTCCTCGCATTTGCAGCGGTGGCGGAAGGCAATGTATACACACCGCCGCCGGCATCGGTAAACCCGGATGAGGCAAGGGAAGCGGCCGTAAAAGATCCTTTGGAACTGTTGTCCAGGGTTATTGTTGTGGCGATGTTGTCGCCATTTGGTTCATTATAGCTGACATTTCCAAACGGCTTGATTGTTTCCTTGTCTGTTATTGTTTGTCCGGCCACTGTATTTTTAATTTTCGGTGCGGTATTGATGCCGTTGCCATTAAGGATTATTGTGTATGGATTTTCATCCGCATCATCATTGGAAATTGAAGCAGTGGCTGTTTTTGCACCGTAGGAGGTTGGTTTGAATTTAACTTTGAAAGTGGTTTTGGTGCCTGGTGTTACTGGGCTGACCGGATCCTGTGTGACCGTGAACATAGCGGCGTCTGTGCCGGCTATGGAAACAAGTGGTGCTCCGGTTAAATTGAGGTTAATGGAGGCGCCGTCGTTAAATACTTTAAAAGTTATTGTGCTGCCTGTGTTGATGCCCTGATCACCGAAATCGTAGGAGCCACCTGATGCAATATCGGTGCTGCCCTGCCTGATTCGGATTTCCGGATCATCTACCGGAGCTGTTGCTGAAATGATTGGAACCAGAAAAATAAACAGAGCAAGGATGGTTAACTTTTTCATGATAGTCTCCTCTTTGGATGTGTTATGTTATTTTCAGTTTAGGATCTTTCTTTTCAGTAACTGTCTATTCATTGATCTTATATTGCATTTTGAAATGTATTTATATGTGGCCATACTTATAAAAACCATTGTTTTTTAATGAATTGCATAATCCCCTCACTGTCTTCGACAACCACAAGCGCAATAAATATACCAACTTATGTAAAATTATTATAACAAGTTTGAAACATACATGAAGGTTATGTCATATTGGCTTTGAGCGGGCGGGGAAAGAGCAAGAAAAATGCGGCGAGTTTTTCAGCCCGCCGCATACAGGGTTCATCTGTTATGATTTCAGTCTGTGCTATTTCATCAGGGTGCATTTTCTGATCATGGTTTTGCTGCCGGCCTGGATTTTATAAAAATAGATGCCCGCACTGATATTAGAGGCATCCCAGTAAAAAGTATGTATTCCCGCATGGCGTTCTTCATCCACCAGGCGGACCACTTCATGTCCCAGCATATTGTAAATGATAAGGGTCACATGCGATTTCTCAGGCAGACTGAATTCGATAGTGGTAGATGGATTGAATGGATTGGGGTAATTCCGGGCAAGCTTAAACTGTGAAGGAATACCGGTATGCTCATCTGCATCGCTTGTTTGGTATTTTTGTAATTGACTGACAGGAAACACAACATGGATCAGTAATGTTGTGGTGTCGGTTTCAGCTCCGTCATCCATGACAACCACATTTAGTGTGTCCGTGCCAAGCCAGTCCTCCGGTGCTGCAAAGATGCAGGTATCTTTATTCATGTTATGGGTTACAATGCCGTTTTCAAGAATTTCAAAGGTCAGGAGGGAATCGGGCGTGTCCGGATCATCAACACATTCCATCCATTCATCCAGACACTGATCAAACCGGCCGGACTGTATGATGGTGATTTCCGGCAGCTCATCGGTGAATACCGGAGGTTGATTGGGCCCGGATGGTCTTGCAGTCACTTTTACATGAAAATGCTCCGTGACCTCATCTTCTCCATCGGATACATGAACAGTAATCATGGTCGAGCCGGTTTCATCCGGATAGGGGATGACCTGAACCTGTCTGTTATTTCCCTCACCGGAGAAATAAATTTGATTATTCGCCACCAGCATCCGGTTTGAGGATGTCCCTCTGAGTGACAGGGTGCCGGGGTCATTGTCAATGTCATCCACAGTAAAGGCAATCCATGATGTGCTGAAACCGCTCATAATACTTACGTTGGATATACTGCTGATGGTCGGCGTGTCATCAACGGGTGTTACATTTAATGTGATGATGCCGTCGGAGGGGCCTGCACCGGTCGCGTCCTCAATATGTGTGCTGATACGCGTGTTTTGATCATTATGAGTTTCGGGTATGAAAGCTGCGGCCGACAGTGCGATATTGACGCTGGCAACTGAACCCGTTGCTGTCCACACTCCGGTTACAGCTGAATAGCTTTCTCCCTGTCCGCTGGAAGTACTTAGCGAACCTGTAAACGTGTTGTCAAGGATTAATGTGGCGGTAACAGTTTCATCCGGATCCGCGTCGGTGGTGATGATATCATCCAGGGCAATAGAGACATCACCTTCTAAGTAATTATGATTTTGATCCAAGTTCGTGGCAGATGGGCTGTCATTGACCGATGTACTGATAACAGAAGTGCTGTTATTCTGTATGTTGTCATAACTGTCATTTACATCAATCGTAAATGTGGCGGTCTCCGTACTGCCGACAGGGACTCTGTTTTCAGCCGGACTATAAACCAACTGGCGTATAGCTGCCATGGCATTCGCCGGGCTGGAAGGGGCAAGTGAGTATACATTGCCCGCAGGACCAGTAAATCCGGAAGCGGATACAGATACAGAAGTAAACCGGCCCTTGCTGATATCATCCAAAGTGACAGTGGTCACCACCATATCACCGTCCGCGTCTGAAATAGTGACATTGCTGAATGGGGATATGGTCTGTTTATCATTAACAGTCTGTCCCGCCTGTGTGCCGGAGATTGTGGGTGCAGCATTGGGGGCGGTGGTAAATTGAACTGCTGTACCCCAGGAATCTCCAGCGGCATTCGTTGCAATGACACGATAATGATATAAGGTACCAGGCATTAAACCGGTCATTCTCCTGCTGACCGGTGTATTCCCCAAGCCGTTCACAGGGCTTTGATCAGCATTGACTGTCTGATCGAAACCGATGGGTATACCAAATTGAAAAGAGACACCCGTACTGGAATTATTGGCATTGACTGTACCATTCAGTGTGGCGGCACTTCTACTTACATTCGTTGCGGTATTTGTGACGGCTGAGGGTTGTGCCGGCATTGTTGTAAAGGTCATATCATAACCGAATGTCGTACCCGATGCATTTTCTGCTACGATTCTGTAATGATATGTGGTATTTGGTGATAAACCATTGATTACTCTTATTACCTGTTGATCATAGTCACCCATACGTGGACTTCCATAATCTACAGCTGAAAGACCGTATGCAGATGTTGGACCGTAATCAAATACGATATTAGTAATCTGATCATGGCAATTGACCATTCCCTGAATTGTAGCCTGTGTTTGTGACACTCCTAAAGGAGGTAATGTCGTGGCATCAGGTGGTATCGAGCCTCCTTGTGCGAATGTACTGGATGTGAATAAAAACATCATCGCTGCTGTTAAAATCAAACCGTTGCGTTTCATGATTGTGCCTCCCTCTTTGAAAAATATGATTATCAGGTTCTCAGATATGTTCATTAGTCCATCTTACAGGCAAAAGCGGGGCCAACCGGCAATATCATGCACATAAGCTAATAAGGAATAAATAGATAGAGGCATTAACGTGATTAAATAGACATTGTGGATGAGAAGAATATAACCATAAATAGTATGATTTTTTATACAGTGGCTTATGGTTTTGTATACTATCAATTTAAACCCTGACAGGGTTTTGAATCCTGTCAGGGTTTAAAACCGGGATATGATTGTTTTTTATTTCAACAACAGACACTTTCCGGATTTTGACATGTTTTCCATACTAAGCCGGTAAAAATAATAACCTGCAGAGACATTGGCAGCCTCCCAGCACACTGAATAAATGCCCGGCTGCCTGATTTCGTCAATTAAATCAGCGACCTGACGGCCTGTGACATCATAAATATTCAACCTGATACGGGATGTGAACGGCACTCCGAAATGG
>Ga0272441_10012411_pt1 | contig 12451 bp, 7 predicted proteins | sample SSMProp6N_FD_193582 | JGI IMG/M metagenome (GOLD analysis project Ga0272441, IMG submission 193582) | Marine sediment archaeal communities from Little Sippewissett salt marsh, Falmouth, MA, United States - SSM-Prop-6N | ecosystem: Environmental > Aquatic > Marine > Wetlands > Sediment ...
TAAAAGCATATTGGTGGAATCACAGGAAGGCGATGCTGAAACAATCAGTTTCGATCGGGCGTTGATTGCTACGGGGTCCGTACCGGTATTTTTCCCTGATCTCAAACCTGACGGCAAACGTATACTAGCTCCAAAGCTGGTAAAAATGCTGGATTCATGGCCGGAAAGCATCATCGTGATTGGGGGAGGAGTCACTGGTTCCGAATTTGTATATCTGTTTAACTCCATGGGCAGCAAAGTTACATGGGTGACTGATCTGTCTGTACTGCTGCCTCATGCAGATATGGAGATCAGCGAGGCCCTTGAAGCTGAATTCGAAAAACGCGGTGTTGATATTTTTAAGGAATCTCCGGTAGAGAAGGCTCAAGCAGCTGAAAACGGCGTGAGAGTGACTTTGCAGAGTGGTCAAATATTGGAAGCGTCATATGGGTTTATTGCTATTGGACGCAGGGCTGATCTTGATTCGTTAAACCTCGATGCCGTTGGCGTTTCCCACGATCGAAGCGGTGTCGTCGTGGATGAGCATGGCCAAACCAGTATCACTTCTATCTATGCGGCAGGTGACGCAGCGGGGCCGCCCTATCTGGCCAACCGCGGCCTTGCACAAGCCCGCGTTGCTGTTCGTGCAGCTCTGGGGATTGAGCATGAGCCATATCACTCTGAATGGATAGTTGAAGCTATTTATACAGAACCTCAGATTGCTCAGGTCGGGCTTCGTGAAAGCGAGGCCGCCGAAGCGAATATCCTCTATGAAGTTATCCGTACGGAATACCGTGACAATCTGAAAGCACAACTGGGCAGCACTCAATGTGGTATTCTGAAAATTCTGGTTTCCCAAGAGAAGGGGATAATACTTGGAGGATCTGCTATCGGGACAGGAGCGGCTGAGATGCTTGCCTCAGTTGCCGTCGCAATAAGGGCTGGTCTCACTGTGGATCAATTTGCGGATATTTTCCCAGCGCATCCGACATTGAGCGAACTTCCTTTCCAACTGGCCCGGACCCTGTCAGTATGAGTACAACACGCTAGAGGAAGTATCCTCAGAAATCGCCGTGCCAGATAAGCTTTAGACATTCTTATGGCACGGCTTTTTTTGAATAAAACACCCGGTATACCGTATTTAGAAAATCATAAGTATTCGTTGAAGCAGCGGCTGTGCAGGCGCGTTTTGATTTATTGGTGCGGTAAGAAAGCCTCAGAACGGTATGTTTTTTGGGTTGCAATACAATTCTGAGGTGATTTCTTACAGAAAGGAGATACTGTTATTGAATTAGGATAAATTGGAGGTGACAGAATTGAATAAAAACTATACAATGGTTGATACGTATTCTTGACATTGTATTTCAGATAACTGTAAATAATAACCGGAATAATTGGAGACAACAGTCTGGATCCAGAAAACTGATGACACCACACCATCCCCTGAAATGGGTAAACATCTGGAATGCTTGACACTCCATGATGAACCCAACAACTGCTGCCCGACATACTAGGGGAAGGAAGCATTGATAAGGAATTCAAGCCACAATGTGAGGTGCTGGTTGTCATGCGTACAATAGAGAAACCGCCAATTGATCGCAAAGCTCGTATGCAGTTAGAGCCGATCCATAAACAATATCGGGTTCCTGAAATTCGTGTAACAGATTACCTGGAAATAACCCCGGGATTAACCGCAGATGAGGCAATCAAGGAAGCCTCTCGCTGTCTGCAATGTCCAAAAGCGCCTTGTGTCAGTGCCTGTCGAGTGGGAAATGATATACCACTTGCCATGGCATTAGTGGAACAGGGGGAGTTCCTTCAGGCTGCAGAAGTCTATCGTCTGACAAATCCAATGCCGGAAATCTGCGGCCGTGTATGTCCCCCCAATGATTCCTGTGCTGCTGGTTGTGTACTGGACAAGAAGGGCAAGGGGATTGATACGCGAGCAATTGAAGCATTTGTAACTGATTATCAGCGTCAACATGGTGTTGTAGCGCTTCCGCAAAAAGCCCCTCCAACTGGAAAGCAGCTGGCGGTAATTGGCAGTGGGCCCTCAGGCCTCTTGTGTGCCGAGGAAGCAGTGAAAGCAGGGCACCATGTCGTAGTCTATGATGCATTACCTGTTCCCGGGGGGCTTCTTGTGTACGGTATTCCCAGTTTCAAGCTGGAGAAAGATATCGTTGAATGGAAAATTCGATGGCTGGAAGACCTGGGGGTCGAGTTCATAAACAATACGCGTATTGGTGAAGATATTCTCTTTGACGATCTCTTTGATGAAGAGGGGTTTGATGCAGTTTATCTGGGGACAGGAGCTCAAACCCATGCAAGAATGGGTATCGAAGGAGAAGAACTTGGGCGAATTCATGATTCCCTGGATTTTATCAATGGTGCTAATCTATCACCTTCAATTCTTCCACCGGAGATAAAACCGCTTTCATCGATAGGAAAAAGAGTTGCTGTTATTGGCGGGGGGGATACGGCGACGGATTGTGTTCGAACAGCTCTTCGGCTGGGTGCGGAACAGGTTACCTGTTTTTACCGGCGGACCGAGAACGAAATGCCTGGGAACAAGATTGACCGGGATTATGCAGTTGAGGAGGGGGCTTCCTTTGAATTCCTCACAGCTCCTGTGAGATTCTATGACAGCAGTGGGGATGGGATCGTCGATGCAATGGAAATGATCCGGATGGAATTGGGTGAACCGGATGACTCCGGCCGAAGACGGCCTGTCCCGATACAGGGATCTGAATATCACGTGCCGATTGATGATGTTGTTCTTTCGATCGGATTTTGGGCTGATACGATGATACCTGACCAGACAGAAGGGATTCAGCTCGATCGTAAAGGATATATCATTGTAGATCCTGAAACGGGACAAACTTCACGACCTGGAATTTTCGCAGGCGGAGATGTGGTTTCGGGGCCCGAACTGGTAAGTGAGGCACTTCAGTTATCGCGCTATGCTGTAAGCGGTATTCTTAATTACCTGAAATAATAATGCGTCTGTTTTGCCGAGTCTGATAGTACTGTCTTTGACCAGAAGTTTTCTGACCGCCCGATTTGCTGCTTTGACAATAGTGCAAGTATCCGGATCTCTGTAGAGTTCAGGGGTCAAATGTTCGTGGAGAAGGACGCAAGTCCAGTCTCTATTACAACTAAAGCTGGTCACTATTTACTCCATTGTGTACAATGGAGCGATCTTGTTTAAAGGAAGGGAACGATGGATTGGATAACTGACCCGCAATCGTGGATAGCACTGATTACGTTGGTCGCATTGGAAATTGTTCTGGGTATTGACAATATTATTTTCATTTCCATTCTTGCGGGGAATTTACCGGCAGAGAAGCAGGACAGAGCAAGAAAGACAGGGTTAGCTGTAGCAATGATCAGCAGGATACTCCTTCTGCTTTCGATCGCTTTTCTTTCCAGGTTGACAACACCGCTGTTCTCAGTTCTTGGGCATGAAATAACGGGCCGGGGTATTATTCTAATGGTAGGCGGACTGTTTCTGCTGGGGAAAAGCACATTTGAAATTCATGAAAAGCTTGAGGGGGAAGAAGGGCATGGTTCCAGGAAGGCAGGGAAAACTGTCGCCAGTGTAGTTTTCCAGATCATGTTATTGGATATCGTGTTTTCACTCGATTCAGTTATTACAGCCATTGGTATGGCAAATGAGCTGGCTGTTATGATCATTGCGGTTGTAATCGCAGTAGGGGTGATGATGTTTGCTGCAAAAGGCATCAGCGATTTTGTCAATGAAAGACCTACATTAAAAATTCTGGCATTAAGCTTCTTGCTGCTGATCGGTGTCTCTCTACTGGCTGAAGGAATGGAATTTACTATTCCAAAAGGATATATCTACTTTGCGATGGGTTTCTCATTCTTTGTCGAGATGCTGAATATCAAACTACTTAACAAGGGGGAGCAGCCTGTGCACTTGCGTACACCTTACACCGAAACCCCACCTGGTGAAATCCTGGAAAAGGGCGGGGAATAACAATCACCGGACAGCCCGGAGGAAATCTGAAACCGGGTTTTGTTTATAAGACAGACTGTCGGTTTCTACAGCAGTTTGTTTATTCTAAGTGGGGCATTCCATCAACGACAGCTGCTGATGTCATAGAAGATACGAAGGTTTCCCAAATCATCTTCAATAGCTTCCATTGAATATACACATGAATCATAGAATGACTTCTGTTGTTCTGGCGACATTGAGTTATAAGCTTGCTCATCGAGATAGTAATAATCAAATCCTGCCTCGGCTGCGGCTGTTGGGAGTGGATTGTCAAGCAGCTTCTTGTAAGAATCAAGGAAGACATGAGTTGAGGATTTGGCATCAGAAATGCGTCCAAATATCGTAGCAGATCGAGGAGGATATGGGTCGAATATTTGGGCGTTCTCCTCCAGTTTGTCCCAGTATATGGATGAAATCTGTGCATCAGGCCCGGTGATGAAGTAGGATTGAAGGGGATTCTTTATTGAAATCAGCATGATAGAGAGGAATACCAATCCTGAAACGGTTGAAATGGAGCACACGATTCGATTCAGATTCCAGATAAATTTATGGCGGTTTTCTGGTTTAAAGAGAATGGGCAAGCCTGCAATCAACCACAGGAATCCGCTGTTGCCAATAATTCTTGCAGTATCTCTCGGAACTGAATAATGCATAAAAAGCGTAATCAGGGAGAGAAAATATGTTCCAAGCAGCAGTACGATTGGAGCAAAGTCAACTTCTTTCCACGCCCTCCGCAGATAGATGATGGAAAAGGGTATCAACAGCAAAACAGGGCCAATTTCCAGAAGAGCAATAATCAATGTATTCAATTTTATCAGCGGCAGAAACCCAAGATGAGAGGAAATTACCGTGGGAATGGTTTGAAATTCAAAGTGGCCGAATCCTGTTGTTAATGTATTGCTTGAATATAGATTGAATTGATTTTTAAATATCTCAGTAGCAACACCTCCCTGGAGAAGAATGAGAGGAATCGGTATTGCGAGAATTGCTATCCAGGGCAGCCATTGTGTCAAGGATTTCTTCCGTAAAAGCGAGACAGGTACAGCTATTGCTGTGCCGATATAAAGGATGGCCAGCCATAATTCCGCAGTAAGTCCCAGACTGGCAATGCACAATGATTGCAGCAATATTGCAGGAAGAGACCATTTTTCCGGACGTATCAATAGTATTAACAAAATAGTCAGGACAGGCAGGGAACTGTTGGAACCTAGTGAAAAAATTAATGGGTGAAACACTCCGCTTGCAAAAGCAAATGGAAACGGAAATGGACCAGCCCCTTCAATATCCCATAGTGATGTAAGATTCTCTGTCAGCCAGATACTGGTGGGATGCCCCGCGCCGAAAAGGTTAAGAGAAGTGCTTGCATTCTGCAGCCAGGAAGCCGGCGTAAAAAGAAGGAGCCATCGTGTTCCTCCAGCCAGTGTAAAAATCATCAGGCTGATCAACAGCCCGGTTGTATCAAGCTTAAACTGGCGGAACCATATCCATGCTGTAGATATAGTCAGGGCGATCATGATCGCTTTACCAATATCAAACGCGCTCCAGGGAAAAAGTCCTCCCTGTGCTACGAGAAATGCCGAAAACAGGTGCAGACCATAATGGTATGCCATCTGTGTGTTTGTCCTGAGGTAAAAGGGCGGTGGTACTTTACCTGTAGAAATGATTGAAACAAGAGGCAGATTGTGATAGTCGTCAAGAATAGCCAATCCTCGATTAATAAATACGAAAAGAATAATCAGGCCCAAAAAGACAACAAGCTGTGCGACATAGTCTGCTGCAGGGATCTGGGAAAGGATATTCAGTCGATGCCGCCATGCAGCAGCGATTCCGATAATCAGGATCAGTCCAGATGAAATCAGGGAAGCTGCCCGGAGTGTAATAAACTGGGCTCCAATATTGCCGAAGGTAATATAGAGAACCATACCAAGAGCAATTCCAGGGAGTAACCGGTTCCGCACTTCAAGCCGAGAGAAACAGCTAACCAGGAAAAAACCTCCAATACCGATTGAAAGAAATTCAATACCAAGTATCAGAATATTCATGATCCCAAAACTGGAGAAGAAATACATGGTCAGTGCCTTTCATTCAAGCTGCTGCTGATATTAACAGTAAGTTCAGATCCGGTTCAATAATCTGAGAAATTCATCCATCACATGTAAATATATACAGGTTTGTATGGTTTTTCTATATCGAGGTTTAATTATGAAGGATTCTCGAGATGTATGTTCCGGCTAGGTGGAGTATAAAATTGAAAATCTCAGAGGGCAAGCTGTCGATCTTGAAGTTGCCAATCCAAATAGTCTGTGAAGATAGTAACGGAGATGCGAGGTGAAAATACCAGATTGACCCTTGCGTCAAAGCCCCAGACTTTTATAGAATAGGGAAGAAGAAACCGGATGGGGATGAACCGGTCAATACAGTTGATTTCTACTACTGCTTATATAAACGGATCTACTCTTAATTCTGATATCTGTCAGCTTGAGTCCAGAGGGGGAAAAAATGAAACGTATGCAAAGGCTGTATCGAAAAAGGATTAGGGAAATATGTCCTCTTCCCGATCAAACGATAGAGGTTCCTCAGATCCCATCAGAACCGGCAGAGCCGGAAAAACCGGGTTTTCTTACAATTATTGGGCCCATGGCGGGGTCAATTGTAATTGGATTGGGAATGATGCTGTTCTACAAAAATTCTCTCTATCCATTAATTATGATCTCTGGAAGTCTTGTTTTCAGCCTGATTTCCTTTTTCCGGTATCGCGAACGTCGTAGGCGTTACCGGGAACGAATCAGTAATCTGCGAAGTATTTATATGAAACAACTGGATAGGATAGAGATTGAGTGCCAGAATGCTGTCCTCGCTCAGAAACAGGCCCTTGAGCACAATTATCCTTCGAGCGAAAAGGTATACAACTGGGTGCAGATGGATGAAGGCAGGATCTGGGAACGAAGAGAAAGTGATCCCGATTTTCTGGAGCTTCGGGTTGGCCTTGGCAGAGGAGATGCAAGTTTTGAAATTAAGGTTCCCAGATTAGAGTATCCTGAAATGCTCCCGCCTGAATATGTGCGTGCAGGTGAAATCGTTCAAAAATATTCATTACTGGAGCATGTTCCTGTCACAGTGTCTTTACTTGAAAATCGAATGCTTGCTGTTGCAGGTTCGTTGGAAAAACGGTACGCATTTATTCGTTCCATGATTTGTCAGGCAGCAGGAGTTCATACTCCTTCGGAACTCTCGATCGGTGTGATCTACGGACAAAGGTCAGTAAGATATTGGGAATGGATCAAATGGCTTCCTCATACAGGTTCATTATCAGAAGGGGTGCCCGGGATCGCATTTGATAAAGGATCCGGAAATGCACTATTGGCAAGGATTGTTGATAGTCTTAATCATAAACGCGGGAATTCCTATCTTTTATTAATTGTTGAGGAGGCTGATTTTCTCCTGGAGAGTAACTCCTTTCAACTGCTTCTATCCATGGCTAATAAGAAGAACCTGCTTATATGGTACCTGACAGCTCATCCATCATATATTCCTTCCGGGTTTAGCAGTGTTATCCAGCTTGTTTCAGGGCAGGAGTCAAAGCTAAAAACATGTGCTTCTTCACCTCATAAAACATTCACACCAGATGAATTGGAACTCGAGCGAGCAGAGTTGATAAGCCGAAAGCTGGCTTCCATCAGTGAAAATGAGCTTTTTCTTCAACCAAAGCTCCCTGATTCGATCCGTCTGCTGGATTTGATGAATATTAACCTTGAAACACTGGATCTTAATTCACGCTGGAATCACTTGCTTGCCAATCCACCGCAGCTGCAGGTTGTGCTTGGAATTCGGACAGGGAGCCTTCCGCTGATAGTTGATCTTAAGCAATCAGCTGCAGGACCACACGGCCTGATTGCGGGAACTACCGGTTCAGGAAAAAGTGAACTGCTGCTTTCCCTGTTGACAGGATTGGCTCTCAACCATCATCCGCACCAGGTTCAATTCCTGCTTATTGATTACAAAGGGGGAACAGCGATGTCTGTGCTCCGCAGGCTTCCGCATACAATCGGCCTGGTTACCGATCTGGATGGCCGTCAGACTATAAGAACGCTCCAGATGCTTGCCGGGGAAATGAAGAGGCGTGAGCAGAAACTGACAGCTGCCGGCGTTGCTGATATCGAGAAGTATCATGAGGCAGGATTCAGGGATCCTTTTCCATATCTTTTCATAGTTATAGATGAGTTTGCTGAACTCCGCGATCGGTTCCGTTTTGATTTGGAAGGGGTGGTAGACAAATTTATCAGTGTCGCACAAAAGGGCCGTGCACTTGGTGTGCACCTGCTGATGGCGATGCAGAAACCTGAAGGTGTTGTTAATGATCGCATCAGGGCTAACATGAAGCTGAGAATATGCCTGCGTGTTGAGCGATCTGAAGACAGCAAGAATGTATTAGGAACTCCGGATGCTTATCTGCTTCCTGCTAATCCGCCAGGCAGGGCTTACTATCGCGTCGGCAACTTTGATGAATATGACCAGTTCCAGGTTGCGAGGATTGCGGGAGAGTATCAACCGGAAAAGAACAAGTTGGATGCAGATGAGGATTTTTCCATTTATGAATTCTGTCCCGATGGAAGCAGGGTAGTACTTATTCAGAATACGATGCAATCAGAGAAAACCACGAAGAATGGCAGCATGCAGAGTACGGACGCCGAGATATTTGTACAAATTGCTGCTAAGGTGGCTGGTGATATGAAACTGAAAAAGCTGCCAGGCCCATGGATAGACCCGCTTCCTGATAAATTGGATCTGGAGCAGCTGATACAAAACACCTCGGAAAATGGCATTAATCTGTGGAATTGGGATCAGGATAAAAAAGCTGCTGTGGTTGGCCTTGTCGATGATCCGGTCAATCAGCAGCAATTTCCATATTTGTTGGACCTGTCTGAAGGCAGTACTCTGATTGCTGGTTCTCCAGGTTCGGGCCGTACAACTTTTCTTCAAACAGCAGTGTTCAGCCTTGCTCGTAGTTATCCTCCAGATGAGCTGCATATACACATTCTGGATTTCGCAGGGCATAAGCTGCGGGCATCATTTTTTGACTTTCCCCACGTAGGCGGGATATATGAACCAGGTGAAGAGGAGCGCATTCTCAAGCTTCTTCGTTATTTAACAGAGAATCTCGATCAGCGCAGATTGATATTCCTCAATAAGAGGGCAGTGGATCTTTTCTCTTTTAATAAACAAGCCTCAGAAGATGAAAAACAACCAAAAATTTTGATTGTGATCAACAACTACAGCAAATTCAGGGATGAATATCAGCGTTATCTGTCCGAATGGCTGGATTTATTTCGAGAAGGTTCAGTTTATGGAATCACATTTCTCCTTGCCACTGATCGGCCTTTGTCAGGGCGTGAAATGGAATTGATAAAAAATCGTGTTGTTCTTTCAATGATTGAAAAAAGTCATTACGGAATACTTCTAGGTGGAAAAACTGCCTTTAAAAAGAAACTGGATATTCCCGGTAGAGGGTATCTCTCAGGGAAAAAACCTCTTGAACTTCAGATTGCTTCTCCTGCTGCAGGTGGTGAGGAGCGATGGATTTCTTGCCTCAATGATGCCGGGAGGGAAATGTCAAATATATGGAAAGGAAAGATTCCACGTCGATTTAAGGCGCTTCCAGAAGAAGTGTGTTTGTCCGAGATTTGTGGGAAAATTTCAAAAGAATCATTTATGTCTGATCAAGATAAATCGATACCATTTGCATTAGAAGAGCAGGACCTGGCCCCGGCCTGGTATGAGCTCAAAAATTTTAATCAAAGCTTTTTGGTTTGTGGACCGCCCGCAAGCGGTAAATCAACAACACTGGAAACAATACTTTCAGGCATTTCTTTCCTGTTCACGATGCATCAGCTGGAAATACTTGTGATCAGTCATAAGCATGGAATCAAGCAGGATCGGTTTAAGGAATATCCTCAAATCAATTTTCTGGATAGTTCGTCTGAAACTTGGACCGAGAAATTACGATGTTTCCTTGAAAGAACGCTATCCAACAAGAAAAGTGGGGTGCAACCGGGCGGCAGGTCCTTTCTTGTAATCGATGACTTGCAGCTTGTATCAATGGATATGGAGGCATGTTGTGGTTCTTTGCTGGATCGCTGTTTCAAGCCTGAAGCATCACCAAAATTCTGGTCCATAGCATCAGTATCGATTGCTGGTTTACATAGTCCAAACCGTTTGATCCGTAGGTATCGTTCTTGTTCCTGTGGGGTATGGTTGGTTTCAACAGATTCCACTGAAGCCCTGAAGGTCGGAATCCGGATTCCTAAAAGTATGTGCGGGCGGGATCTGCCCTCGGGAAGAGGAATATATTTTACGCCTTCAGGGCAGAAAGTGATCCAGGTCGCTTTGCCGGAAAGTTCAGGGAATATTTAATGGATAAAAATTTCAGTCCTATGGGGATTTAAAAAAAAATCGAACCGGCTTTCTCCACCGGCTCGATCCTCAGCGGCTTCATGCTGCCTAGTCGATAGAGGTGTGAATTGCAGCTTTTGCAGCTTCGTCCATGGCTCGATAGTTCTCTACAACAGAATTCAGGTAACGGTAGACTCCGGTCAGAGTTGAGCTGAAATTTTCCAGCTGCACGATCCAGTCACCATATTTTTCTGTAAAGAGGATTTGAGAAGGCCCATCCCAGGCCTGATCGAGCTGGTCGTTCAACTGACGCAGCCGTCCGAGAATATCCTTGATTTCATTGTCGTGAATACTATTAATCTGGCTTGCGAGATTTTCTACGGTTTCCGGTTCAATCCTGAGTGTTGTGGACATTGAATTTCCTCCCTTTGTGTCCATGTATTTTGATGATCTGATTATTTCATACCATGCAGCATTTCATCAAGTTATTTTCAGCTTCAGGGGGGGATTTTAATCTAAAAGTATGACAACGAAACAACAGGAGCTCATAAAGACGTCGCTGGATGATGTGGACTGCATTCTTATGCATTTTCTCTACTAAAATTGGTAGATGGAAGAGTCTAACTGTTTGTTTCATTTTTTAATACAAAGGTCATGCATAGGAACCGCTGAAAATTGAACTGTATATTCCAAGCATGTATAGTATGACTGATAGTATAGTGTGACTTCGATCAGACAGGGGGCTACTTATATGTATGTGGGGGTAACGCTGCATTATTTGCAGGAAAAATCGAACGATCTTGATTTACCGACAGCTCTGACAGTTCAGGAAACGGCCAGAATCCTGGGGGAATACTTTATTCCCGGTGTGGATTCATCCAGTATTGTGAAATATGTTCTCAAACATATTGCGGAAAACAGTGTGCTGGAATGTACAGAGCGCTTGAACGAAACAATGGTAGTGGATGGCGATCACCTTCTTCTGCTCATGAAAGTTATCCCTCGAGGTTTCATTGATGAAGAGATTTATATCCGCTGCCATGGGCCAGCCCTTGCTGCATCCGGCGGCAAAATCTTCCCTTTCCGAAGGAAAACTGTTTTGATCGGAAGAGATACGTGGGGCCAGGATTTTTCAATACCTCTGGACACGCTTTCGGTCAGCAGTGTGAAACCTGAAGATGCATTTTTATTATCGAGAAGGCATGCAATGCTGACGAGTTTTCAAGGTGAGTTCTTCCTGCAGGATATGGGTAGTCTTAATGGTACGACTATCAACAATCAAAGACTTGAACCACTGCAAAGGTATAGTCTCTATCATGGCGATATTGTTCGTTTCAGTGTTTATGAATTTATCTTTCTCTGGGATAACCAGGAGCAATCCAGAAGTAACAAACCTAAGGATGGGGGGTAAAGGAGATCATGATTTACCCGGAGTTTATCAGGTTCAGATACAGATATACCAATTCAGTTCACAGGATCTTGATCTTTCTGGCAGCGGTGATGACATCGGGTTCCATATTTCTTCAGCCATATGCTGCAAAACTTGAAATCACAGGTGTTGATCCCACCAGATTTCCCGAGATAAGGGTTTTTGCAAGGCTGCGAGGAGAAAACCGTGGATCTGTCCTGACAATTCCACAAGATTCGAATCTTTTCTTATATGAGGACGGGGAGAGACAGGAATTATTGTCAGCCGATGTGGTCGATGCGGGATCACGTATTATGCTGGTTCTTGATCAGGGGGACGGCGTAATGAATACAGGAATCCTTCTTGATGATGTCAGGAAGTATTCGCTGGCTTTCTTTCAGTTTTTTATTTCCAGCCGAAATGGATTTCAGCGTGGAAGAGATCAGGTGATGATAGTTGCGCAAGAGAATAACAGGAGTGAGGTTCTTTCAACTTTTACAGGTCAACCTGAACATGCACTAGCCGCTCTGGAAAATTATAGTCCGGGCCGTGAGGGAGAATCTCATGTACCTGAATCTGGAGAAAACTCGATAACTTTACTTAAAAAAGCCCTGGAAGAGGTCAGCTTGTTGAATTCAGACGATAATTCTCAACAGGTG
>Ga0272441_10012412_pt1 | contig 12451 bp, 11 predicted proteins | sample SSMProp6N_FD_193582 | JGI IMG/M metagenome (GOLD analysis project Ga0272441, IMG submission 193582) | Marine sediment archaeal communities from Little Sippewissett salt marsh, Falmouth, MA, United States - SSM-Prop-6N | ecosystem: Environmental > Aquatic > Marine > Wetlands > Sediment ...
GATCGCGATGGAGGAGGCAACGTTCTCGGTCGCGCTGACGCTGGGTCACAAGTTCGGTCTGTTGACGGAGAAGCGGCCACGCATCGCGATGAAGGAGCGCCACGTCCGGAGCGCGGGTTTGCTGGAGCGGCTGGCGTCGATTCGGGCGCTCGGGCTGTCGACCGCCGATTTGGCGGCGCAACCCGACGAGACGAAGCGGCGTGGCATCGAGCTCGCCCGTTCGATGGTCGAGGACGACGGCGCCGAGGTGATCATCATGGGGTGTGCCGCGATGGCCGGGTACAACGACGTCCTGCAGCAGGAGCTTGGCGTCCCCGTCCTCGATCCGACGGTGGTCTCGTTCAAATTCGCCGAGATGATCGTCGATGCCGGGCTGTCCCACAGCCGGGTGGGCCTCTACAGTCCGCCGCTTCCGAAGACGTTCAAGTAGTTGGAGGTTCACGTGCTTAGCGCATCCAGGCGTGTTGACGGTCTGCGCCAGAGGTTTCCTGGGCGTCAGCTCTCCCGCAAGGCGCACGTTTATTGAGAACTCAGGGCGAAATCTAAGGAGGCACCTGATGGCAAATGGTAGGGCAACGCGAGTACACCACATCGGCGTTACGGTGAAGGATGTCGAGGAGACAATGCGAGCCTGGGAAATGCTGTTCGACACCAAAGGCAAGATCGTACAGGTCACCGAGCACTTTCGCATTGGCGTTTTCCACGTGGCAGGGGTGACGTTTTTCTTCAACGAGAATACAGACCCATCCAAGCCGGACGACGTAGCAAGAGGATTCGAAGTGCCAGTCATCTTCGGCGGACATCAGATCGTCAATGAGCAGGGGGAAGGAATTACGCACATCGCGTTCGAAACCACGGACCTTGACTACCACGTCGACAAAGCCCGGGCAGCCGGCATGGGGGTCAAGCATGACGTCCATAAGGACTCGCTCGAAGGGATGTGCAATTTCATCGATCCAAACAAGGTGTCGCTACCGCTTGAGTTCATGATGCCGGTTGAGGGTCGCGAGAATCCTCTAGAGTAACAGAACGATCATTTGAGATACTATCACAGGATTGCATTGGTGTGATATAGCTTTCAGAGGCGGGGTGCACAGCATCTCGCACCGGATGGAAGACAGGAGGGAAGATGGGGCGAGTTGTGTTTCGAGGAGCGACGATAATCGATGGAACGGGGGCGCCGGCAAAAGAAGATGGAGTTCTTGTTATCGATGGGGACACGATCCAATCGATCGGAAGAGCAGACCAGGCGGGGCTCGATCTCTCCGAAGCTGAAGTGTTTGATGCGTCTGGGAAGACTCTGATTCCAGGTCTGTTCAACTGCCACGCTCACCTGGCATGGGACGGCAAAGAGGACATTCAGATTCAGTCAGTCTACGACTCAGCGCCCATTGCCGCGTTCAAAGTCGCGATGAACATGCGCCGCTCTCTCGAAGCTGGCGTGACGACGGTTCGTGATCTTGGGGTGCACAAGAGCAATCTCTATGCCAAGGAAGCCGCAGACAAGGGCATCGTCACGAGCCCGAGGTTGATTGTGAGCGGCCAAGCAATCGCCACAACCGGCGGGCATACGTGGTGGTGCTGCCGAGAAGCCGATGGGGTAGATGCTGTTCGCCAGGCCGTCCGCGAGCAGATCAAAGGGGGAGCAAAGGTCATCAAGGTCATGGCATCTGGGTCAACCCCAGAGTTCACAATGGCAGAGCTTCGCGCCATGGTCGAAGAAGCCCATCAATTGGGCGTCCGAATCACAGCCCATGCAACATTCGCTGAAGCCATCGCGCGTGTCGTCGATGCAGGCTTTGACTCGGTCGAGCATGGCGGGATCATGAACGATGAAACCATCGCCAAGATGACTGAGCAAGGAACGTTCATCGTCACGACGTTCTGTCCCGTGACGCTGCAGGCTCGGTACGGCGAGGAATTTGGCCTCGCTCCTGCGTTCGTCGAGCGTCGCAAGCGCCAGATGAACGATACGGCAAGGTATGAGAGCATCACCAAAGCCGCCGCAGCTGGAGTGAAGATATGCATGGGAACGGATGCAGGGAGCCCTCTGGTTCCGCACAGCGAAGTCGCAGCAGAACTTGAGTTGCTCATCGAGTATGGCATCTGTAAAGATCCTCTTGAAGCCATCACCTGTGCAACCGGGAATGCTGCGCTCTTGTGCGGCGTGGAGGATCAGTGGGGCACGCTCCAGGAAGGCCTGAAAGCGGACGTGGTCCTAATCAATGGTCAGCCCCTCTCCGACATCAGCGACGTGCGAAAGGTCGAAAGCGTCTTCCTCGGAGGAGAAAGGGTCTTCGGGTAGAATGCTCACCAGGTGCACTGCCAGCTGGAAATCGCCTGTGCGGGGGCTCGATTTCAGCATCGATGGAGAGCCATGAGAACTCTGGTGACAGGCGGGACAGGCTTCGTCGGATCCAACATCGTCAGCCGATTCGCTGCACTTGGCAACGATGTGGTCGCCATGGACACAACTCCTCCAGATGGCCAACTGGAGAGATTCTGGAAGTCCGAGGCGGATCGCATTCGCTTCATCCAAGCCGATGTCACAGACGGTCAACTCGTTGGCAAGATCCTAGACGACGAGAACATCGACTCTGTCGTACATGCTGCGGCCATTACATCCCAGACCAGTCCCGATAGCCTATCGCACCTGCTCCGGGTGAACCTCGTGGGGAGCGTTTCCGTTCTCGATGCAGCCCTTGAGGTTCCTTCAGTGCGACGTCTAGTCTGCATCAGCTCAGGGATTGTCTATGGCCCAAGCTCTGAGGGCCAAGCGATCCCAGAGGATTTCACATTGGTCCCCACAGGTCCCTATGCAGTATCGAAGTACATGTCCGAAACACTGGCCCGATATGCGGCAACAGGAGCACAGTTTCAGACAGCAGTCCTGAGATTAGGATGGGTCTACGGGCCGATGGAGCGTCCAACGTCGTCACGGTCTCGCATGTCGACAATCTGGGAGCTGTGTCACCACGCCCTGGCGGGCCAGGAAATCCGGATCAATAACGTTGATGCAACTCGGGACTGGGTCCATAGTATGGATGTCGCAGGAGCAACATACGCGGCACTGCGTTTGCCAGACCTTTCCCATTCCGTTCTCAATGTGAGCGGAGGGCGCGGATTCACAACACAAGAGGTGCTTCAGCTCCTCAAAGAGGAGATCCCTGGTCTGCGTTGGCTGCAGACTCCCGAGGCGCGCGCGAACATCATCGTCAACACAAGGAATCGCCGTGGCCATTTGGATATCCGCCAGCTGCTTCAGACTACGGAGTTCACACCGACATTCGATCTTCGCTCAGGGCTCCGGGCGTATGTCAAGTGGCTGCGGGATCCGAAAGGAGAAGAATGGCAACAAGAATCACACAAGTAGGGCTTGGAGTACGTGGCGCGCAGTGGGCACAGGTAATCGAGCAAACGCCCCATTGCGAGATTGCTGCGTTCGTAGCACGCGACATCGAACGTCTTCAGCGACGCGCAGCCGAACTCGGCTTCCCTTCGGTCCCGTGCTATAACAGCCTCGAGCAAGCATTGGCCAATGAGGCTTCAGATGTTCTCCTCCTGGTGTCTCCCCCTGAAGTTCACCGCGACCAAGCCATGCTCGGATTCCAACACGGCTTGCATCTCTTGGCAGAGAAGCCGCTTACCGAAGATCTGAGTGAGGCCATCGAGATTGTCTCAGAAGGGCAGCAACGCGGCCTGCAAATCGGAATCTCGATGAACTTCCGCTATCTCGCCCCGAGCCAGGCCATTCGTCGGTACGTCCTGGAAGAGAAACTCGGAGCGCCCGCGTTTTCTCAGTACACGTACATCCGTCATCGGGATGGAAACCGGGCTGATCTGAATAGCTACTGCATGGAGATGGATCAACCCATGCTGCTCGAGCAATCCGTGCATCACCTTGACTTGTTACGATACTGTCTCGCCTCCGATGTCGTCTGGGTCCAAGCGGATACATGGAACCCCCCTTGGAGCACGTACAAAGACGATAGCAATGTCTCCGTGCTCCTCGAATTCGAGAATGGCGCCCACGCAAACTACCTCGGGACCTGGACCTCGGGCTCGAATCGGCTTCGCTTCCTGTGGCAGACAGACTTTCCAAGCGGAACGCTGGTACAGGACCGGCAGTTCTACAACTTGTACATGTCGCGGTTTCAACCCGAGCTCTCTCTTACTGGCCCCAATTTCAAGGAGGAACCCACCACTGAGCCACTCGTGAAGCTCGACCTTCCACACGTCGAAGCTTTCACTGACGACTCGAAAGAGCTTCTCTCTCGATTCCTGCAGAGCCTTGACTGTGGGAGAGCTTTCGAGACCAGCGGATTCGATCATTTAAGGACACTCTCGGTCGTCCACGCAGCCATTGAGTCTGCAAGAACAGGGCAAAGAGTAGACCTATCGGAGTTCTGCAAGCGAAACGGCATCCCTCACTGACCCGGAATCGAGGATCGCTTGGCTCGCCAGAGCCAAGCCAGAAGGAGGACTTGACTGGACATGTCACCAAGCACTGCGCAGGATCTCGCGGAACGTCTCTTGTCACAACGGGCCATCCGCGGCATGGAATCGTTGGGAGGGCAGACATCGATTCCTCTCGAAGGAATCATCAATGTCGGAAGCGGCACACCCAGCTTCCCGACACCGGAGCATGTCATCGCAGCTGCGCACCGGGCGCTCGACGACGGCTACACTGCCTATACTCCGTGGCTCGGCTATCTCGATCTCAGGGAAGCCATCGCAGAGAAGCTCCTTCGGGACAACGCCCTGCACTACAACCCGCAAGACGAAATCATGGTAACCACAGGGGCCCAAGAGGCGCTTTCGGTGATCTGTCATGCGTTTTTCGAGCCGGGCGATGAGATGATTCTTCCGGATCCTTACTACAATGAGTACACGCGTTGGGCTTCCAACAGTGGCGCAGTATTGGTGGGCGTGCCGACAAGCCAGGATGATGATTTCATCGTCGATCCCGAAGCTATCGCGGAGGCCATTACCTCAAAGACCAAGATGATCGCGCTCACGACACCGAATAACCCAACCGGAACTGTCCTTCCTGCGACTGTCCTGGAGCGCATCGCGGAAATCGCCGTTGAGCGTGATTTGATTGTGCTATCGGACGAGCTGTACGATCAGTACATCTATCCCAGCTATTGCCACACGAGTATCGCGTCGCTCCCACAAATGAAAGACCGTACGATCCTTGTCAACGGTTTCTCGAAGACGTACGCGATGACTGGATTTCGTGTGGGGTACATCGCAGCTCCAGCACCTTTCGTGAGCGCAATGCTCCCGATCAAACACTCCTTCAGCATCTGCGCTTGCGCTGTTTCTCAGCGAGCAGCACTGGCTGCTCTGACTGGCCCAACTTCCTGGTGGGAACCGGTGTACGCCGCATGTAAAGCGCGTAGGGAACAATGGATGGAAGGCCTCGATGACATGGGGCTCACGTACGGTACGCCGATGGGCAGCTACGTGTTCCTGATCGATACATCGAGCCTCGGAATCTCGGGATCGGAGTTTTCTCAGCGGCTTCTCTCCGACGAGAAAGTCCGCATCGGTGCTGGAAATGGGTACGGAACGAGGGCGGCAAACCACGTCCGCGGCTCGTTGATGATCGGCGAAGCAGACCTGGAAGAGGCACTCACCCGGACTCGTCGGGTGATCGAGCGAATTCGCGAAGCAACATGACTTGGACTGCATTTGGGAGGGATTCCTTGTGAAGACAATCCTGATAGGTGATGCACTTTCGGAGGCTCAGGGTAGAGCGCTTAACACGAAGCTAGCCGGAAGTGGCTCGTTCGAGGTGGTAACCACCTCCGATCGGAAGGAATGGGCAAAGCGTGTTCAACAGGCGCACGTCCTGATCGTTCGCGATGAAGAGATCTCCGGAAGGCTCATCCACGATGCAAGCTGTCTTGAGCTGATTCTTCATCTCACGCCAGGTCAGGGGGGCGTAGATTCGAAGGCCGCCACCGCGCGAGGAATCGAGGTCGATACACTGGTCAATGCCGGTCTTCTTGGCGTCGCAGAGCATACCATCCTCCTCATGCTTTCGCTCGTTAAGAACCTCCCCGAGGTCCACCGGCGGACAGCGGAGAGTCTCCACGCCGACTCTCTGAAGCCAACGGTAACGACCCAGAAGGACTATACATTCAACTGGAGTGGCGTTCGCAACATGGACGTCCTCTACCGCCGCACATTGGGACTGATCGGCCTTGGCACGATCGGCCGGCTCGTCGCTCGTCGAGCCCGTGCGTTCGAGATGGACGTCATCTACTACGACATTCAACGCCTCTCTGAGGAAGCTGAGACTCGCCTCGGGGTTTGCTTCGTCCCATTTGATGATCTCCTGGCAAATGCCGATTTTGTCTCCCTTCACACACGGGTGACGCCGGAAACGGAGAAGTTCATCAACGCAGAGGTTCTGGCAAAGATGAAGTCGAGCGCTTACCTGATCAACACAGCTCGCGGTCGTCTGGTCGATGAGGATGCCCTGGATTCGGCGCTTTCTCGAGGGGTGATTGCCGGTGCCGGGCTCGATGTCTTCTGGAAGGAGCCCCCCGAGAAGAGCAACCCACTTCTGTCTCGAGGGAACGTCGTTCTCACCTCTCACTGTGCAGGCATCTTCAACGATGACGCGGAGAGCATGGAAGTCGACTTCATTGCAAGAAAAATACGAACGTTGTGCATATGATCCTCTAGTGTAATACGTGGTCCTAAAGGGGATACCTTCAGTTAGGCGGTTAACTCTGTTTGATGGCAGTAGATATTATGTCTATGATGAACTATCGGAGATAGCTAGGGAATGGACAAAGAAGTGTCCGAAACTTCTCAAGCGTTAGTCACCTAACGGAGTTCGAAAGTTGTCCAGTAGGGGGTACTGCAAGACATCGTGATGTGTCACATCACACGAGCGATGTTGCTTAGGTTTCTGTGCTGAGCCGGCCGAGAACAGCTTCTCGATCAGGGCCAAGTGCATAGATGACCTTCACCCGCGAATCAGGTCCAAACAGAACGTCAGAATCGCCTGTAGTAAACAGCATGTAGCCACATACGAACGCGTTCTACATTCCCCTGCCAGGCTCCAACCGCCACAAGGGAGTACATGACTACTGCTCGCCAAGCTCACTGTCTGCGAACGACACTACGTACCGCGCGAAGAGAAGGGTTGTGACTAGGTCACTCACAAGTGTCAGTTGCGGATCATACTGCGAGTACCGTGCCGCCCCAGGATCTACTGCCACACTCCCTAGCGCCCAAGGCGCTCCCGGACGTGGGGGAAGTCGCTGGACGAAGAAGGTCGCTTCCGTCCCTCCAACATCCGTGTGGACGCTGATCAGGCGATTCGATCCCCGCAACAGGATTCCTTGCCGCGGCACAAGGAAGACCCCTGTATGTCCATCTGCGTCTGCTGCCAAAAACTCGTCGCGATTCTCAAACCCGTCATAGGAGAAGAGATACTCCACACTCCCGCTGGCCAGATCGAGGTAGCAGATGTTCTGGGAAGGCCAGTCACCCGAGAAGCTGAGATCTCCCACGAACACGACCAAGCCAGACCCCTCTGAAGTCCAGGCAACTTGCATGGGGAAGGCATCAACGGGATCGTGCCACTCTGCAGCTGGCCTTCGAAACGCATCTGCACTTGCCAGATGGCGGGGTGCTCCCTCCTTGAGGTCAACAACCCAGATGCCGCTTGCCGGTTCATCACGGCTGTTGGCCAATACGATGAAAGCCAGGTACGAGCCGTTCGGGGAAACGGAAGCATGTCCCAGAAGGGGAAGCCCAGCTGGGAGAATGCCGGCCAACGAGGCAACGACCACGGGTTCGGCAGGGGCTGCGACGGACGTGCAGCTCCCAGGAGGCAATCGCATGAGATCCAGTGAGGAGCCTTCATCACTTGACTCAGAGCGAAAGAACAGAAGCTCGCCTGTCAGAGGATTCCACGTGGGCAAGATGTCAATCCAATGGACCGGGAACTTCTTCCCGAGGTAGCCTCCCCAGACGCCGTCATCGGTGCAATCCATAACCGATTCAGATGCTACATCAATCACCCAGATGTCGGGGTCTTGAAGAAACTGGAACACATCCTCAGTTCCAGCCAGGGATTGTCCATCCTCAGACCAACGGAACGGAATAGGCACTGCCATCTGCTCTGGAAGCAGCCAGCACGAGGTTCCCCCCGCCGCCACGTCCAGCAAGCAGAGCACGTCATCGCCGCTTGTCCATGACACTGTTGTCCCCGTTGGTGAGAGCTGAGCCGTACGAAGCAGCTCTCTGTCCTGTTTGCCCGTCACGTCGAAGAGATCCAGCAGCAGGTCCTGGCCATAGCCAGTTGCGGCCCAGGCGAAGACGCACAGGCAGAGAAACAAGCTGATCCTGCTCATCGGTCCCTCCTTCTGCTTCGAAGCAGAGCCCATCGTACGCGGTATCAGTTGAGCGGAGCAAGAGGTCCATCACTGCCGGGGGAGCGCTGCCCCAGCAACCAGGTCGTGCATAAGCGGTCAGGGCTGAACTGCCCCCTGCCTCTTGCAGAGCGGCGGACGTTTCCACCCCCTTGGCAGAAGCCGATTCTCACCTACCTTCTCTTCTCGACTTGATACGGCGATTACCACCCCGCGACCGATGAACGCGTTCTGCATTCTGTCCCATAGGTTCCCAATGGCAGTACCTGTATCGAGACCTCGAAGACTGCCATTGCTGTCGCGTCTGCTGTCTTACCAGAATGGATTGCGCTGCTCTCCGCCAATCCCGCGAGCGTATCTGGTGTAACTCAATGGTGCTTCACAACCTACCACAGTGGGGTGAACTCCCGATACAGGATCGCTTGCACCCAAGCGCGAAACAGCAATCCACGTGTCATGTACTTCCCGCTCTTGGGGTCGATTCGCACCGCTGGTACAGGGTAGCGTGCCTCGACGACGGCTACGCCTAGTCCGTCTTCTGCTTGTCGTACATCCCTAACGCGCACCGCTGCGCCGTAGCGCTCAACAAGCACATCACCAGAGCCACTAGTCAGCCGAAACGCTTCCAATCGCCTTATCAGTACGTCAGCGGCATTTAGCGCGGTCGGCTCATCAGCGCAGACAAATGCAATGAGGTGGACCTGATCGTCGCCCTCCTGGCGGTCTGCGAGAACAGTTCCCAGATACAGCGGCAGTACATCCGCTTCGTCCATCGGCTCCCGGTTGCTCTGGTCAGCATCACCAGGAACTCGCGGCGCTATCGCAGAGAAGAAGAGCGCCTGGATCAGGAGACCATCAGGCTCGGACACTGCTTCGGCCAATACCTGGTAGATGCGATCGTCTGCCAGGGATGGCTGGGTGGACTGTCCCGCAGAGATCATGGCCTCGATCAATGGCCATGCGCGCGTGTTGCCCAACACGTCGGGAAGCAGTGCGATGCGCGCTGCGGCACCGAGATGACCGCCAAATGGATCGGCCACATCACGCGCTGCCACCGAGATTGCCATGTCGTCAAAGCGGTGCCAGACGGGCACCCCTTCGATTTCCCCTAAGCTGAAGCCGCGGTTCTCCAGTACTGCGCCAATCTCAACCGCATCGAAGCTCCCACCCAACAGCAGCCCGATGCCCGGAGGGTCACCGAACTCGAGGCTGCAGTTGACGTCAAGCAGCCACTCGAATCCGACGACATCTTTCATATGTCCTGCGCTAGCGAATAGGTATGCAAGTGCCTCGGGCCCCGCAGCGATGCGGCTCAGGATCGAGCCAAGGGGAACGGCGTTCATCAGGAAGTCCACGTCGCCAAGTGCGCGAAAGAGAGGCAGTCCTTCGGACTCGAACAGGGCTTCGTAGTCCACGAAACGCACCGTTGCCCAGCCGCTCTCTATGAGTGCAGCCTCCGATGGCACGTACCTCAACAGGTCTTGAAGTGCTGAGGTCTCTGTAGCATCCTGCGCGTCCAACCCTGTTCCCGTACCCAGCGCGGCAGCCACAAGCATCACTGTAGCCAGCCTGCGAATGTGCCTCTTCACGCGACCTCCTTCCTCTTCACCAGCAACACTACTTGCAGCATCCTACCGCGCCAACTGCCGACCTGTGTTCCCAGAGGGCTGTGGTATTGCCGAAGGGGTTCGCGTCATGGAAGCAGGTTCATTCGTGGATCCTGGATTCGTTCGTGCTCATCGGAAGGGAAAGGGAACACTCGATTCACCACTGCACTCCCAACGAACATCTTCCTGCATCCAACCTGCCAAAGAGATGCTCAGCCTCCAGAAGTGAAATGCACGGCCGGTCCACCTGACCAGCCCCCATGGCCAGATTCGTGGTAGGGATGCTCAGGGCTGGTCTCTGCCACCATAGCTCTTGCAGCATCTCCTTGGCACGACGTGGCCCGGTCATGGTAAGGTGGGTGTTGTACTTCCGCAGGACTGTCCGGGAAGAGCCGGGAGGCTGGAGAGGCGTGGGAAAGGCTGTTGCTTCGCATGCCAGCAAGGAGGAGATGAGAGTGCGAGGAGCTAAAGCGCTAGCGGTGTTGTTCGTACTGTTCGCTACAGGGCTGACAGCATGGGCACAGTGCGCCACAGTCAGAGAAGCGAGTGCCGCCATTGTCGAACGCGCCCTGCTGGAGCTGCGCGTCTTCGAAGAGACCTATGAAGTGCCCTTCGACAGGGAAGCAGCGCGTGTCTCGGCACTTGGCGAGGTGTTGGTCGTAGGCATTCCCGTAGTTGAACCTTATGGTGGGTTCTACCCTGGGGATATCGTCGCAGGTTTCGTGATTCGAGGGCATCCCTGGCGTCCCGACGGGGGATATCTCCTGCAACTGGGAGATGACTCCTCCGTCTACGCGATCAACGCATGGGGAGATGTCTCCTGGGTGGTTCCGTTGTGCGATCCTCGGATCCAGGACTGTGACCCCATCCCCAGCATTGACGTCTTCCCTATCGTGAAATTCCATTTGCAGGCGGAGGGACAGAACTGCTGCTACGCCTGCTACGAGTTCTGCCACGGAAACCCCATAAAGTGCGAGTGGTCGTGCGGTTGGGATTGCCCCTGCAAGTAGTAGTACGTAGACACAAGATGGGCTTCGGGGACTCGATGAGCTCGTGTATCGAGCGGTGGTCGGATGGACTAGCCGCGTGTGCCCTAGAAGCCACGAGGGCGTCGTTTCAGCAAAGGAGTAGTTGCCTGCATATGAGAAAGGTGCCTGCTGAACAGCAAGTGTCTCACCACTCAACAGGACGTGGCCTTCTCACTATGCGCGATGTTTGCCAGACTCACACAATGAAGCCTCCGGAAAAACCGGGGCGGTTCATTTGGAGAGAGCCCTGAGGCCTGGAGAGGCTGAGGGGAACGTGTTGCTTCGAAAACCGGCAAGGAGGTGGTGGGAGTGCGAGGAGTCAAGACACTAGCGGTGTTGTTCGTGCTGTTCGCGATGGGGTTGACAGCTTGGTCACAGTGCGGTTCGATCGAGACAGCAAGAAGCGCCATAGTCGAGCTGGCGATGATGGAACTCCAGACCTTCCAAGAGGCATTCGGGGTTTCTTTCGACCTGTACATGGCTCGAGTCTCGACACACGGAAACCTGGTGGTCGTGAGCATCCCAGTCGTAGAACCGTACGGTGGGTTTGATCTAGGCGATGTCGTTGCTTGCTTCGTGGTACGAGGTCATCCCTCGCGTCCCGACGGGGGATATGCCCTCCAACTGGGGGATCACTCCTCTGTCTACGTCATCAATGCATGGGGAGAGACACTGAGGGCCATCCCGGTTTGCGACTCCAGGTTTGGGGACTGCGATCCCACGCCTAGCATGGACGTTCTCCCGATCGCGAGGTTCCGTTCACAGGCAAGCAAGGAGGAGAACTGCTGCTACGTCGGCTACGTAATCTGCCACGGCACACCTCCGCATATGACTTGCGAGGAGTCTGCCAGTTGGACGTGCCCCTGTCCTGACAAGTAGGAGAGCTACGTAACGATCATAGGCGAGGCCAGACTGACCTGCCATCCAGGAGCCGTCCGGTTTCGATGTCGAGACTGACAGTGCTGCTACGCCTTCTGGAGCACACTGAAGGTAAGCTGCTGCATGTTTGCACAAGCAGTTTGACGCTTCGTGACCATCATCTGTCAGTTCGGGCCAATCGTGATATCAGACTCGCCAATTGAGGCCGCAGACCCTAACGACCAGAGATACTGGAAGTTCAACTGTAACGGAGCAAACGCTGACCGTGCGCGCGGAATCGGAACACGGTGCAGCATTTGCACCGCATGTCCCCGTCCGATGCAGGCGATGTGAGAATCGAGAAACCCTAAGGCCAGGACTCCGCTGAGGGAGTGAGGTTACAGAAGTAGGGGCCGCGCGGAGGTCCTGGATCGATCGCGCGCGACCCCTAACTGCACAGACTCGGGCTCCTTGGCTCGTACTCTATTACAATCCAATTCGGAGCCCAGAGCATTCGCATCTTAGCATGGCCAAGCTGGATCACGAAACAGCGCCAAAG
>Ga0272441_10012413_pt1 | contig 12450 bp, 8 predicted proteins | sample SSMProp6N_FD_193582 | JGI IMG/M metagenome (GOLD analysis project Ga0272441, IMG submission 193582) | Marine sediment archaeal communities from Little Sippewissett salt marsh, Falmouth, MA, United States - SSM-Prop-6N | ecosystem: Environmental > Aquatic > Marine > Wetlands > Sediment ...
GCGCATCACATCAAGCACTGGGCCGACGGAGGCGAGACTTCTCTGACAAACCTGCTCCTTCTCTGCAATCACCATCACCGGCTGCTGCACGAGGAGGGCTGGAAGGTCGAGTGGTGGGGCAAGGACCGGCAGGCAGCCTTCATCGACCCGAGAGGGCAGACGCACATGGGACGGCCGCGCCAGGCGCCCGAACTGCCGCCCGATCCGGTAGCGGCCCTCATCGAAGACACCCGCAGCCGCGGAGCCGATCCCGACTTCTACACCGCTGGCGCACGCTGGAAGCGCGAGGCCGATATCCCCGACGACGTCTACTTCCGAGCCATGGAGGCGATCGGGTAAGGCCCGGCGAAGCCTCGAGCGATGCAGATGTCTGATTCTCGCCAACCTTGTGCCCCTCCACGCATCGAATAGCTTGGAATGCTCGCAGGCCGGAGCGCCGCCAAGGCGTGCGCCCGGCAGACGAACCAACGAGTTCTGGATGTGAATTGAGCGACGAGAGCAAGGCGGGGGACTACCTCCGCGCGGACGGATACAACGCCGGATTGGCCGAAGAGCTGTACGAGCGCTCCCTGCGCGAGAGGGGTATCGTGCCGCCTTCGCTGGCTGACCTCGGTGAGGGGTCGGGCATCGCGTCCCCGGCGGTCGCCCCCGTGCCCGCGGCCGCCGCTCCTTCGCCGACGCCCCGCGCTCAGGCGGCGCCCGAGCAGCTCCGGACGGCGGCTGCCGCCGGCTCGCTCGTCGAGGCCCTCCGCACGCAGGGTCACCTCAACGTCCAGATCGATCCGCTCGGCACTCCGCGCACCGGACATCCTTCGATCGAGGTCGAGTATCATGGCATCACGTGGGCGGATCTGGAGACGATCCCCGCGTCGGCGGTCGGCCTCGAGTCCCTGGGCGAGACGGCACGCGACGCGGTAGAGCGCCTGCGCGAAATCTACGCGGGGCGCATCGGCTACGAGCTGGACCACATGGAGGACGCGGCCAAGTGGAACTGGCTGGTGAACTACATCGAGTCCGGCCAGCACATGAATCCCGTAGACGAGGGCGGGAAGGTCCACCTGCTGCGCATCCTGACCGAAGTAGAAGGCTTCGAGAGTTTCCTACAGCGCTCTTACCTGGGTCAGAAGAGGTTCTCGATCGAGGGCCTCGACATGATGATCCCCATGATCCGCCGCGTCATCCGGCGCACGGCGCTGGGGGGCACGAAGAAGTACTTCATCGGCATGGCGCATCGCGGCCGGCTGAACGTGCTCGCCCACATCATCGGGTTCTCCTATGAAGCCATGCTGGCGGAGTTCGAGGGCCAGGCGTCGAAGGGGATGCAGAGCAGGGCCGCGGAAGCCGGATCGGGAGACGTGAAATACCACGTCGGCGCCCGGGAGCTGGTACGCTCGCAGATGGGAGAGCTGGAGATCTCGCTGGCCCCCAACCCGAGCCACCTGGAGCACGTGAATCCGGTGGTGCAGGGCATGGCCAGGGCTGAGCGGGAGCTGATGGCTCGGGAGAGCGGCCTCCTGATGTTGGAGGAAGACGAGAGCGCGCTGGATGCCTACGGAACCTCTGTGCTTCCGATCCTGGTTCACGGGGACTCCGCCTTCATGGGGCAGGGGATCGTACCCGAAACGCTGAACCTCTCTCGGCTTCCCGGCTACGAGAACGGCGGCACGATCCACATCGTAGCCAACAATCAGCTCGGGTTCACGACGAACCCGCGCGATTGCCGGTCCAGCCGCTACGCCAGTGACATCGCGCTCGCGTTCCGGATGCCGATCGTGCACGTGAACGCGGACGACCCCGAAGCATGCCTCTCGGCGATCCAGCTGGCGATCGATTTCCACCTCGAGTTTTCCGAGGACGTGGTGGTCGACCTCGTGGGCTACCGCCGGTACGGCCACAACGAGGGCGACGAGCCTGCCTACACTCAGCCGGTCATGTACGAGAAGATCAGGAATCACCCCACGGTCCGAGCCCTGTGGGTGGATCAACTGGTCGAGGAAGGCGTGATCGAGCGTTCTGAGGCGGACGAGATGGCGGCCGCGATCAACGATCGCCTCAGCGAGGCCAGGCAGGCGGTCTCCGGGGAGGACGACGACTCGGATGACGACCCGGATATCGGGGCCCCGACCGCCGGATCCACGCTTGGGATAGGCATGGAGGTCACGCGGGAGAGACCGCGCGGCTACGACACGCTGACTGAGGAATCGAACTGGCGAGAGGTGTCCACGGCGATCGACCACGCTCGAGCCGCAGCGCTCAACGATGCGATACACGCTTGGCCGGACGATTTCAAGCCGAACTCCAAGCTGGCCCGCCAGCTGGAACGCCGCCGCGATTCCCTCGAGGACGGTATCGATTGGGCACACGCCGAGGCCCTGGCTTTTGCCGGCCTCCTGACCGACGGGGTTCCGGTCCGGCTGAGCGGAGAAGACTCGGAGCGGGGCACATTCAGCCAGCGGCACGCGGTGCTGCACGATTCCGAGACCGGGCGGGAATGGACGCCGCTCAAGCATCTCGGCGAGGGACAGGCCCAGTTCCAGGTGTGGAACAGCTCTTTGTCGGAAGCGGCCGTACTGGGCTTCGAATACGGCTACGCCGCAACAGCCACGGATTCACTCGTGCTGTGGGAGGCCCAGTTCGGCGACTTCGCGAACGTGGCGCAGGCAATCATCGACCAGTTCATCGTGGCCGGTCGATCGAAATGGGGACAGGAATCGCGGCTGGTCCTGCTGCTTCCGCACGGTTACGAGGGACAGGGGCCGGAACACTCGAGCGCCCGACTGGAGCGATTCCTCGAACTCGCCGCCCAGGACAACATTCGCGTGGCGAACTGCACGACTCCGGCCCAGTACTTCCACCTGTTGAGACTCCAGGCGTTGAGACCTGCACGGCGTCCCCTGGTGGTGATGACACCAAAGAGCTTGCTCAGGCATCCACGGGCTCGATCGGGGATCAGCGACCTGGCGAGCGGATTCGAGCCCTTGCTCCCGGCTACCGGCGCCGGCAGGAGCCCCTCGGCGGTGCGCCGGCTGCTCCTGTGCTCGGGTAAGATCTACTACGATCTCACGGGCGCGGACGGGTGGGAATCGGCTTCGACGGTCGACCTGGCCCGGGTGGAGATGCTGTATCCGTTCCCGGGCGAGGAGCTGGCGGGCCTCATCGGCAGGTTCCCCGCGCTGGAAGAGATCGTGTGGGTGCAGGAGGAGCCGGAGAACATGGGTGCCTGGCCGACCGCCGCGCCCCAGCTGCGCGCCCTGGCGGGTGAGGGCATCCAGGTGCGGTTCGTGGGACGTCCCGCCTCGGCCAGTCCCGCAGAAGGGTATGCCGCAGCCCACGCAGCGGCGCAGGCCCGCATCGTGGAAGAGGCGATCGGGGGGTTGTAGCTACTTTCCTCAGGGGCCCCGCCCTTGTCCCGCCACACCTCTCCGTGTGTTCCTTAGAACGCCCCTGCTCCGAACTCGATCACGTACGTCAGCTTGTCGATGTTCGCGAAGCCGTAGTTCTTGATGCCGAAGCGGACGCCCCAGAACGGGGTGGCCCAGGAGAGCCACTTGATGGCCTCCACGTTCGCCCGGAACTTGAAGCCCGTCTCGAGGACGAAGTCCGTCTGCGTCTCCCACACGCTCGGATCCTCGGTCGTTGGCTCCGCGTCCCACTCCACGCCGGCCCCGAAGTAGGTGTCGAACCAGCGCGAAGCTGAGGGCGTGTACAGGAGCTGCCACCCGAAGTCGCGCAGGCCGTCGTCCTTGAGGTACATGCGGTGCATGATGAACCCGCCGCTCAGGCCGAGCTCGAAGTTCCTCACGATGAAGAACGGAAACACCCATGAGAAGCCGAGCGAACTATCGTACAGGAGCGAGACGGCCAGGGAGTTCTTGAGCGTGCCCTCCTGGTTCCAGTCCAGGAATCCCTTCAAGTCGCTCTTCTCGGTCTCCTCCGGCCAGTCGACCACTTCCTTCGACTTCATGAATCGGTACAGGTGGTCGTCGTACGCCCCCAGTTCTGCCGGCGGCAGGACGCGAAGTTCGTAGACGGCGTTGTCGGTCTCCCAGTTCTCCGCCCCGCGCTTGAGTTTCAGGTTCGCGCGAAGCGGGCTGTCTTCCGGAAGCGGAGGAAAGATCCGGTACTCCGGGTACCTGACTTTGGTCATCCACGACTGGTAGCTCCCGGAAAGCAAACCTCCCGACGAGATTACATCGCGCGTGCCCCACGCGTCGTTCACCCGCACGTTGACATCGTAAGTAGGCGTGAAGTATCCGTCACCGTTCTTGTCCGTCCCGACCGCGTGTTTGCCCTCCTCCACCAGGAGGGTGAACGGCATCTTCGTCTCCGCGTCTACCTCACTGATGTTCCAGAAGAACTCGATCCCGTGGGCCTTGCCGATCACCCGGGTCACGACGAGCACGTAATTGACTTCCTCGCACGAAGCCTGCGTGATCTCACCTAGTACTTCGCCATTGGAACGCATCACAGCGATCTTGAGCTCAGCCGCCTCCAGGTCGTGCTGGTGCGCCCCGAGTCCGGCCTCGGAGGGGTAGTAGGCGAAGTACCCCATACGCAGGAGCCCGGTATTTCGGAAATCGATTACGGATTGTCCCTTGTCGTCCGGATCCAGCGTGAATTCCCCCACGTTGCCCTTGAGCGTGACGATCTCGTCCAGCTGGTAGTAGACCACCGGCGCCGAGGCACTGTCCTCGAACGGGAGGTTCGACGGCATCCGGATGTCGCGCCCCTCGGTGCCCCGCAGCAGCGGTTCGTCGGGCGAGAACCAGTAGATGGGGGCAGCCAGTGATGCTATCCGCTCGACCGTCATCTCGGTTTCCGTCCCCCACCACACGATGCCGGGGATGTTGCTGTAGTTGCACTGCCCGGCATACAGGGAGGGATCGAGGGGACCCGCCACTCCTGCCTTCTGCAGGCTCTTGAAAAGTACGGTTTCCTGAGCCGAAGCCGGGCGCGGGACGACCAGTGCCAGGGCTGCCAGACACCCGGCAAGCGCTGAGACGAGCAGGAATTGGAAACTGGTTCTTCTGGTCATGCGCTGCAGTCCTTCCTCTGTTTGGAACTGCGACCCGGTGGTCGCTCTCGAGGTCTCAATCGCTTCTGGTAGTGCGACAAACTAACGATGCGCGGTTCCCGATGCCCGCGAATCAGCTATCGGGTGAGGTTCGGGGCAGGAACGGCGTACGATCAGCCCCACCAGACGATCAGCGAGTACACCACGAACGCGACCGGGTACAGCACCCTTCCGGCGCGATCGATCTTCTTCACGATCGCGTCCTGCTCGCGGTTCACCAGGTAGGCGGTCCCGGCCATGGCGAACAACGTGACGACCACCAGGACCGTAGCACCCAGCATGAACCAGTCGAGACGGGTCAGGTACGACAGGGGCGGGACGTGGTTGGCCAGCATGAAGCGATAGGCGATCAGCGTCAGCATCGTCGTCACCACCACACCCACGCGCGTCGGCACCACCGTTGGCGCCACCCAGAACACGGCGTAGGCCATCATCACGATGGCGATCAGCGGGATCAGTACCTGGATCGTGTAGTAGGTCACCCTGCGGGTTGCCGGGATGGTGAGCTTGATTCCCGGATTCACGGGCGCCCCGGGAGCGACCTGGAACTCCTCCATGGTGAGGCGGGCTTCGCCGACCTTCCAGTCGCTGATCGACAGCTGATCGGTACGGAGCGCCGCCATCGACTCGAGCGGAACGAGCGTGACGTTCGCCCCGACTCGGACCGGCGACACGAGCCACACGAAGAACTCCTGCCGGTCGCGCGGAAACTCGCGCAGGTCCATCGGGGCGGAGAAGTCTCCCGTGTACCTCTGCGCGTAAGTTACGGTCCCGTCTGGCCGTACCATGACCTCCCGCGGCATCGACTCCGTGACCGACCGCCGATTGTAGATCAGCAGGGTCGGGTGCCAGACGTCGTCAAAGTCGAGAGTCCGGACCTGGTCCGAACCGTCCACCAGCTCCGGATCGACCCAGCTTGCCACGACGAACACGTCGGCCGTAAACGACTGCTCGGATCCGTTGACCCGTGTCATGTCGGTCAGGAGGAGGCCGACCTGGACCTCGCGCGGCGGACCGAAGGGCTCCTGGGCGGCAGCCGGCCAGGCGACAAGGAGACTGAGCAGCAGAACGATAGCGACAGGGCGAATTGACACAGAGTTTCTCTCGCTTGGGTGGTGAATTCCAGAGGGCGAAACCTAGCCGGGGTGGAGCCGCCGAACCAGACAGATTAGCGTATGGGGTGCAGGTGCGTTCCGGAGTTCTTCAGTCGGAGGAAAGGTGGAGGAAGAGTCGCGGCCGACCGAGAGCGAGTCCGCCGATGATGTAGCCGAGGCACAGGAAGAAGAAGCGACCGAGTCGGACGGGATCTCCGAGTCGCCGATCGCGGAGGTCGTGGAGGAGATCGCGGAGCCGACGGAGTCGTGGCGCAGGCGCGTTCGGCTGGCAGCCATCGTCCTCGCCAGCACATTGGCTCTCTGGCTTCTGCTCACCTGGGTGACCTGGCCGGATGTCGCCTCCCTCCGCTCCGAGAATCCCGAGACCACGGCCTTCATAGAGATGTACCGGGACGCCCGGCGGGACGCCGGAGAGAACGCTGCGGTGGCCTGGCAGGTAGTCCCCTACGCCGGGATCTCAGTGAATCTGAAGCGGGCGGTGGTAGCCAGCGAAGACACCGAGTTCTTCTTCCACGACGGGTTCTCGACGCACGAAATGAAAGAAGCGCTCCGGAAGGCGATCCGGGAAGGGGAGGCCCCACGCGGCGCTTCCACGATCACGCAGCAATTGGCGAAGAACCTGTGGCTCACGCCCAGCCGAACCCTGACACGGAAGTTTCGCGAGGCGATTCTGACCCGGCAGATGGAGAAGAAGCTCTCCAAGGACCGGATTCTGGATCTCTACCTCAACGTCGTCGAGTTCGGGCCTGGCATCTACGGGGCCCAGGCGGCCTCGCTCCACTACTTCGGCATCCCGGCGTCGGACCTCTCGCCCCGCCAGGGAGCGATGCTCGCCGCGGGCCTTCCACGCAAGCGGTGGAATCCGGCTAGCGACAGCGAGTACTACCGGGCGAGCGTAGAGCGAATCCTGGATGTCCAGAGGCAGTTACAATACCTCGATCGGTACCTCGGTCCGTCGGCCCCGGGCTCGATCGGCGTGGCGCCGCCCGAGGTGCCCGCGCTCACTCCGTGAACCGAATAGACGAAAGGCCCGGCGCTGTGCCGGGCCCTTCGGGAAGTGAATCGTTGAGCCGTCGTGGCGGCGAGGCGCTTCGCTACGGTCCGCGCGTCCTCTCACCCGCGACCAGCGCTTCCTGGATCGGAATCTTGGGCCCGATGCTGGCATAGATGGAGTAGCTGAGCCCGAACAGGCCCAGGAACCCGGCCGTGATCGCGGCCTCGATCCAGCCGAAGGGAATGCCTTCACCGTGCCAGGTCGAGGGCACCACCGCCATGTACTTCTCGAGCCAGAACCCGACCAGGATGATCAGCCCGACGAAGTACAGGTGCCGCGAGCTCATCTTGGGAATTCGCCACAGCAGCAGGGCGAACGGGACCGCGAACACCAGTGCCATCTGCAGATACAGAAGCGGAGCGAATCCGTGGTCCAGTCGCTGCTCGAAGAAGACCGTCTCGCGTCCCAGGTTCCCGTACCAGATCGGCAGGTACTGCGAGAACCACATGTAGCTCCAGAAGATCGTGAAGGCGAACATCAGCTTGCCGAGATCGTGGAACTCGTACTTGCCCCAGACGTCGTCCAGGTGGTAGCGGCCCCGGTAGCGGTGCGCGATGACCGCGACGAGCGCGAGGAGGCAGAGCCATCCGCTCATGAAGTACAGGGGCCCCCAGATCACGCTGTAGAAGCCCGGAATCAGCGACATGGTCATGTCGAAGGAAAGAAGGCTGAAAATCAGCACCCACGCCAGGATCAGCACGGGTCCCAGCCAGGACATGATGCTCCTGGATCGGGCCGCCTCTTCTTCGTCCCCGCGCCACCCGCGCGAAATCCCCTCGAGGTACTTCTTCCGCCAGCCCGTCTGTCGCTCGGCCGCCGCCGGCGCGTCGGGTCGCAGGGACACCCGCAGGAAGTACATGCTGAGGCCGTACAGGACCAGCAGCAGAATCACGCCGCGCACGAACACTCCGTTGTGCGTCAGCCACTCCCGGTTGATGTGCCCTTCGATCGGCTGCATCCACGGGAAGATGTACTCGGCGCCCCAGTACATGCCGACGAACACCAGCAGCGAGATCGGCAGGAAGCCGCCCGTGGCCTCGGCCACCCGGCGGAAGGGCTTGCCCCAATGTCCCTTGGCTGCGACCAGTATGGCGCCGAAGATCACGCCGGCCTGGGCGAGCGCGGTCCAGTACAGGAAGTTGATCCACACGGCCTGCCACGCGCGCTGCGGAGCGCGGCCGAGCGCGATATAGAAACCGACGACTCCCACGACGATCGCCACGAGCCACAGGGCTCCGGCGAGGCCGCTGACCCGGCCCGAGACCGTGTTGAGCGCCAGTTCCTTCGTCTTATCTGAATCGTGCGAGCTCAAAGTATCGCCCATCCATTCGTGCGTACGGTGTCGGTCCGGTTACTCAGCGACAGGAGCGTCTTCCTGCAGCTTTCGGACGTATTCCACCAGGTACCACCGATCCTCGTGCTGCACGCGCCGGTACGACGGCATCACGCCGCGTCCGTTCGCGATCATTCCGTAGATGTATCCATCCGACAGGTCCAGGGCTCTCTCCGACAGCAGGTTCAGCGTCGGCAGCGGTGGCAGACGGTTGGGCCCGACCACCGGGCCGTCTCCCGCCCCGGTCTCACCGTGGCACATCACGCAGTACTGAAGGAACAGGACTCTACCCTGCTCCAACTCGTCCGCCGTTCCGGTGAGCGGGTTGGTCAGCAACGTGTCTGCCGCCAGCAGGTCCAGGTGTCGGGCCGATCCGGCCGGAACCGTCCCCGCGACCGGGGCCAGGGGCTCGGCCTCGTAGGTCTCGATGGAAGGCTGCGTCGTCATGGTCTCGAACCACGGCACATACTTCACCTGGTCATCGCAGGCTGAAATAGCCACGATGGCCGCGAGAACCGCCAGGGTGACGCGCAGGTCGGGTCGGCGCCTCATACGCCCACCTCCACCTCGACGGCACCGGCATCACGCACCAGCGCTTCCACTCCACTCTGTTCGGCTCCCGCAGCGGACGGGACATACACACCGAACCGGTCCACGGAGAAGTTCGTCCGGTACTGGGCCGACAGGCGGCCTGGCTTCCGGGTGTGATGCAGCACTCCGAGGAACCCGAAGAGCCCGGTGAACAGGATCGTCATCTCGAACATGATGATGAAGTAGGCCGGCCAGGACAGGATCGGTTTGCCCTGCGTCACCAGCGGGTACGCCACGGCGGTAAGACCCGTCAGGGCCGTGGCCGTGGAGAAGCCCGTGATGCCGCCGATCAGAGCCCAGCGGCGAACCGGACTCGCGACGATGCCCATGGCTTCCTCGAGTTCCGGCGCCGGGAAGGGCGAGTACACGTCCAGATCGGAGTGCCCGTCCGCCATCAGTCGCTCGATCGCCTTCTTGGTCGCGCCCAGGGTGTCGAACTGGGCCAGGATGCCGCTCATGAGTGGCCCCCGTGCTCGTGCTCGTGTGCCAGGTGCTCCTTGACCTCCGCGATGCTGATCACAGGCAGCGTCTTCGCGAAGAGCAGGAACCAGAAGAAGAACCAGGCGAAGCTGCCCACCATGATCGTTATTTCGGTCAGGGACGGCGTGTAGACCTGCCAGGCGCTCGGATCAAACTCGTGCGCCAGCGAAGTGACGATGATCACGAACCGCTCGTACCACATCCCGATGTTGACGAACACCGAGATGACGAACAGCGCCTTGAGGCTATGCCGGGTGCGCTTGAACCACAGGCTCATCGGCACCACGACGTTGCAGAACACCATGATCCAGAACGGGCCGGCGTAGAAACCGGTGCCCCGCCACCGGAAGCTCTCAATCTCGATCGGATCGGCGGAGAACCAGGCCAGGAAGTACTCCATGCCGTACGCGTACCCCACGATCAGGGACGTGAACAGCAGGAGCTTGGACATGTTGTCGAAGTGATACTTCGTGATGTACCTGTCGAGGCCGAACGCCCAGCGGAGCGGGATGGTGATCGTGATCACCATGGCGATTCCGGAGAAGATCGCGCCCGCCACGAAATAGGGCGCGAAGATCGTCGAGTGCCAGCCCGGAACGATGCCCATCGCGAAGTCCCACGACACCACGCTGTGCACCGAGAGCACCAGCGGCGTCGCGATCCCGGCCAGGTACAGATAGAGGCGCCGGTAGTGGGCCCAGTCCCTGACCGACCCGGTCCACCCGAGAGAGAAGGCCCCGTAAAGCTTCTTCCTGATTCCCGTGAACTTGTCGCGAAGCACCGCGAGGTCGGGGATCAGGCCCAGGTACCAGAACACGAGACTGATCGTGAAGTACGTGCCGATCGCGAACATGTCCCACACGAGGGGCGATCGGAAGTTGGGCCATAGCAGTCGGGTCGAGGGGTAGGGCACCAGGTAGTAGAAATACCACACCCGGCCGAGGTGAATGAGCGGGAAAAGGCCCGCCGTCATCACCGCGAAGATCGTCATTGCCTCGGCCGTCCGGTTGATCGTCGTGCGCCAGCCCGATCGGACCAGGTACAGCACGGCGGAGATCAGCGTGCCGCTATGCGCGATGCCGACCCAGAAGACGAAGGTGACGATGTAGACGCCCCAGTTCACCGGGTTGTTGATCCCGGCCCGACCCATGCCATCTCGAATCTGTATGGCCCAGGCGATGCCTGCCGCCGCGATGAGCACGAGGCAGATTCCGATCAGCAGCCAGTATCTCTTGTACGGCGTGGAGATCGGCCGGCTGATGTCCCGGTTCGCGTCGGCGAGACTCGGCAGTCCCTCTCTCGGAACTTCGATTTCAGCTGTTGCCATCAGTGCTCCGGCGCCTCTTCCGCCGTCTCTTCGTGCCCCCCGGATCCATGCGCGCCCTCGGGCAACGCAGCGTGGGTCACGCTCTTCAGATAAGTGATCGCCGGCCGGGTATTGAGCTCATCCAGCATGGCATAGCCGCGGGCGCCCTTGGCCTTCCGCGAGACCCGGCTGGTCGGGTCCTTCAGGTTCCCGAACACGATCGCCTGCGTCGGACACGACTGCATGCACGCGGTCTGGATCTCGCCGTCCTCGACGAGCCGTCCCTCGTCCTTCGCGTCCAGCTTGGCCTTGTTGATCCGCTGGACGCAGAACGTGCACTTCTCCATCACGCCCTTGGAGCGCACCGTCACGTCGGGGTTCAGCTGCAGGTTCAGCGGATACGGGAACTCGTAGGTGAACCAGTTGAAGCGGCGCACCTTGTACGGACAGTTGTTGGCGCAGTACCGCGTCCCCACACATCGGTTGTAGATCTGAGCGTTGAGGCCCTCCGGAGTGTGATACGCCGCGTAGACCGGACAGACCGGCTCGCACGGCGCGTCGCCGCACTGCTGACACAGAGTCGGGAAGTGGACCCCCTGGAATCCCTCTTCCGTTTCCTCGTAGTAGCGCATGATCTGCATCCAGGACATCTCACGGCCCTGACCACACAGGTCTTCGCCCACTACGGGGAGGTTGTTCTCGGAGTAGCACGCCGTGACGCATGCCCCGCAGCCCGTGCAGGCGTTCAGGTCGATCGACATGCCCCACCGATACGGGCTCTGCGGATCGGAGTCGTACGCCGCCTCGACCAGCGTCGTCAGATCGACCTGGTGCTCCATGGCGTTGGGCACGTCGTGGACGTTGATGATCTCCGCGATCTCGCGATCGAGGTCATAGTCGTGACCCTGCATGATCACGAGCTTGCCGCGCTGGCCCGTGGCCGTGAGCGTGGCTGAAGCGCCGGCGTATGACAGGGCGCCGCTGCGCGAATCGGGCGTGCCATCCAGCAGGTCGAGCGCGTTGAAGCCCCGGCCGGCGGCGGTGCGTCCGTACGCGGAGTGTCCCTGCCCGAGGGGAACGGCAAGCGTGTCCGGCCGGATCCCCTTGTAGACGTAGGCTGGCGCGGTAACGCTTCCACCGGCCGTCGTCACCTGCACGAGATCGCCGGTCTCGACGCCGAGTGGGCCGGCGGTTTCCGGATGGATCTCCACCCACGCGTTCCACACGGCCTTGGTCACCGTATCCGGGAACTCCTGCATCCACGGCCGGTTCGCGCCGCGTCCGTCGTAGAACTGGACCGTCGGGAACGCGATCAGCGAGAAGTCTTCAGGCGCGGCGGAGGCCCGGAACGTGTAGTTGGCCGCCGCTGCGGTCAGCGCTGGTGCAACGCCCGGCAACTCCGGCACGTCGAGGGCAACGCCACCTTCGGACAGGGCCTGGTGCCACCAGTCTTCGAAGGTCGGCGCGTCATCGCCGATGCGGCTGTGCAGCTCCCGC
>Ga0272441_10012414_pt1 | contig 12449 bp, 17 predicted proteins | sample SSMProp6N_FD_193582 | JGI IMG/M metagenome (GOLD analysis project Ga0272441, IMG submission 193582) | Marine sediment archaeal communities from Little Sippewissett salt marsh, Falmouth, MA, United States - SSM-Prop-6N | ecosystem: Environmental > Aquatic > Marine > Wetlands > Sediment ...
ATGGTAGTGTTTCGGCTAGGGCTTAGACCACGGCACCTGTGATGGTAGTGAAGCACCCCTTGCAGTAGAGGAAGCCGTCAGCCAGCTTGTTGATAGAGTAGTAGTCGTTGGTGGGGGTACAGATGCTCACGTAGCCACACCTGCGACACTTGCACCACTGCCCACACGGATCGCAGTCCGTTGTTGTCGTGATAGGGTTTTCCTTGGAGTTGGGGGGCTGTGGTTCAGGCATAACTATTACCTTCGAGGCTCGGGGTGGGTGTTGATACGCGCCATCGCGAAGGTGCGGCCTTCTTTCTTCTCGAAGTCGTAGGCGTCCAACAGCCATTGAGGTTCGGGGTAGTACTCCGTGGTCCCGAAGCGGATCCCCTGAGGGTAGACCTCGCGGTGGCTGTGTTCCCCCTTGTAGTTGACGTACCAGAAGCGAAGCGCCTTCGTGCGGTCGAGGCCCTGCCCGAAGGCTAGGACACACACGTCGCAGCGGAAGTACAGGGGGTTGGGTGCCGGTCCTGTTTTGGTGAGGGGCATGTGGAAGAGAGAACAGGACATCGCATCCGTGGGTTCTCCGAGACGCCCACGGAAAGGGCAGTCGTGGCCGCAGTGAGCGCCGTCTACTTCGACGTGGACAGGGATCTGTAGGTTCATTGGGATCTCCGAAACTGAAAAACTTTTTCACTTTCAGGGGTCTACCCCTTAGCTTGCACTACCGACTCAGCGGCCTCCTTCAGGGTCTTGAAGCCTGCTGCCTTACACTCGCTCTGGCCCGGACCCCCGTAACAGAACTGGCCCGTACGCCCTTCGACAAGCCAGGGCCACTTAGTCCAAGCCTCGGGGTCCTTGAAGACAGAGCCGACGATCAGGTCGTCCTTGTCTACAACATCGTAGCGACCCTTCTCGACCCGCCGTAGCTTGTGTCCTTCCGGCAGTCCCATGCTAGGCCTCCAGGTCCGATAGGGCCTTGATCGCACCTTCGCGGATGCGCTCCAAGATCTTCTCCGGCGGCTCATCCAGACCCAGAACGCCTTCCGTAGCGCCTTTGATGAGGGTCAGGTGCCCCTTCACGATCTGGAGGTTGTCCTGCATCCGAGCCAACTGCTCCCGACCTTCGTACACCTGCTCCGGAAGCATGACGTTGCCAATCTCGAACTCGGCATCGTATTCGAGCCCCGTCGCAGGTGAGTTCACAGAGGAGTAGGTAGCGGTGAAGATTGCGTACCCCCAGATCGACGGACGCGGTACTGGAGACGCCTCCGGGTTCGTGAGTAGCACGTCCAGAGGAGCGCCAGCGTAGTAGGTAGCCCTCCTCCTGTTTTGTTCGTCCAGCAACGTACCCAGCTGCCTCGCTGTCTCTTCCAGACCCTCAGCGGCGAGGATGTCCCACCCTGCTTCCGAGAACTCGTGTTGGAAGATGTCTCCGACGCCCATCCTGTCGGGGCGCGAAGGTACGTACAACGGTGGTGCGCCTTCGGAGCAAACCCAAAGGATCTCGAAGTCCTCCGTAGCCATCCGAAGCCCTTCGATATCCGAAGAGGTGCCGTAGCAGCCCCACTGCCCTTTGTACCGGGGGATAAAGGGGAACGACTCAAAGTCCGGTCTACAGCTAACCTGCATACTCGGTACGGGTCGGTCGATCTTGTAACCCATCTCCTCCAGGTCTATGGGCGTGGCCTCGCGGCTCAGGTCTTCGAGGTGGAGGTGTTCGCCGTTACGGACTATCGCAGCCTCTCCGTAGAAGCTGCTGAGGGCCTCGCTGTGGAAGACATCCCCCTTCTTCATGCGGTGAAGGGTGACACGGATCAGGCATTGGGCTGTGCTAGTCGTCATGGTTATCCTAGTGACGCAGGTACTGAGGGCTTCTACTGGAGGGTTTCGATGCTGGTAGGTTTCTTCCAGTCCTTGGGATCCACCCACGCAGTGAACACGGGCTGGATAGTGCCTGGACGGTAGATGGTGAAGAGGAAGCCTTGGTCGATGTAGATGTTCACAGCACGACCCATTGCAGCGGCTCGGAATGTCATCGCAGAGGCGCTTTGCGCTCGCGCACCTTTCTCGTTCATCCGAAGTCGGTTGACCTGAACTGCGTATTCCACAGGCATCCGGATCGAGCCAGAAGAGAGGACCATGCCTCGGATCTCCGGGAACTGTCGCTCTACCTCCATGTCTACCATCGGGAAGTAGAGGCTCCCCTTTCCAGGGGCAAACCCAGGACCACCGTCTGGCCAGATCATGCCTCGCATAGCCTTGTCGGAGATGCCTCCTCGCTCGAACAATGAAAAGTGGTTTGCCAGAGCAACACCAGCTTCCACTAGCTTGTCCGGTGAAGGAGGCTGCTCAACCATACCTAGTAAGACCACATCCCCGCCGATACTGAAGATAGCGACGATGGGGTTGTAGTTTACGTCGGAGGCGTTCCCCTCTGGTTTGCGCTCGAAGATTCCTGATCCAGGCAGAACGGCAAATCCTTTCTCATCGACCTTCATGTAGACCTGTGGGTAGGCACATACGTTACCGGGCTCGATTGGTCGGCCTGGGACGGCCCACTTCGCCAGGATGTCGAGGACCGCACCGAGTCCCAAACCTCCAGGTAAGCGACTAGGCAGCGGTATGCTGAAACCTCGCTCGCGGAAGAACTGGTCCAATTCCCGCACGTCTGAGGTAGCGATAGTCGCCAGTTCTTCGGCGGTGAATAGTTCACCAGTACGCTCGATGTCGGGTGCAATAGGTGCAACCGCCTCCATGATCGCACGACCCTGCGCCGGGGCGTCCATGTCCACACGCTGCTGGGTCTTCTCACCGATAGCGGCGAGGGCACCCATGAAGGAGTAGCTTGAGAAGGCACTGGAAGGCATGGCTTGTCCTAACAAGAGGGGGAGGGGGTTAGGTGTGGCCGTTGAGGTATGCTTCGTACTCGGTAGCGCACTTGTCGGAGCAGATGTACCGCCCTTCGTAACACCACCCGCCGCAGTTGGGGCACTTGCCTGTGGGTATCGTCTCAGGCTTTGACTCGTCCACCTCTTCGTAGAGCCCTTGGCCTTTGCTGGGGAACTGTGCCGCTGTTGGATCCACGATGGTCCCATCGTCTACGGTGACACACCACCAGTGCATCCGCTCGCCCCAGGCAGTGCAGTAGTAGAAGCCACGAACACGCTTCAGGGTCTTGTGGAAGTGCGTGACCATGGCTTGTGTGATCTCCTCGCACTTCCCGTAGCCATCGTCCTCGACGTTGTCCTTGATCCATTCGCGGTATTCTTCGTAGCAAGCCCCTTCCCATCGGGAGCAATCCTCAGCGGCATCACCCTCCGCTTCAGGGAGGCCGCAGGTTCCGCCTCGAAAGGCGCAGTTGAAGCAAAAGCCAGGAGAGGTAGGTCGGATCATTCCGGTTGCGGTTTCGGGATGTACGTCCACAGACCTTGCCCACCGCGAACGGGGATTGGTTCGGGGAGGGCCATGATGTTTTCGAGGACCCAAGCGTACCGTCCTTCAGAGAAGTCACCGAAGGAGTACTCAGCGGGATCGTCCTCGTAAACAGCGTGGGCGTAGTCGATGGAAGTGGGGATGCAGGCTTTGAGTTCTGCGCGAGCGACGATGCAACCCAAAGGGAGGTCTTCTGGTTTCAGGATCTCCCGGCGACGGAAAACATCGACGTAGTGGCGGTTCTCCGCGAAGGACTCCAACTTGAAGGGGCGCTTGGCCGCGTGGATCAGAAGCGGACCACGGTGCCTAGTCGCCCAGCACCGGGTTTCGATCTTCTTCTCGTCCCAGGCGATCAGGGACGCCCAGGGTTGCCAGAGAGTCAGGGCCTTCGTCACTACACGGACTCCTCAACAGTCTCCTCGACGCAGGCGATCTCCAGCAACGCATCGATTAGGGTACCCCGGTTGCTACTGATAGCGATGTAGTGGTTGTCCGCATCGATGGTGGCAGATCGACCAGAAGGGTGCGTCATTAGGACACCCGCCACTTCCATCATTGCCTCCTCAGCAGCCCGTAACTGGGCGGCGTAGGCCTCGAACGCCCCCGAGGGGCTACTGGCATCCAAGTGCCTTCGGAGATCGTCACCGGGCTTGAAGATAGGGACATGAACTTCCACGGTACGCATCTAAGCCTCCTCGTCTTCCTCCCGAGCTACGAGATCTGCAACGCCTCCTGCGATGTCGCGGCGGTTGTCGTCGTAGATCGTAAGGATCTTGGGATCGGATAGGCGGGCGTATAGCTGAGCCGCTCGCATATCCCCACCAGTAACATCGAGCGCCCGTGTAATACCTGAGTGACGTAGCCCGTGGGGACGTACTCGGATCCCTACTTGTTCCCCCAGCCCAGAGATCAGCCGTCCCATGCTCTTCGACGTGAGGGGCTCCTTCGACCCTTTGCTCCCCCTGTCGAGCCGGTGGAAGATAGGACCGGGAGCGTCTCCGCGATGCCCCAACCAAACCTCCAGGGCCTCCAGCGTGGGTTTAGGCAACGTCAGGGCAACCTTCTGAAATCGTCCCTTCCCCAGTACCGTGACACGCCCTTCACGAAGGTCGAGATCCTCCATCGTAAGAGCCCGCAGTTCCGCTTGCCGCAGGGCGAGGTCACGGAGCATCCGGAGGATAGCGACATCCCGTGCGGCCTTCTCGGGCTTGCTAGCACCAGCTGCGGCTTCCAGCATCCTCTTGAAGTCGGCACTCGAAGGACCCCTAGTGTCCTGGTAGGCCTCCCTCCGCATATCAGGGATGGTCAACGACCACGAGACGACTCCCAGCATATTGGCTAGCTTCACCAATGCCCGGAGAGCCGCCACTCGACGGTTGATGGATGCCGGTGCGAGGTGGCGCTGGTTGTACATGTAGGTCTGGTACTCCAACACCAACGCATTCGCCTCACCGTGGCTCCGGCCAAGTAGGATCCGAGCAGCGTCGTCGGGCTCGTTGCCTCCAGCCCAGTCAGCGAAGGATTGGAGGTCACTGTTGTAGGCCTTGTAGGTATTGTCCTTCCGCTGGGAGAGGAATGCTTTCACCAGCATCTCGATCTGGTCGTCCCCTAGCTCTCCAGGGATCGCTAGGCCTGCGATCTTGGGGGTTGGCAACGCCATCTGATGGTTCATCCCCAACGCCTGGAAGATGCGCTGGCGCTGCTGCTCCAGGGTTACCTCCCCAAGGTTGGTTCCGATCTCGGCGTCACAGTGGATGCACACTGCCTCGACCAAGCTATCGGGCCAGTCCGGTGGCTCTTCCACCCCATAGACCTTCACCAGATACTTGCGAACACACTCAGCAAGACGCTCCGCCGTCGTTTTTCGTTTAGCCCTTGCCACTGCTGTTCTCGTCGTAGAAGTCACCGCAAGAGTAGATCGCTTCGCCCAAGGCAGTGTAGTCCTGGTTCACGAAGGCACACTGCGCGTCTCGCAGCGCATCCTCCATGCTTTTGATCCGCTGCCGCAGCGCCTCAATGTCCTGAGACCCTTGCGGCTGCTGGGTTGTCTCGGCCATGTTGCCTCTCCGAGGTAAGGTAGGGATTATTCGACGGCATTATTGGACCCGAATGATGCAAAATCGTTTGCCTCAGCGCAATCAGAAAACTATGATCCACCGAGCGCAGTGAAATCCGCCTCTTGTTTTGTCCCTACACCACTAAAGAGAAAAAGCCCCCGGATGCCAGCAAATCAGGAGAACGCTGTGACCTACCAAGGTGTTGAGGACATGGGTGACGGACGCTGGGAAGCTAAGGTCCCAGTGGGGGACGGGTACGCCCTTCTTGGCATATACCCCACGGAAGAAAAGGCTGCGCGGGCCGCTGACGTGGCAACGGTCGAGATCCATCCTACCGGCTCTTCTGGCGCACTCAACTTCCCAGAGGAATACCAGAGGGTGTTGGCTCTCGATGAAGGCTTCGACGCCGACCGTTTCGTGGGGAGGAAGTTCGGCAGGCTCACAGCCATCGACACAGGGATGGTAGGGCCGGGGATTGGTGGCGATTCCATTCCTTACTGGTACTGCCACTGCGAGTGCGGATCCCGTGTGAGCCGACCAGCCTCTTTGGTACACGAAGGCTGGGTCAAGTCCTGCGGGTGTCGGATCGTGGAGTACGTCCGGCGTAACCCAACAGGAGGGGCTGTTGCTGTGCGTCCGGGTATCGTAGGCGTTCGACTTGCAGCCGTGGGAGGGAGAGAAGGGGAGTACTACCCTCTAACCGAATCCCAGCGGAACGTCGTCGGTATCGTGGAGGCCCGTTCCCGCATCTCCCAGGGCGAGATACTTCGGGAGGTCGGCGGAGCGCAACGAGGTCTCTCACGTACCGTGAACACTCTGCTTCGGGACGGGGTTCTCCTCGAAGTTGGCGGTGACCTTACGTTGCCCGGAAATGTGGTTGTGGTAGCAAAGAGCCAGGACGCACCCCCCGAAGAAGATAGTCCTAACCTATTCTCGGATGTAGTCTCGGATGTAGAAGTTGAAGACGAGGAAGGAGGTGATCCCGAAGATCCATCCGAAGAAGGCGAAGCAGTGCTGATTATCACTCCCCCTGAGGTCGAGGAGGACGAGGAAGAGGAGCCCGTCGCTCCGGCCTCGAATCCAACTCCTAAGGCTCCAACGAAGAAGAAGGGAGCCGCGAAGAAGAAAGCGAAGACCGTGCCGAAGAAAGCCGCCAAGAAGACCCAGGCTGCGAAGCCCGAACTCTCCGATTCCCAGGAGAAGATCCTCAAGGCCCTCGCGAACCAGACCAAGGCGATGCCCCAGGCCGATGCCGCCGAGTTGGCGGGCATCTCGCTCCGGTCCGCTGCGCCGACCTTCCGGGCGCTCCTGAAACGGGAGTGGCTGACGAAGACGAAGAAGGGGGACATCAAGCTGTCCGGGAAGGGCCGCACCGTTGCCAAGAAGCTGTAGTGGCACGGCGCGTCCCCATCGAAGAAAAGGATTGGACCCTAGCCCTGGTGCTGGGGTCTTTCCGTAAGTGCTACTGGGAGATCCTCGACAAGCCCAAGGAAGAACAAAAACGAGGGTCGCTGACCCTTTTCGTGGACCTCCAGGGGTTGATCGGAGAGATCGTCGTGGTTAGGGACGCCCTGCGGCGGGGAGCAACTATCGGCTATCACAGTGTGCTGGATCTAGGTCCGAGTTACCGCCCCGGCGATGTCCAAGTGGATAGCCAGCACCTTGAAGTAAAGGGCAAGATCCTACGAGGATTCAAGAACGAGTACGTTCTAGCGAACTGCGCGGCGTTCAACAGAGCAGTATCCAACGGAGTTACGAGTCTCGTACCCGTAGTGACCCACCTCGCTTCGCCGGTCGCGTTGCTTGCGGATGCAGTCCCCGCAAAAGACGTTCAGTCCTGGGAGGTGCTGGCTTTTCATTATGGTGCCCCAGCGTACGCTCGGAAGCTGAGGGACGATATCGTAGATCAGGTCCCAAAAGGGGACGAAGAGGCTTTACGCCGTAGAGCCTCGATAGTCCAAGAGGCGGTAGCGAAGACCCTTCGCCGTCTCGGCAAGAAAGCCCTTGGTCGTTTGGAACGACGATCCCGTAGCCTGGACTTCGAGCAGGCTTCTTACCTCATCGTATCGACCTTAGCGCGGGTTGTGAGCCCCGAGTTCTCTCCGTACCGCTGAAACATCGCTGGGACGGGCGTTGGCGACCGCCCGTCCCAGTTCCCAATCCGAGGCCTGACGACCTCTCTCGTTTCGTTTAACCTCGCGGCCCGAACACTCGGTGGAACCGCATCGCCACCTCTTGAAGGCTGAAGGCCAGCGCGTTCAGAGCAGCACGGATGGTACGAGACGTGCGGTCGTTCACCGGGAAGTGTTCCGGCACTATCCGCTTCAGGTGCCGCGCAGCCCGCTCGACCCCGTTTAGAGCCTCGATCATGGGCAGGATGTATCGGTGAGGTACACGTTGGGCCGCAGCCGCTCTCTTGAAAGCACTCGCTGCCCGCTCCGCCTTCTCGATAGCCTCGATGACTACCCGGCGGTTTTGGCTGGGCCGTGTGCGAGGGCCAGCTACCTCCCGAGGAATCGCTCCACAAGGAGGACGACCAGCGAGGCCATTGTTGGTGAAGCGCATCATCGTAAGGTCTCCTGTGAGGCCCCCTCTACAGGGAGCGACGGATGAAGTTGATAGCCTCGGTAACGCGCCGAGTCGCCCGGTCGAGGATCTGGAGTTGCATGGTACGCTGGTTGGTCTTCTCCCCAAAACGCATCCAGTCCCCAGCTGCGAAGCCGATGGACCGGGGGGTCATGCTCAGCAGCGTCCGATACAGACTCTGGACGTTATCGTAGAGCGTGTCCACCTGCGACTGGAAGGCCTCAAGGGTGGACTTTGTCGTGGCACCTTGGATGGCCTGCCCGAATACCCGCTGGAAGATCTGAGGTTCGACACCTCGGAACAGCCGCTCCACCTGCCGGGAGTACCCCCGCATGGCCAGGACATCCTCCAGACCCGCGAGAGCCGTCGAGAGGACCCCTACCCCTGCTGCGAGATCTGCGGAACTCACCTTCGGTTCTACCTTAACGGGCTCCACACTTCTCTCGCTGCTTCCACCGCTTCGCAACCGACGCAAGAGGTCGCGTTGATCGACCTTCTTCGGCTTCGGTTTGGTGGTAGGCTTCGCCTTCCCCTGGCCAAGAGCCGAGAGCAGCTTCTCCAGCAAAGCGGACTTGCCCACTACCCGCAGAGGAGGCCCCGAGACCGCTGCCGCGCTCTGGTAATGCGCCTTCGGAGGCATCCTCTCGAAGCAAGTAGGCTCGCAGCAATACGAGGCCCCCGTGTTCATCGGAATGTTGCCCACGGGACGGGCATGGGAGATAGGGGTAGCACGGTGACCGGCAAGGCCCGAGTTGGTGAAGTGCAGCGGCATTGATCCCTCGTGGGTTTTAGTGCCAGAAGATTGCGAATCCCCGAAGGGCTATCACGACTACATTGCCACTGTAGGTATCGTCAGGATTACCACCAGTAGCGTCACGTTCGATCTGGAAGAAGAGTTCCTCCCCTACATCGAGGTCAGGGATAAGGATCTCGAATGAGGTGACCCTCCCAACACCCTGCTCACCTCCCGGCAAGAGGATGATCTTTTGCTGCGTGGTCTCGACGCCTGACCCGTCCAGGTAGTTCTCCCCCGGACGCTTGCGGGTCACGTAGAGTTCCAGTTCGACGGCCCCAGAACCCCCGGTGCTGGGACACCAAGACAACTCTACTTCGATGGGACGGGAAGTATCGAGACCGTTCGGTACTTGGTATACGTAGCAGAACCCATCCCGCGCTCCGTTGTTGAAGCTATTGTCTACCAACGAAATCGAGATGTTGGGCGACGGGACGATATTGGCATTGCTGGGGCTATAGGTTGTGCCATCGTCAGTGAGACGTTGGTGCATCCCAATGTCACGCCGAGGCTCTCCACGCCCGAAGTACTCTTGGAAGCCGTCGAGGTTGACCTCGCTGCGGTTGGGGCCTATCTTAACCCGTTCGATCACAGGCGCTGAGGTGATAGCTACCACAACAATGCAACGGATCCAGTACTTCTGTACCCCGTCGAGGGTATGCAGGATCCAGGTGCCAGTACTAGGGATCCCGAAGCGTACCTGATCGGACTGCACACGCTCGAAGGACTCGTCGTTGTGTTGCAGGTAAGGGAAGTCCGCATCGGAGGACATTGTTGGAACCTCGGTCCATCCCGTCACACCGTCGTAGTACTCCCAACGAATGCTCCCTCCCCCAAGAACGATAGCGGTATCAACCTTGATCTTCAGGTTGGGGAAGGGGAAGTCGGCTCCGAAGTACGCCGCGTTGTTTGGAGTAAGCCCAGGGAAAAGATCGAAGGTGGATCCACTTGCTGACTTTGCGGCTTCGGTCTCATCAGACCACGTCCCGGCCTCCCCGTTGGTGTTACGGAAGACGTTCATCCCGATAGTGGTACTATCCCCACCACCTACCGCTAACTCAGCGGGATTGTCGGGGGTTCCTACGCTCTGTTGGCCCAGAACGATTACCCCAGCATCCCCCTCTTCCTCCGAGACGTACTGTCCGACCACGTTTGCATTCAAGGGCAGCGAGACCTTTTCGCGGTCGTATCCTCCTCCTAAGATCCTAACTTCGGACGCAGCGTCCTCGACCAGAATATCGAGGTTCAGGGATTCGCAAACTTCCGTGGCCACGAGGTGCCACCGCTGCGCTCCCCCTGGTCCTAGATGAAGAGCTACGTCGGCGTTCCGGACTACGCTAGACCACAACCCCAAACAAGCACCATCGTCGGTGTAGGAAAACGTGTCGGCGTAGTTGGATAGGCCTCCCGAGATGATGAGTTCGGAACCAGCGTCTCGGTTGTCGAACGCGAACGGGATCCGGGCAGAGGGATGACCTAGTATTGCTACGTCCGGTACCACAAGGTCCGCACCCCCACGCGACCGGACCGCTGTCGTCATGCTGAGTCCGGGCTGGCGACCAAAGACACACTGGGCCACGTAACCGAAGACGTTCGCTCCTTCAGCGTGGACACCAGTTTCGCAGTGTAACGACCGAACTAGCTGAAGGGCATAGCTGCCCGGTCCTCCCTGAAACCGAATCCCAATCCCACCGACATCGTACGCTCCCTGGACGGTGAAGCCTGAGCCCGCTGTGTTAGGGGCCATGTCCAAGAGAGGCTGCGTAGGGTCGAGTGCTTGTAAGAAGGTGTCGCTGAACGAACCTACGGAGCGGATGAACACCCACTCTGGGATCACCACCGGATTCTCTTCTAGGATGACCCCTGGGTACAACCAGATCACCACAGGAGCCGATGCCGATGGCGGAGGATCGAGGGCCGCAGCTGCTGCTACCGCCTCCCCGACGCTGCTGTAATCCAACGCTCCGGTAGACGACACCAGCATCACCCGTGCTGCTTCGCTGATACCAGTGTTCTCCAACAGATAGGAGATCTTCCCTAAGACACGCCACAAGAGGTTCCAACCTCCTGCGCGGTTCTTGATTGAAGGCAACACGTCGTTCTGCGTTAGCGCGGGAGGTCGCCGCACAATGCTCGCGATGTCTTGCTTGATATCAGCAGGCGTAGTCATGTCGTTCTCCTTGCGACTTCCGAAGAACCTAGTCTAGTACAGGTAAAGCTGCCGTAGTAGACCCCGTACACCACTAAACAAGGTGTCCTTAGGTTACAAATGAAGGAGTAGCGCCCCATGAGCATCATCATCGAGATCCCAGACCTGAAGACCGCCATCCAACTGGAGAGCCACGACGGGGGTTGGGTTACTGCAACAGCCCGCACCCAAGACATCCTGGAACTTCGCGAGGAGGTAGGCAGCCTCGTATCCAAAGCCAAGAACAAGATCGTGGGCGCAGCCGTCAAGGGCTTCTTCCCCAAGGAGCCCCCTATGGAGGACCAGATCACCGAAACGGACGGTCTGCGCTTGGTGTTTGGTCCGGTCAACTCTTCAGTCACCTTCCGGGGATCGATTCGAGGATGAACCTCTCCGACCGTGAGCAGAAGATCCTCCGATGCGTCAGCACAGGAGTAGGCCTCGCGAACGCCGCCGCCGTATCCGCTACGCTGAACATTCCCGAAGAGGTGGCTTCCGCCACGATGCGAAGTCTTACCATCCTGCGGCTGCTGAAGGCTGTAGGACACAACGGTTTCTACCAACTCACCCCCGAGGGGCGCTCGCACCTCGACTCGGAGTCGTCTTGATGGAGAAGTGGAACCTATACGACCTGGGGCTGTATACCGACCTTCCCGAAGGATGGTCCCCAGGGTATTCCCTCAACCCTCAGGACTACCCTCCATCGGTACGGGAGATGCTCTCGGTACCAGCGGACTTCCCTGCTCTACCCAACACCATCGCCGTCCGCGAGCCCGTCGAAGGCACCCCTCCGGACCTTCCCAACCCCACCATCCGGTTTCAGATCCCCAACAAGGTCCACTACCAGGACCGAGTGGAGGACGTACCACCAACGGCCCGTCTACTGGAACAGCTTCCTGGGGAGGACCACCTCGTCGGTGAAGCCTCGATAGGAGCCGTCAACGGCACCTTCATCGAAGCCCAGTCGAACCCCGAAGGCCTCCGCTCTTGGGCCTTTCTGTACACACCAGTGCTTGGCAACGGGGATCTCGTAGGCGTTATCCTCCAAGGCCCAGGCGACTTCGGCAACTGGGACTCCTCCGAAGTCTGGGAGACCTTGCTAAACGAGGCTCGCTTGATGATCCGCCGCCTCCGAACGATGGAGATGATCCCACCAACCATCTCAGGGACCGCCACTGCAACATCCCATCAAGAGGGAACGGTCCTCCGGATCAATATCCCCCACCAGTGGCGAGGAATGGACACCAAAGGGTTGCCCATCATCCTTCCAGGGCTCTACTTCTGGAGTGACGCCCCTCCCGTTGGATTGCTGCTGAACACACAGAAAGGCTTCACCGAGGAGTTCATCCAAGCAGCCATCGCCAACGGGACTTACCCGAAGATCCTAGGTAGTGGGGTCGAAGACCATGAA